>CERN01011870.1_pt1 | contig 58051 bp, 82 predicted proteins | sample 530761 | NCBI WGS metagenome assembly CERN01 (sample SAMEA2620947, study PRJEB7988) | marine metagenome | isolation source: saline water (ENVO:00002010), including | reverse complement strand
TTAGTTAGTGCTGATGGTACTATGACAACATCTTGGTTAGTTGGTGATGAAACAAGTGGTGGTAGAAATGGAGATGCGTGTTTTACTGTTAATTTAGATGATGTAGTTCCAGATCCATGTACTGTAGAAAGTTTTCCATCTTGGTTAGATGGAGTATATACGTTAACATATATTGTATATGATGTTAATGGAATAGAAATAACAAGAAAAACTAAAAAATTCTTTATAGACTGTAATGCTAAAAAATGTTTAAAGACGTTGATTAAAGCTTTGTTAGACGATTGCAAAGATTGTGATGAAGCAGATCCTCGTATAGTTATGTTAAGGTCAAAGTTAGATGCAGCCAGAAATCAATTTGATGAATGTTTATATGAATGTGCTCAAGAAACAATTGAGTCCGTTAGTAAGCAATGTAGAAACTTTTGCCTTGATTGTGACTGATGAGTTTAATAAATGACATAAATAATAATCTGACTTTTTTAAATGCTTTTAAAGCGTCAATGCCATTTGTTATTACGGTTGATCAAATTTGGTGTGATAACGCCACAAAAACATCATTTACTCCTGAATCTCGTTCTGGTTTTTATTGTGAACCTTGTTTTTGGTTAAAACCATCAGATAGTTGTGATACATTTTACATGATAGATAAATCTAACTATTGTGGAAATGAAGGTTTAAATTGTCCTTATAGTGTTTTAACAATTGGGCTTCAAGAGTTTTGGTTGTTGCCAAATGATATTAATCAATATAGTGTTGATTTTAAAGGTTGTTGTGATACAGAATGGACAAATGTATTAGGTTTAAATACTTTTTCACAAAATTCACAAACTGCAATTACAGCTTCAAGGGGAGATGGGTGTTATAGAGTAAATGTAACAATAAGTGTAGATGTTTATGAAAATGTTGATATTGGAAGAGAGCCTGTATTAGTTTTTGTAGAAACAATACAAAAAACTTATTCATATACTATAACTATTGATTGCTGTGCTACGTTAAAGAAGAATTTAATAGAAAAAGTTAAATGCAAATTAGGATTAATTTCTTGTCAAATTAATAGTAATGAAATAGTTGGTAAAAAAACTACACGTCTTTATAATGATATGCATAGGCTTTTAAATATATTATGGGTATTAGAAAACTTTCCATTAGATTGTAAATGTATTCAGTCATTAAAATGTGGTTTTGATAAAATTAAAAATTGTTAGATATGAGTAATTGTTGTGATAATGAAAATAAAATCTTTATAAGTGATATTATATATGACTGTGAAGAATTTCAGTGTGCTGGATTGCCAGCGTTAACTATAAAGCCTTGTATGACAATGTGTGAGGTTTTTAACATCATATTAACACAGTTATGCACATTATCAGGTGCTGGAGATATAACTGCTTCAAATGTAGGTGGTGGTATAGGTGTTTTTTATCAAAAAGTGGCAAGTGATTTAGAGTTTAAAACTCTTATTGCTGGAGATGGAATACAATTAGATAATGTATCTAATCCAGAAGAAATTATAATTACATCTACAGCTGGTACAAGTGCTGCTTGTATAGAGGCTCAAATTGATTATACACTTGTACCTGGACCATATAGTGCTTCTAATAATTTACCTTCATTAACGTTTAATGTAGTTGCTACAGGAACGTATAATATTTCTGTAACTTTAGGTGCAAGAATAGTACCTAATGATAATGTAACATATCAAGTTTATGTTAATGGGTTGCCAGTTGGTTTTCCTTACTTACATACTAAAGATAATACAGCTACTGGTGGCGATTATCAAATTTGTCATTTTGAAACTTGTAAGCCTTTAGTTGCTGCTGATGTTGTAAATGTAGTTGGTATTGCAGCCGGAGTTGGTCAAGGAACTACTATTGGGTCGTGTAATTTGTTTATACAAAGAATTGATTAAAAAAGAATATTATGGGAAATTGTTGTTGTAATAAAAAAACAAAACTTAAAAGTTGTAAATGTGGTTCTACTGATGGAACTTATAATATTGTAATACCAAGTAAAGATTTTAATTGGGAAGTATTTGATATTAATTTAGGAGCTACAGCTGATCCTTTAACGTTTATTGATAATGATTTTCAAGTATGGTATGATAGAATGACTTGTGATGATACTATAAGAGTTACATTGTCTACAAATGATACTTCGGTTGATAAAATATTTTTTGGAGTACCTACAGTTTCTGAATTTACATTTAGAGATGTTCCGGCAGATAATAGTACATTTACATTAGGAGATTTATATATAAGATTTACAGGTGTTCCAGCTCCCGGCACAGTAGTAACTTTTTATGTAGATCATGAAGGGTGTTCAAGAAAAAGAAAACAAACTGGAACAGCAATAGTACCTTAATTATGAATAATACATTAAATAACAATCCAAATGATTTCAGAAATTGGAAAGATGCTGTAAATAATATTTATGGTGTTTTACACAATTTAGGTGGTGGCGCTACACAAAATGTAAATGATAATTTAGTTGTTGAAGGAACAAGTAATTCTACAACTGCAATTGCTATTTATGGTATAAATGTTATAGAAACAAGTACTGCTGTAGATAGAGCGTGTAAATTACCTGAAGCTAAAACAGGTCGCTCTACTACTTTTGTAAATAATTCTTCTTTACCAATATTAATATTTCCTTCTGCATTAGGAGGAAGTATTAATAATGTAATTAATGGAGTTGCTACTATTCCAAATGATGGAAAAGCATATACATTTTATTGTTATGAAAATCCTTTACCTGGAGCTTGGACTTGGAGCCCTCCAGCTACTACTCAATATGATAGTGGAGAAATAGTTTGTGATACTATAGCTGGTGCTGGTGTTGGTCGTTACAACGTAGCCATTAGTAGTAACTATGCTAAGGAGTCAGATGGTGCAGGTAGTGCAAGTACTTTTTGGGTGTTTGATTGTCAAAATAGAGATTTAATTGGCGAAGATGCACCTGATTTTTTACCTCATTCTTTAGGAGATACTCATGGTGTTTCTGGTACAGCTTTATCAGCAGACATAATGAATATTACTAAAATTAAAGTATACACAAACGCATATGTTCCTGGTGGTTCTCCTATGTATTGTGGTATGGCTTTAGGTTGTGGTTTTTCTGTTTATGATAGCGATCAACCAGGAGGAACTTTTATTACTAACGGTGCTTCAACAGCGACAAGTGGACCAAATAGTAACAGTAGTACTTGGGAAACTGTTCCTGGTGCTACTTTACCAACAAATACATTAGCTCCTAATATTGGAGATCCAGGTACACAGTATATAAGTATTGACGTACCTTCTTGGGCGTTAATTGCTAATTATATAAATCTTGGACCAGCTCAATATATTGGACCAGATACTACTCCAGGACAATTTATATGGTATGCTGGAGGTTGGCAATTTTTTATTCAAAGTCAAAATGATTTTACAGATTTCAAATATCGTTTTATATTTGAATATAATTAAATAATAAAAACAAATAAAATGGAAATAGTAATGGAAAAAGAAAATGGAGTTGTTGTAAATAATGTTTACACTAACAAAGAATTAATTGAGTTAAATATTTGTTTTACGCAAATATTAGATACTTGTACTGAAATGAATGGTAAGTTTATTTATGCTATGCATAAAAATGTAACTAAGCTTGAACCATTTTTAGATAAATTAAATGCTAAAAGATCTGAAATTGTACAAGAATTATCTGAAAAAGATAAAGATGGAAAACCAGTCTTAAAACAAGATGAAAATGGAAATCCTAAATTATCTTATAAAGGTAAAAATGAAGAAAAAGCTAAAGATACTTTTAACAAAGTATTAACTGAAAATATGACAATTGATTTTCATTTCATTAATTTAAAAGATTGGGAAAGTGTAAATGGGGTTAATCTAAATAAAATAACAGGTTTAGGTTTGTTTATGGATAGGATGATTGTAGAATGAGAAAAGATATTACAATATCAAAATTAGCTAAAGCTATGAATAGGCTTGGTTATTCTGTTTTTGAAACTGATACAAAAGCATACAATTTAAATATTGTAGGTGTTAGGTCTTCTAATCCTATAGTAAATGAATTTAATGATTTAATGTGTGTCTTTTGGAAATATGAAGGAAATTGGAATATTTATAAAATGCAAATGACAAGTTTACCTGGAGTTTATTGGTTAGCTAATCCTTCTAATCCTTTAGGTTGTGCTATTTTAAAAGAAGGTCAATATAAAGGAGTTTATAAAATTGATAAACATTCTGGAAAATATGATGCTTTGTGTCAGAGATTAGGAAATGTTACAGTATATCGAGATGATAATCGAGATAGAAATTATGATGAAATTTCTGGTACTGAAGATACAGGTATGTTTGGTATAAATATTCATAAAGCACATGCAGATTATGAATTAGAAACAGTAGATAAATGGTCTGCTGGTTGTCAAGTAATACAAGATCCTGATGAATATGAAATACATATGGATGTTGTAAAAAAATCTGCAGAAATATGGGGAAATAAATTTACCTATACATTAATTAACGAAAACGATTTAAATTAAATATTATGGCAAGTAGTTCAGATATATCATTAGATTTAATACAAAAAGGTGTTACAAGAACTCCACAATTTACAAGAGCTGCTGGTGCGGGTACTGTAGAAAAAGGAGCTCGTTCAGTAACTTTTTTTAATGCTGGAGCAGCAAATGCTACTGTATTAGGAACAAATTTATTACCACAAGAAAAAGTAACTATTGATGGTGGTGGTCAATCTGATCATTTAGATGAAATAGCATTTGATGGTACAGGAACTGATTTAGTAATCGTAACAATTATATAATTATGGCAATTACAGATTTTGAAAAACAAAGCTCAGGTGGTGGTAGTGGCGTTACTGATGTAACAGCAACAGCTCCTATTACTTCAACAGGTGGTGCTACTCCAGATATTGGAATTTCAGCAGCAACTCCACTTACGGATGGTTCTATGAGTGGTTCAGATAAAAATAAATTAAATGGTATAGCTGCTGGAGCTCAACCAGGTACAGTAACAGGTGTTAGTGCTGTTGCTCCTATTACAGTTATTGCTTCTCCAACTTCTCCATCTGTAGGAATAAATCAAGCTGGAGCAGGCTCTGATGGTTATTTAGATTCTACAGATTGGAATACTTTTAATAATAAAGGAGATGGTGTTGTAACAACACTAACAACTTCTGGTTCGGGTGCTGCAACTTTAGTAGGTAGTACTTTAAATGTACCAACTCCAACAGGAACTGGTGATATGTTAGCAGCTACTTATGACCCTACAGGTGTTGCTGCTGATGTTTATGATTATAGTAATCAATTAGGTATTACACAAATGCCTGCTGCTCAAATTACTACATATACTGAATCTGGTGGTGGTTCTGTTGAAATTGATAATTACGACCTTTCAACTTATAATGTACATTACATTGATCCTGGTGCTCATGATAGAGATTTTACAGGAATGGTAGCTCCAAGTGCTGGTGTACAAAGAATTGTAGTAATAATAAATGTAGGAACTAATAAAAAATTAAAATTTAAAGATAATGATGGAGATAGTGATGCTGCAAATAGATTGCTATTATCAGATACTGATGATTTTGATTTATATGAGGGTGGTTCTGTGCAGTTTATTTATAATCATACAACAAGTAGGTGGCATACATATACTTATTATTAAAATAAATATCTTTAGGTTATGAAAAATTAACCTTTAGATATGATGAATGTTAAAAGAAGAAGAAAAAGAAAAAGAAGATTAAGAAAAAACAGAAGAAAAAAAAGAAAATTTAGAAAAATGGCAAGAAAATTTTATAAAGAAGATAACGAAGCTATACCAGCTATAAAGTTTGAATTAACTCAGCCAACAGGATATACAGAAATAACTGACTCTATAGAAATTAAGAGATTATATATAAGACAATATGGATATAGGATTAAAGATGGTAAAAATTATGTATTAAATTATACAGCTGATAGATATTTAGATGTATTAAATGGTACTTATACGGAAGCAGAAGTGTTTGCTTTAGAAAATCACATTAAAGATTTGTATGATCAATTAAATAATGGTTGGTGGTTAACTGCACAAAATACTAATAATGTATTAATTTTGGATGGTATTTATAACCAAACAATGAAAGACAGTATTCAAGCTGTTATAAATGAATATGTAACTAATAATTATTAATAAATAAAAACAAAAAACAATGAGAATTAATGAAGACCCAAGACAATTTAATAATTGGATAGACGCTGTAGTACGAATTTTTAGATATTTAAATTCTGCTTTTTTTAGTATTGATTTATTAGCAGATAAAATTTCTACAGAAAGTTCATCTGGTTCAGTTCCAGCTCCTTTTTTACAAAAAACAGCTACACAAATTTCTTATCCTGATGGAACAGTGTTACAAGGATGGAAATTAACTGGTGGTATGTTATTAACTGGTTCTAATATATATTCTGAAGTTCAAGGAACATTAACAGTAGGTTCTTTTGATGCAAACCCTGCTAATGCTGGTTTTTATATTGCTTATGATTTAAGAGGTTCTGTAAAAGCTATTGAAACAGCAGCTCCAAATACTTTTGATGTTATTAATTCATTTGGTTCAGGAGCAGATATGCAAGATACTACTACAGGTGCTCTTGTTAAATCTGATTACATGGGTGTATCATTAGATGATGACGGTAATGGTGAATACATTATTTCATTAAAAGCAGCTGGTGGAAATGCTAATCCATGCGAAGCTGAAGTTTTTTACCAATTTGAATTTTTATGTTACTCAGAAGTAACTCCACAATTAAGTTAATATTTAAAATATAAATTATGCCAATAGAAGAAAAATTTGCAGCAGATGCAACAGTAAAAGATAAAAGAGTTCAAGAAATGGCTTATACTGACGTAAGAATGTCTGTTAAAACCATAACTGAAACAGTAGCTATACAACCTAAAACAGCTGTAAGCACTGCAACTGAAGATGTTCCAGTAGCAGTAGAATATAAATTTAGAGAACCATCATTAGAAGAATTAGAAATTATAAAAGAAAATGCTAAAGCTATTAAAGAAGATGGTGCTTCAAGTGCTGATGATAAAGGTGCTGCTGAAATCTTAGAAGATGTAGCTGAAAATCAAAGAGAAATTAAAGATAAAGGAGAAAAGAAAATATCAATTAGATATAGATCTTCTCGTGAAATGTTTAGCTCTATTAAATTGTTAATTGCTCCAGAACCAGGTTCAGATCAATTAGCAAAAATTTTGAAATATTCTCAAAAGAAAATTGAATTTCAAACTTATTTAAGTAGTAGAGGTTTTGCTGGCGGTGCTGTAATTAATTCACAAAATTTATTAAAAGGTAGAGCAAGTTCTATAAATGCAATGACAGCTCCAGTTCAACCTGAAGTTAAATATGCTGATTTATAAAAATGGCTCTTATAATAAACGAAAATCCAAAAGCATTTAGAAATTGGGATGCTGCAGTTGTTAGAATTTATGAGATTTTAAGACAATTAAATTCTGGCAGTGGAGGTACTGGTCTTTTTGGTTCTACATATTTTGTAGCTCCTGAAGGTGATGATTCTACTGGTACTGTTGGTAGTTTAAGTAATCCTTGGAAAACAATTTCAGCAGCAAGAAATCAAGCTGTTGCAGATGGATTAAGTTCTTCTTTAATATACGTTTGGCCTGGTGTATATGATGAAACAGAATTACAATATCAAGATGGTAAAATGTATTTATCAGCAGGGGTTTTATTACAACCTTCTGCTAAAATAAATGGTTCTACTGGATTAAGTAATGTTGTATCTATAAATCAAGTTGAAAAAGAATTTAGATTTTTAGGGAATTGGCAATCATATTTAGAAGTTGGAAAAAAGTTTGAAATATTAGGCGGTGGTGCTAAAGATGGTAAATACACAATTGTATCTGCTTTAAATACTGGACCAAATACAAGTGTTGTTGTTGAAGAAGCAATTCCTGATGCAATAGTTTCTGGATATTTAAGAAATACTGAAGCTATATTTATATTAGGAGCAGACCCTTTAAATGCTCCAGCAACTTCTTATTCTACTAAGTTTGATTTATATGGTGAAGGAGATATTAATATTGTAGAATCTGCTGATGGAGATTGGTCAAAAGGAGTAGCTACAGCATTTGGAGATTCTGAATTTTATGGTGAAGCTGTAGAATGGAGAATGCAACAAGGTGTTATGTTAGGAGCATATGATAATGCTATAATGAACTTTAATGGAAGTTTAATAGAACATTATGGGCCTAATAATGGTGGTTATGTATGTACTGCAAGAGATGCTTCTAAAACTACATTTAATTTTGATGAAGTAAAATGTTCAGCAAGTTGGGCTTTTTATGTTAGAAGAGGAAGTACAGCTAATTTTTCTGGTACATGTATTATTACTGCTAATAAAGTTACTCAAACAGGTGGTTTTCAAAATATTGCATGCTCTGATATGAATGATTCTGGAAGGTTTATATTAAATGTTCCTATTATTGATTCTGAAAATTATGTTTTAAATTTTAGTGATATCTCTGGTGGACAACTTATTTTTAATGGAAATATGTATTCTACAGGTGCTTCAGGTAATGGTTTAGTTGGACAAAATATGTCTGGAGGTGAAATTATTGTTAATGGAAATATTATAACTGAAACTGGAACTACTTGTTTAACAATAGGTGGAATGACTGGTGGGGAAATTTATATAAATGGAGATCAAGCTTGTACAAATGGTAATGATAGTTATTTATTAAACGTACCATCAGGAAGTGGTCATAGATTAAGATTAAATGGTTCAGTTAAAAATACTAATGGTGGTGTTTTATGTACAGGAATTAGTAAAGGAGGTAATGATTTAGTTATTGAAAATTTAAAAATTATTTCAGACGGAGATAGTATTACTTCAGGAGCAGCGCAAGATATTAATGTAATACATTCTTTAGCTTGTGATAAAGCTTTAAATGCTAATGTAACTAATGTTGTTGTTGGAAGTAATGTAATAATAGATGCTAATGTTATTTAAATTTAAAAATTATGCCACATACTGAAGAAAGTTCAAGTGAAGAAGTAAAAGAAATATATTTTGAAATGTTTGGTTATTATCCGGATAATGTTCCACCTAATCCAAATGTTCCAAGCCCCCCTGGAGAATAGTTATTAATTTAATAAAAGTGAAGAATGATTTTTTTGGAAGTTACTCCTACAAATGTTAATGATATGCATATTAATATTAAAGATGTTATATATTTTGTAGGATTTGTTGTAACTTTATTAACAGCGTGGTTTAAATTAAAGCATGATAATGATAAACAAACTGATCAAATTAAGCATTTAAAAGAAATGGCTGAGGGCTATAAAAAAGATTGTGATGTAGCGTTTATGAATGCTAAACATAGCAGAACTGCTATTAGAAAAGATTATGATGATAAAATTGAAAAAGTAAGAGTAGAAAATAAAGAAACTAAAGATTCTTTAAACACTGAAATTCAAAATTTAAATACAAGCTTAACTGCTGTTAAAACAGATACAGCAGAAATTAAGGGAATGATAAGTACATTGTTAAATAAAAAATAAAAAATAAAATCATGGGAAAAGGTAAATCACACGATGGATGGTCTGGATTAAGACATGGGAAACCAGTTGTTAAACCAGCTCCACAAGCTAAAACTTACGGTGGGTTAAAAAATTCAACTGATATAAGACAACAATCTAAATAATGGCTAAAAAGAAAAAGGTTACAAAACCTAAATCTAAAAAATCTAAGTCTCCAAAAAGACCAAAGAAATCAAAGTCTTCAAGTTCTTATAGGTATTAATAAAAAGGTTATTAAAATGAAAAATCGTTTATTTTCAAATTATGTTACAACTGTTTTAGGAGTATTAATTATAATATTCTGTGCTGTAATGATGTTTATGGAAAAAGCTAACTCTACTGAACTTTCAGGATGGTTAGCTCTTGGAATAATGTTTCTAAGATCTAAAGATTCATTAATTGCACTTCCTAAAGAGTAGCATATTAATACTATTATTAGTAGCATGTTCACCTCAAAAAAAGTTGAATAGGCTTATTAATAAACATCCTGAACTACTTACTCAAGATACTCTTAACTTAGTAATTCATGATACTATAGTTGTAGAAAAGTATAATTATGATACTATTACACAGCTGTCTTATCATGATTCTACTATTGTGGTAAACAATGAAAAAGTATATCTAAAATATTTTTATGATACTTTGACAAAAGAAATTTACCACGAAGTAACTTGTTATGGAGATACTGTTTATTTTATTAAAGAAGTACAGGTTCTTGTAGATAAAGTAATTGTAGAAGAACTTACCTGGTGGGAAAAATGGAGAGATACTATTATTATAATTTCAATAATAATTTTATTGTTATTTCTTTTTAAAAAGTTTAGTAAAGTATTGCTTTAAAATAATTATATTTGATAATGAGTTATAGAGAAGTAGAAGTAGAAGTAAAAGTTGGCAATAAAGTAGAGCCATATACTTTTAATGTAGAAAACATAAATTACTATAGAACTTATACTGATAATTCTGGAGAATTAAAAACAATGATATATTTAAGAGGCTCATTAAAGGGTATTGTATTAAATATTGGTTATGATACTTTAAAAAGCAAACTACAACAAAGTGTTAAAGAGATTGAACACGTTTCTTGATTCCTGTTAATTTTGGATTCGTAAAAAAAAAAGAGAGCGCTTATTTGCTCTCTTTTTTAGTTTGTATAAATAACTTTCTTGTTATTCTAACTTCTTCAGATAATTTACTTATTTGCTTAAATAAGACTTTATCTGTATCCATATAATCTTGTATAGATTTTTTAGCGTGTAATACAGTTGCGTGATCATACCCACCATAATAATCTCCTATTTTGATTAATATTTCATTTTTTAAATGTGTTTGTGCTAAAAACATCATAAGATGTCTTGCAAAAACATGTTTACGTTTTCTTGATCTTGCGAAAACTTCTTCTTTACTCATTTCGAGTTCAGAACAAACTAAATTTCTAATAAATTTATAACCATCAAGTTTTAATCCAGGAATGGTCATATAAGATAAATCTAATTTATTTTTCACAATTGTTTCTTGATGTATTTCTTCATTAATAATTGGCATAATTCTTCAGGTTTAATTTGCATGTGATTTGCAATGTTAATAATATAAGAAAAAGGTATATCTCCTTTATTGAAATGATGTTGCAATAATTGTGGAGATATACCAATAGAGCGAGCTAATTCGCTTTTATTGATTTTACATTTTTTGCAAAATTTATGTAAATCAAATGTTATAATCATAATTAAATTGTTCCGAAGTAACAAAAATTATTTACGTATTCTTTATCGTAATTATTTAAATTATTTTTATGTACTTCTAATAAATACTCATATTTTTCTCTTCCAGCTTGTAGTGTTTCAGCTGAAACTTCATAAATACCTACAGTGTATGGATATGTTTTTTCTACACATATAAACCAAAACTGGTCTAATCCTAAAATATCACAATATAAAGCTGCTTGTCTATCTAAATTGTATTTTTTTAAATTTCTTAGAAAATTATAAGGATTAGGAGTTTCTTTAAATCCTTTTAAATCAACTATATAATTTCCAATATTAATTGCGTCAACTTTACATTTACAATTTATACCATTTAGTTTTTTAAAATATGCTTTTTCTTTTTTTGTGTTGTGTAATAATTGTTTTACTTGAGTAATAGCTTCAAGTTTTTCTTTAATTAATGTTAGATGTAAATATAATTCATGACTAATTTCTTGTTTGTTAAGATTTTCGTTTTGAATTTCAATTTTCCATTCTTTATATTTTTTAGTAGCTCTTGGTTTTGCTCCACCAATTTCTTCTATAATTTCTGTATCATTAATGTACCAAAATCTATTATCAAATTCTTCTGGTTCTAAAATATAACAATGTAAAGCTCTTCCGTCTATATATGCTTGTTTAACGCTTCTCCAGGCTGGGTATTTTAAATATGCGTCTAAATGTTCAGGTGAATCATTTAAATGCTTTAGCATAGAGTTTGTAATATAATCTACATCACTAAAATATTTAGTATCATTCCATTCTAATAATCTTTCTTGATTTGGATCATATTTCTTGACTTCATTAATAAAGTCTTTTGCTTGAGTACTTGGTATTAATCCCATTTTCTTTTTTTAATTTTAAAAGGTTTTTCTCTTTGTGGAGGTAATTCCTTTTCATATTCATCTCTTGTCAAAAAGAAAAAATCTTTATTTCTTTTATTTAAATACTTTACAAATAAATCTATATTAAATTTTCTTTCATTTTTAACTGTAACATATTCTGGAAAAAACGTTAATCTTTTTTTATCTTCTTCAGATATGTCTACATCTTTTAAAAGGTTCTTAACTGCTACATCTTTACCTTTATAGTCTATTAAAACTTTTTTAGGTGGATTGTGAGTTATTGTACAATATTTAGAAGATCTAAATAATGCTAACCATTTTTTGATTACAGAGACTTTGTAATTTGTCCAAATTACTCCTTCTTTATCGTAATCATCTAATAGAAAAACTTTATTAAGATACTTCGTATTTAAATTGTTTAATAGTTTTGACATTTTTATATTTCAATTTTCTGGGAGTAAATGATTTATCAGTTAATAAATATCTTTCAGGAGTAAATGTTGCGTTAAATACTTTATTAGGTGTTACAATTTGTATGTATTCTTTATACACATTATATACCCATTTTATATTTAATGTTGCTAACCTGGTCATATTTTTAAAATCAAAATCTCCTTTAATTTCCCATATTGAACAATTATTAAAAGCAAGAAACAGCGAAGTAATTTTATTTCCTTCATCAATATTTTGATAAAATAGATTTTTAGCACTTTCATTCCACCAAACATGAACATCAGGAGTATATGAATGAGGATGTAAAACTGTGCTTTCCATTTTTTTATCTTCTACACGTTTCATTGGTTTAATCCAAGTATATGTTACTTTATTAGATAAACTATAAGATTTGTAATGAAATTCATATTTATCTACATATCCATTATTAACTAATGTTTGTAAATACCAATCCATATATTTTTCTTCGTTACTATCGAAATTGTTCATATAACTTGTTTATTTTTTCTTCAAAATCTATGAAGAGCCAGTCTAATTTAAGCTCCAGCTCTTCATATAATCCTTCTAACATTTCATTCATTTATTATAACTTTTATAAAATTCAACTAATGCTAAATGTTTCTTTTTAACTTGATTATTAAATTCTTTTGATTTTTCAGCTTTATTATGACAATTGCGACATAATCCAGCTAAATTTTCAATATAATCTTTAGTCTTACTTCCACCCATTCCTCGAGCTTCAATATGATGTACATCTACAGCTTTAGAACCACACATTTCACAAGGGTGAAAATCTTGTTCTCCTATGCTGAAAAATTTAGTATATATTTTAGTGTGTTTCTTCATCGTCTTCAATAGATTTTTTAATAGCAATAATTATTAATGATACCATAATAATAGTAAAACCCATATATATTATTGCTTCAACTAATTCAATCATTTTTCTTCTGTAGAAAACATATTTATTAATGTGTTTTTAATAAAAAACAATAAAATTCTTAATCCCCATCCTATTACTAAATAAATGGAAATAAATAATGCTGTTATAAATCCTAAAAATTTATATATCATGATTAAGTGCTAAATATTTTAAAACCATTAGTTCTGTTACTTGATTTGGTTTTATATTATAAAATCTTGATGTTTCATGGAACCATCTGTTTATTTTGTTTTGTAAGTTTATTATTTTACTTGCCGCCATCTTTTTTTAGTTTTAAAAAATGTATCTAATTGTATCTAATGAAAAAAACTTTTCATATTCATATTTAAATTGTTTAATCCAAACGTTTTTCCATTTTATAGGATATCTCATAACACCAGATTTATTTTTTATTTCAGAAGAATATTTCATTAATTCTTTTGCTTCTGGTAATGCTTTATCCATTTGGAATTTATGATTAGTTAAAGCTATAATTTCACATTTTATAGTGCCTACTATTTCTTTAATTGATTTAAATAAATTAACATATTCTTCTCTCCATCCTTCTACAAAAATTAAAGGACTATAATTTATATGTACTTCCCAACCTAAATCTTTTAATCTATTTATGTCATGTATTCTGCTTTCAATACTTTGCATTTTAGGTTCAAGTATATTAGAAAACTTTTGAGGCATTAAACTTACTCTTACTCTTGGAGCTTTATAAAAATGCGTAACATCTAAATTTAATAAACCTGGGTATTTTGTAGCCATAGTTGTATTAAGATTAGTGTGGTTATCATATCTTTTAAGATAATCTATTAATGGTTCTGGAGTATGTTTTTGCATTAATACTAAATCTGTATTGCAAGCTATATCTACCATAGTATATATAGGGTCTTGTTGATCAGGTTTTTTATTATATGTTTTTTCCCATTCAACAACAGATTGAAATATATCTTCTACATTTTCATTTACAAATACTCTATGACCATTATATCTTGACATATAACAATATGTATCTATGCAATTTCCAAAACATCCATATATTAAATTTGGAGCTATACAATTTGCACTATTATTATTAGGTTTAGTTTCTAATGTTTTAGTTTTTTGTTTTTTTAAATTCATTTTAAATTCCAATTTGATTAATAAAATTTTCTTCATTGGGATCTGGAATGTCAATTCCTCTAACAGCCCAATGATTTTGAATTGTTTGTTTAAAATCATTAAATTGTATAGTGTTCATAGATTTTGTAGATACATCATTAAAAATTAAAATTTCTTTACCTAACACATTTAAAGTGTTAAACTTAGAAGCAATAACGACAGATTTATGATATGAGTGAATTTCTTCTTTAGTAAATAATTCACCTTGTATATTGTATAAATCTTCAGTAATTTTTTTTAAAGCAACTCCCCAATACCATCTGTTTTGAGCATTAGAACGATTTTTTTTATGTTTCTTAATGTTTATAACAACATCTTTACCTTCTATTGATGAAATAAAAGATTTTACTTTTTCTTCATTTAAGAAAGTCAATTTTCCTTTTTCTATTTTAGATATAAATTCCATAATATTAAATAACAAAGGACACCGAAGTGCCCTTTATTAATCTTAAAATGGTAAATCATCGCCTTTTTCATCACCTAAAGAATCATCAGACATACCCTTATCAACAACTGGCTCTGCCTTGGGGGCAGCCGTTGTTGATTGTTTATGTTCTGATTCCCATTCTGCTAATCGAAGATTAAATTTCTCCATATCAGTAGGTCTTAAAGGAGTGTGAAAATATGATTGTACACCTTTTATTGTTTCTTCTGGCTTAGAAGAAAAACTATATTCAATTATTTCTTTTATAACAGGTTTGTTAAAATTGTTTTTGTCTTTACCTATATATTCAGATTTTTTAAATAAAGCTTTTATTTTACTTCCAATAATAGAATTTAAATACTCACCACCTTTTAAATTATCATCAGCATTAGCATTTGACAAAAACTCTTTAAGTCTTTTTAATTTAAATTCTCTGGCTTTTTCAGATTCTTTTCCTGTTAATAAATAAAAAGTAACATTACTTGTTTTTTGATCTTCAGTTTCTACTGCAAATTCAATATAAGGATTACCCTTATAATCTTTTCTACTTTCAGAAAGAAGATATGATTTAATCTTAACTATAAATACTCCAGGCTCATTTATAAATTTGCTTGAATTATCAAAGTCTTTTACGAGCTCTAACTCTGCGTTTATATCCATTATTTATCGGTTTTTTTGATTTCTGTTTTTTTATCCCAACCATAATATTTATCAACTTCATCTAATATTACTTTAATGTCATTATCCATAATTGGAGGTAACATTTCCATTGGTGATTTAGCTGATATTCTATTATATCCAGGTTGTTTATTTGTTATAAATCTATATTCTTGCTTATCGTTTATTTCTTTAGCTTCAGAATAAATTACTATTACAAATTCTTTTTCAACTTTTTTCTTCCAACTACCATCTACAGCTATAAATCTTTCTTCGACTCCAGAATCTCCTTCAACGAATTGATCTATACCTATAAAAATTATGTATTTATCTGTATTCTTAGACATTTCCATAATTTTCTTGATTTCATTCTTATAATAATCCCATACATCAAAACCATCGTATAATGATTTTGCTTTCATGTATATTGTTTCTATTAAAGAAGTAAAACTTTCAATTACTATTATATCTACATTAGGATTTTCAATTGCTTTAGATAAAGCTGTTTTAAATAATTGAAGAGAATTAATTGGTACATTAAGTTTAAATTCTATTCCTTTTCTAAAAGGAAGAGCTTTTTGTTCAGTATTTAATATTACTGTTCTTTCAGGTGGTAAGTTACGCATTGACGTACTTTTACCTGTCCCTGATGGGCCACATATAAAAATATTCGGTTTCATTTAGTTTTTAAAAATTAGAATTACTAATTCATTTTCTAATACATTTTCGTATTCTTTTTCTATCTTAGGGACTGGTTGAATTTCTTTTTTCCCTATGTTAATCAATTCGCCAAATTTAGATTTGCATCTATGCATAGTTGTTACTTCAACTAATCTTTGTATTAATAAAAAATCTTGCATTTTAGCATTTTCATTTAAGCGAACATTAACTTCTTTCAAGTATTCATCTTGATTAATTTTATATTTTAATACTTTTTTCAAAGTTGATATTTACTGATTAAATTTAAAGATATACTTTAAGAAAAGCAAATTATTTGTATCTTTTTTGATGTTTTCTTTTTCTTAAATTTATATCATTTCCTTCTTTCTGAATTTTGTTTTTATAGCGTTTAAGCATTTTAATTTTGAAATATCCCTTAAGATTAATTTCTTCATTTTTTTGCAAAGCTTGTCTTACGCTATTAAAAAAATGAATAACTACAATATTTACCACAGCACCGTCAATCCCTAATTTTTTAGAAATCTCGGTTATAATTTTCGAATGCTTGTAATTTTTCATTTTCTAAAAATTCTACTTCAGAAGCAAATTTGGCAAATTTTCCTATATATTTTAAGTTTTCACTTCCAATACCGGTTGATCTACCTTTTGCTATTATTATTTCTACGTTTTCAATTTCAGGTATTCTTTCTTCAATATCATAATAAGCTGGTCTATAAACAAACATTACCATATCAGCATCTTGCTCAATAGCACCTGATTCTCTTAAATCAGATAATATTGGTTTTTTACTTGCTCTCTGTGATACAGCTCTGCTAATTTGAGACAAAGCTATAATAACTAATTTTAGTTCTCTACATAGCTGTTTAAATGCTCTTGATATTTTAGATATTTCCTGTTCTCTTGTTCCAGATTTACTTTTTAAATTAATAGTTACTAATTGTAAATAATCTACAACAAAAAATTTACAATTATTTTTAATATTTAATTTTCTGATTTTATTACATATGTGATTTAAATCGCCAGATTTATCGTCAATAAAATAATTTTCATTTTCAAAATATTTGGCAGAATCATAAAATGCATTCCAATCTGTTGAGGTTAATTGTTTTTTTCTAATCTTTCCTAAATCTATACAACCATGAGATGCAATCATTCTTGTTAACATTTGCTCTTTAGACATTTCTAAAGAAAAAACAGCTACAGGTAAGTTTCTAATAATGTGATTTTTAACAATTTCTAATACAAATGCTGTTTTACCCATAGAGGCAGCTCCAGCTATTATAATTAAATCTGATAATTCCCATCCAAATATAAAATTGTCAATTTCTTGAATAAATGTTTTAATATAATTTTTGCCCTCTTTATCTGACATATTATCAATAACTCCTTGTAAAGTTTTGATAGGATTATATTCTTCAACATCTGCATATTCTTGTAATTCAACAATTTTATCTGTTATTTTAGCTATTATATCATCTGGACTAACCATATCATTAGAATCTTTATTAATCTCATTTGATAGAGTTAATAATTCTCTTCTGGTTGAATAAGCCATTAATAATTTAATATGCTGTTTTATATGAGCATCAGATGAAACTCTATCTGCTATATCGTTAATGTAATCTATTAATGTATAACCTGTTTTTTCAATAATTCTTGCATTATAACCTTTTGAAGTTACTTTATCTGTTACAGTTATAATATCTATTTTGGAATCTTCTGCACATTCTTTGATTGCTGTAAATACGTATCTTGATGATTCTGTAGAAAAACCTTTAATATTAACCTGGTCTGCAAATTCATAATATCTGTCAGGATAGTTAATAAAAGTTCCTAATACAACTTCTTCTAAATCGCTATTATTTTGTCCAAAAAATGTACCTTCTTGTAAAAATGTTAGTTGGTCTGTCATATAATTTATAATTTCAAGGCACACCAAAGAAGGTGTACCTTGATTAATTTAGAAATCTTTAAAAATTTCATTTAATTTTTCATCAGTAAAAAATCCTTGATCTTCTGCTAATTCAGATACTTTTAAATTATCATAAAAGTCTTTAAGAACAAAAGTGTCAAGTTTTTGAGTTATAGCTTGATAACAAGATAAATGCAAAGCTTTAATAGGAAATTTCCTATCATAGTATTCAGTTACTGCTTGTTGTCTTTCTATATCTATATTACTTGGTGAATCTTTGTATATCTTAGATATAATCTTAGGATCTCCTTTATATTTTGCTAAAATAAAAATATCTTTTCCTTTGATATTTCCATAACCATCATAAGAAGGGTCTATTATTATATCATTTTCTGTAACTAATACAATTCCATTATCATATTGAGTATACGCATTTTTAATGCTCTCATTACAACAAGAGCAATCCCAACTAAAGAATCCCATTATTCATCTTCTTTAAAAAAACTTTCAACTTTAGATAGTAAAGATTTTGCTATTCTTTCTTTACCTTTTTGCTCAACTCTATGAGAAATCATTGCTTTAATAAACAATTTTAAACTTACTGTATTTGGACTACCATATTGTTTTTCAGTTGCATATTTTTCAAATATTTCAATAACGTCTGATTTATTAAAATTAACACAAGAAGCATCATATCCTTGAAATTTTGTTTTTTTCTTTTCTATTTTATCTTTGATTAATAGAGCAAGTTCTTCAACTTCTACATCATAAAGGTTATTTACTTTTTTTTCTAAAACTTTTTCAATTTTCATATTTTAGTTATTAATTTACCTGCGATATCTTCTATATCTCTTTTTCTTCGTGTATTTCCAGTTTGAACACCTACTTGAGTCATTGCTTGAGTAAGTTTCCAAATAGTATTTCTACCTTGTACACCATGTTCTGGGTTATTATCAGATAAGATATCAGTTAATGATTTAACTTCTTCTTTTCTCATACCTAATTTTGGAAGTAATTTAACTTCGTGATCTAAATTAATTAGCTTAGAACCGGCTTTCTCAATGTTTTGAATTTCATTAAATAAATAACTACTATCAAAAGCACTTTTTACAATATCTCTAACTAAAGAAGCTTGAGTTTCGGTATCTAATTTATATGTTTCATTACTTAAAATTAAATTATCTGGTAACTTTTTACCTAAATGAACTTGTCTAATTAAATTTTCTCTTGTCATTCCATTTAAACAAACTACTTGCATAGAATATGATTGAACTCTTAATGCTCCATCTCCATAATCAGAGTTAGAAATTCTAAGTCCAAATACCATATATGTTGTACCATTGTATTGTGTTTGTACAGGCACTACTTGAGGTAATATAAATTCTATATAAGTTCTTGTAGGGTCATAACAACAATCTAATAATTTTGCTCCTTGATCTACACAGGCGTTAAAAAATTCAGCATAAATTTCAGCTGTATTTAATCTTCTATATTTATCAGACAAAACACCTTTAACTTCTCCATTTAGTTCTCTTAAAAGATATCTTTTGCTTTCATTATTAGTTGAGTGTTCATTTAATAATTTACTTGCTAAATCTCTTTCCCATTGCTCTTTACCAGTAGCTAAATTTTTCAAATAGGTTGTAGGTATTCCAAATTTATCTGCAAATTGTCCAATTGCATGTCTATGAATATTCTTTTCAGCATTTTCAAATTGCATTTTTACTACACCATTTGAATTAAAATTAATTATAGGTGAATCTTTACCAATAGGAACAACATAATCTATAATGTTATTACTTTCGTCTTGAATTTTTTGAATAATTGGCATTTTATCAGATGCATTACTCAATTTTCTTGTTATTTTTTCTTGAAGTATAGACTTCTCTGTTGGGTCAATTGTTTGTATTTCCATATATATATATTTTAAAACAAAGGACACCAAAGATTTGGTGCCCTTTTATTTATAATTTAATTGGATTTACTATCATTTTATCTAAATTCATAAAAATTCCATTTTGTGAAGTTCTATATTGTCTAAATAATTTCCATAGTAAATTCATACCAAATTCTGCTAATGTTGAATTAACTAATAAATCTTGTCGATTTAAAGCTTCTAATGTACTACAGCTGGGTGTATCATCATTTTCAATTAATTTACCTAACGTTTTTTCCATTTCAATAATAGTTGGCATTGTAATACATTTAGCACCTTTAGGTTGATTAATATGACCCATTGTACCTAATATTGCTTGACCGTAATTATTTCCATTTCCAAAATCTAACCAATAATAACAAGTATTATATGGTTGTTCTGTTCTTAATTTAGTTTTAACTTTTTGAATGTCTCTTCTAATTTGAACATTATCAACACAAGTAATAATTATATTATATTGTATTCGTGGGTTTTCAAAATCAATTTCAAATTTCTCACTATAACTATCCCAATTTGTACTATAGAATCTGTTAATTCTTTCTATTGTTACGTCTGATTTATTTCTCCCTAAATCCACTTCTGAAAATAATTGTCTGCCAATATTTGCTTGTGAAACTTCTTCAGGATCATAACATCTTACAAAAAAACCTGGATGTCCTAAACCTATTAATCCAGCATTCATTCTTCCTAATATAGCTAAAACTGAACTTCCTGTACCTCCAGCTCCTATTACTGCAATAGTTACTTTATGTACTGGTGCTATCAGAGATTGCTCCATATAATGATACTTCATATTAAATCTTTTAAAAATTTATTATAACTTGTAAGATTTGCATTGTCATTAAAACCATTTCTATCCCAAATAACATTAATATTGTTTTTAAAATTAGAATGATTTAAATGAGTAAATTTTGAATTAAAAAACATTCTTTCTATATGTATTATTAATTCTTCTAAATCAGATATATTCCAATCTATTTTAGCATTACCCATACATACCTTACCATCATTATAAATGTTATGAAAAGGAGCATAATAAATTTTAGTTTTTAAACCTCTATCTAATTTATATGCATAAACATATAATTCTCCGTTTTTAACTTGAAATATTAAATTAGGTATTATTTTACGTTTATTTTGTATTTGATTAGTTTCGCTAAAAGTTAATTCTCTTACACTTTTCTTAAATAACCACATCAAATTTAAACTTTGATCTTTTAAATTAAAACGTACAACATTAGATGGAATAAAGTTTTTAAACTCATATTTACTTTTGTCTATACCTTTAATTTCTTCAAGTAATTTACCTAAAAGTTTAACTCTTGCTGGTTTACCAGGTCCAAATGTAAATTTATTGTCTTGTAATTCTTTAATTGTATGTTCTTCAACATAAGATGAAGATTCACTATGATATACAATTAAGCTCATTACGGGTTTTAGTGTTTCTGGAACATTGTTCATATTTTAATTTTACCTTCTTCAGTAAAGCTTAGTTCTATTTGTTGTCCTATAGATTTTCTTATATTTCTATTTGTTGGATAAATAAACATATGTTTAGAAAAATTACCTTTAAAAATGTAACCTTTATCTAACATTTCTTGTTTATTGTAAGTCTTAGCACCTGATTTTCTGCTAACCATTTCTCCTTTATCATTTACATAATAAGGGTTCTTTTTAGTTATTCCATTATAATCCCAATTAGAAGCTCTATATAAGCCACCATTGTGATTATGAGCAGTATCAGCATATGTTAATAACGTTTGCCATCTTTTAGTATTTAGCATTTTAATACTTTTGCTAATTAAAAATGAACCTGCATTTTCAGGTCTATTTTCAACTAAACAAAATCTACTTAATCCTAAAACTGATTGATGATTATTACTAACATATTTAGCTGCTCCTAAAGCTGGTGTATTCCAAATTGCAACTCCATGTAATGTTGAAGGATCTCCTTTATAAAAAAGACCATAACATCTATGAGCTAAATATCCAGCTTTATGTGCATAATGCCATTGTTCAACAAAATTATCTGCTTCAGATTTTCCTATTCTTTGAACTTCCCATTCATTTTTAATTAACTTCATTATTCATAAATTAAGTAACTATTTTCTAACCATTTTTTATATTTTTCTGGAAAATCATTATTATAATCTTTTAAAAAAGGATTATTTTCTGTTAATTGTTGTTCTTTATAAAATGGTAAGATTTCACAGTTATTATAATAATACTGACCTTGTTCTTCATATCGTTGAAAAACAAAATCTGTTTCTTCAATAGACCATAAAAAATTAGCATAATATTCTGGACCAAATAAATAATCATCTACATCATTATTTTTCATCAGACTTTTAAATGGAATAAAATCGTTAAAATTAACATTTACAATTTCAAAACCTTCTTCAATCCATGCAACTAACTTTTGATCTTTATAATTATTTATTTTTATTTTACTCAATTTATCTTTTAAAGTAAATTCAGTATCTATAGATTTTTCAAAATTAACTTTTTGATATAATGGTAAAACTTTATTTCTATAAACTTTTAAAGTTTGTTTCATTTCGTCCATTTGGTCAATATCATCTATATCTTCTAAATTTTCAGTAAAATAATCATCTGAAATATCTACCATATAATCTATATTATGTAAGAATGGTATATTAAATTTTTGAACTAAATAAGAAAAATAATCCCACATAAAAGTTTGAAATTCTTCTTTTAAATTAAAAATCCATTCTAATTCAGCACAAAATCCATTATCAAAACCATTTCCTTGTCCAGTCCATAGTTCTAATTCCATTTTATCATTTTGATATATATTCCAATTATTTAAATCTTTAGTTATTTTTTTAATTAAATAATTATTAAACTCATATATATCCATGTTAGGTATATCATCATTTATATAATGTTTTCCAATTGGATATAACAATTTTAATAGCTGTTTAGGATTTTTGTAAAAAATTAAATCAGATTTAGATTTTAAAATAGGGGTCTTAATAGACAAGAAGGAGTTTTTAGTCTTTCTTCTTGTACTACATTTCGTTTGTCTTCGCTTTCGTGCAATATTATTCTTGCAATCGCCACGTTTGGATTGATGTATTTCTTGGGTTTGCATTCTAATAGTTTTATGTATAAGTTTTCTTTTTTCATAATCAAGGAACAACAAAGTGTTGCTCCCTGATTATTCTTATTCATAAAACCATTCCTTTTTAAGCATATTATGGTGCAAATTATTTGCTTTTAATGTTACGTTTTCACTACACATATAACTTGTGCTACTTCCGTATTTTTCATTTACAAAACTGTCAAAATCAAATCTATTCTTTTGATTTTCAGATTTAAAATTGATAGTTTCAACTATAACACTTGCAGAACTATATTCAAAAATTATAACATAATAGTTCACTTTTTTTTAGTATTTAAATACTTTAAAAAATATCCCTTATTAAAATTTGAACAAGTTTTTTCTATGTGTTTAGTAATTGTAAAAGATATATCATTAAAATCTTGAACAGATGTATGTTTCTTGACCTCTAATAGAGCGTCTGCTACAATAATAAAATCTTTTCTTGTCATAGTTATCCTTTAGTTCCAACGTTATTTTGGAATTTATAAACAACTTTGTCATTTTTAATTTCTGGTCCTACTACAGAAGCTGTAGTTAATTCAGGATATTGTCCAGAATAAAAATCTAATACATCATTAACAGTCATATTGTTAGATGGGTCTGTTAATTCTGTATCTCCATGCATAAAGATTCTTTCTATTTGTTTTATTTCCATTAGTAATAAGTATAATTAGAAGGGTTATTATTTAGTTTTTCGTTTCTTTGATCAATAATCATTTGAGTTTGCTCATCAGTTATTGTAGTTCCTAAAGAATTATTTTCTTGTGTAGGTGGAGTTTTATATTCTTCAATATTAGCTTCATCTATTCTTGCTTCAAATTCTTTATCTTCATTTACAATCTTTGGTGTTCCATCAGGATATGTAGGTTGAGCTGGTTCAACTTGAACTGGTTCAGCTCTTGGTACATCAGGTAATGGTTGACTAAACATATCTGGTTGAGAGTTATTTGCATCACATTCTTTAACAAGCTGTGTAGCTTTACTAAATTTAGGATCATCTTTAAGAATTTCATTACAGATAAATTTACATTTATCATATTCTTTTTCATCCCAATATTTTTGAGCTTTTTCAAGTTGTTTAACTGAATTTTCTCTAACTTTCTTTTGTTTGTCTTTTTCTGCTTTTGCTATTGCTGATTCTTCTTTAGCTTTTTCTACTGATTGTTCGTGTTGATGTATATTTCTTAATAATCCACTTGTTTGTTGTAGAGGTTTAGCTAATAATTGAAAAAATTGAGCATCAAATTCTTCTACAGTACCAGTAAATAATATTGGTTGTAGTAAATCTTTTGCTTTGTCTTGAACTTTTATTAATGGGTTTACACTTACAGTTAATTCATGTTCATTATTCTTTCGAATAGTAATATTAACTGTTTCGCTTATTAATAATAAGTTGTTAATTTGTTGGAAAAATTTATCATTCATATATATAGTTTTAAATTATCAAGCCACACCAAAGTGATGCGACTTGATAAAATTTCTTAATCAAATAGATTAGGATTTAAGTTATTTCTTTGAGTAGTTAAAGCATGTGCTACAGAAAATATAGCTTTTGCTCTTTTACTTAAAGATTCAATATAAATATTTAGCTCATCTAAATCTTTAGATACATAATATCCTTTAGAACTACTTACTAAACAACTAACTTTATCATATAATCTAATATGATTTATAATCTTCCTTATTCGAGCTCCAGTTATTTTTTTATAAGATGGAGAGTTAAGGTAAAAATGATTATTTAATTTTCTACACATTTCAGCATTTGTAATAGCATTACTTTTGCCTATTCTTTTTTGTAATCCTTTAATAATTACCGGCATTAGTGTATTTTTTTCATAATCATTTAATGGTGCTGTTTGATTTTCGAATCCTGGTATCATTCTAAATGATTTAATTCAGATAAATCACTTAATAGTTCCCAGTCTTCACTTACATGAAATGGTGAATTTTCTGCATAATAATATTTAATTCCATCTTCTTCAATGAAATCATTTTTATTTTGTCTAATAAACGATTCTCCATACCTACCTTCTAATTCTTCTTTAGTAAAGTATCTTGTACAATCTACAGCAGCATATTCTCCTGTAAAATTTGGTTTTACAATTGTATCTTCATCTACTCTGTATAGAGCTCCTGAAATTACTAACATAGCTATGATATTACAGGAAATGTTAAAGATTTATTATCTGGAGATTGACCAAATAATGCACCAGCATCGTTACCTTCATCATCTTTTGATGGAAATAATAATGAGCCATCACTTAATTCTAATACAATAGATTTTCTGTGCCAACCCATTCCTTTCATTTCAATAGTAGTTAAATATCTTACATCTACAATAGTTCTTCCTTTTAGATGTTTATTTCCGTATTCTTCCCAATATTTATTATTTGCCATTTTTTATATTTAAAAGTTTAATTAAATCTGTTTTTCTTAACTTATTATAGATATAAAATAAATTTCTTCTATAACCTATAGGTTCTTTTACATATTTACCAGTTTCTGATAAACCTATACACCTATAAGCAGAAGTATCTAATAAAGTTAGTTGTGCTATTATTTCTTCTTTACTCATAATTTCCATATAATAAGAATATAAAGAAAAAGAATAAGCATAGTGTTTACTATACTTATTCTTAATGCTTTTTTAGCTGTTATGCTACTTCTATATTTCATAGAATGATTATCTGTTCGAAAACCCATTAGAATTTGCTTGAAATTTAATTTCTTTTACATCATAATCATGTACTATAGGTGCTACTTGTCTACCCATTCCAGAATAAGTTGTTTGACAACTGGAAAGTGTAATAGCCATACATAAAATAATTGCTAATGTAGTTAGTCCAGCTACAATTGTAGCTAATGTTTCGTGTGCGAAATATGTTTTTGTTTTTTTCATCTGTGTAGTTTTTAAATGTAAACTACACCAAAGCAAATTATCTGCTTTTTAATGATGGTTTTTTGTAATAAGGACTTGGAATAATATTAATTTGATTTAATCTATAGAATTTACCAATTTCTAATGTGTCTTTAGTTAATATAACTTCAGCGTTTTTTGTTTTAGGATTATGCAGATGATATAAATTAAGTCTTACTTCACTAACTACCTGGTATTTAGAACAGCTTAATAATATTATGTTAAATAGAAATGCTATAAATATTTTGTACATTATCTAAAGATAAAAAAAAAGGGAAACAATGTAAAACACTGTTCCCCAATTTTTATGTTGACATTAATCAACGCACATAATATTGGCTGAATGCTTGGCTGACATACTCATTCTGCATTTAATTAAAGACAATATACGCCACTGTCTACCAATTTTTTAATCTTTTGGTCTTATATCAAGATCATCTAACTTTTTAACGTCAAATCCTATTAATTTAGATAATCCAGTATCAAAATCTACATGATTACCTGAATATTTTTTTACAATATCAGTTTTTAATATTGTAATTTTATCAGGTACTTGTTCTGATGGATTAACTAAGCTATCATACCATTTATCAGCTTCTTCTAAACTGTCACATAATGTATGAGATAGTAAATCTCCATTTTCTTCTACAAAGTATCTAAAATGGTCTACACCATCTAAATCTCTGTATTTAAATTCTTTAATTAATTGATAAGTATTTTCTTGCATAAATTTAAAATTATATTGTAAAACTAAAGAACAACAACGTACATTAAGTACGTTATTGTTCTAATTATCCTATGACTATCTCAATGGTATCATAGTTTTTACAATTTTGTGTTTAAGGTTTCCCCAGGGCTTTAAATAAGCTATGTCTTTATTGTTATTTCTTCATTTCACAAGTGTATTCAATTTTTTGGTTAATAGCTTCTAATGAGCTGTAATACTTTTTTTTGTAAAAGAATACTAATTTATTATTCTGGATAATAGGTTTAGCTAATACAAGATTACCTTCTACATTAATCAGAACTTTTTTTATTCTTCCTTTAGGATCTAATTTCATTTGTATTTTTCGAGTAATACAATATGTTTTTAGAGCTGAATATAGCTTTCCAGCTATCTTAAAGTCATTTTTTTTAAGATTAATACTTAGTTTTTCCAGACTTTTAAGTTCAGTTTCTTTTAAAATGTGCGCAATTTTTGTCATAATCAGTTAAATTTAGATTGATTTATATATAGTTAAAAAATGCAGATTATTATATAAATAAAATGCAAGCCACAACAAAGAGCTGTGGCAAGCACTAAAACGCACAATTTTATTTACTCTAAAATTCGGTGATTTTTGATAAATCTTTTAACTTCAAATAGCAATAGTTTATCTTCTACTATTTGTTTTAAGCTCCATTTTCTTATATCTATATATAGCTTAAGCGTTATATCTAATTCACTTCTGTCAAAATAATGTTCTGTTTTAATATCTAAGCGTTTCATCTTTAATAACTCAAGTTTCATATGACGCAAATACATATTATAATCTTCTATAATTGTTAGTAGGTAGTAAAACCTAAATAACAAAAGTAGAAATGTTGGTATAAGACAAATTACTAATATTCCTGGGATCTCAATTGTTTCCATGTTAGTTTTAATTAGGGGTTTTAAAAAATTAATTTCTATTCTACAATTTACAAATAACATTTTACTTGAACAGCCCGATGTTACTCTAAAAGGTTTCCGGCCCTATTGGGAGTTCAATCAAAAAAATATAATCAGTAAAGTATCAAGCAATAAAAAAGGGAACAACTTTTATGTTGTTCCCTATATTTGAATTTAAATTATCTACTATGAAAGTAAATGATTTTTCTCGTAAGAGCTTACTTTGGTTACTCCATTTTTAGCTACAAACGTTTTTAGAATTATAAACTTATTTAAATGCTCTTGCATTAAACCTACTAAATTATTAGCAAATTGTTGAACTTTAGTTTCATCAATTCTAATAGCAGTATAAGTTCTTTCAATTGCTACAGTCTTTTTAGTTCCATCTGCTTTTAAAACTTCTTCAGTTTTAGTATATGCAGTTGCCTCTACTAAATCAAATCTTTCATCTCCTAAAGACGCTCTAATTTCTTTCATTTTTTTAGAAAGTAAATCTTTATATGCATCTCCAACATTTTCTGGATTGATTGCAGTAGCTTGTACCCACATACCTTTTAAATCTAAAGTAAAAGTTTGTATTACATTCTGATGAATTTCTCCTGTAGCTGTATTAGTAAAATCAATTCTTTTTGGAATTGCTAAGTTTGGTAATTTACCATTCTTTTCATTCTCAATAAGAAATTCTTTACTAATTAAATTTTGAAATAAATATCTCAATTTATTCATTGAGCTATCAAAATTTCCATAACTACTAAATCTTAAATAATCATCTACTCCCATTTCGGAGTTAAGATTATTTACTAAATCAAATTTAATTGATGTAGAGTTGGTTTTAGGAGATATATGTACGTTACACGCATTTAATCTATGCAAACCATCTTTAGTAGTTCTTCTTTCAGTTACACTCTTAGCTGTATGCTCAAGAGTTAAATCATTCAAATACTGTTCTTCATTAATTATAATCATAATTTTAAGTTTTATTTATTAAACAAAGAACAACAAAGCTTTTGGCTCTGTTATTCTTTGTAAAACTTAATTTAAACTGATATTAAGAAGTTTAGGATATTTTTGATTGAATGTTATCCAATTCTTCATATCGTTAAGTAAATCAAAATATAATTTGTATTTAATCCATTCTTCTAATGGCATAAATACTTTTCTATCTGAAATACTTAATGGTGGAACATTATACAATATATCTATTGTATTTATATGTTCATACATATTTTGGAGTTTATTAATATCCATAATTTATTGTGTTAAATATGCTGTTAACACAACAGAAATTATAGTTATTAAAAATATTAGCATTGCTTCTACCCCTGCTGTATTCTCTGAAGTTTTTTTTTTCATTGTATATAATTTTATAAATTCAACCAACAACAAAGTGCTGGTTGAATAATTTATATGAGAATAAATCTTTCTCTTTTAGCAATGCAGTCAAATATGCATAATATTTTTTTTACTATAACCTCTGTTTTTATATCATCAGGCTCTAAGATTAGTAGAATACAATCTACATTATTGCTTTCATCTAAATATTTAATTTTATGTTTTTTAAACATATCTATAACAATAATGTAAACTTCTTCTGCATAATTCATTGCAGTAAATTTGTCTTCATTACCTCTTACCATTAACAAATGTGGGTAAATTTTCAAGTCATACGTTTTCATAGTATATAATTTATAAATTCAACAGGCACCAAAGTACCTGTTGAAATGTAGAGAAGTTATTCGTTTTAATGTTAAGTGTTCGGCGATCAGCCGACAAGCGTAGCTTGAACGCCAGAGCTTGCTCTGTAACATTAAATAAGAATTACTGAACGGAATTATACACCATTTTGAGTAATGTATTCTTTATTGCAACAAGAACATTTTAATTTCTCAAGAAATAATATACCTTCCATTTCTTCTGGTGCAACTAAATTTGTACCACAAATATGTTCATTTTGAATAAATTCAAGTTCACAATGAGGACACGAATAAGAAGTTGAAATTTCAGTATCTCCATTCATACCTAACCATTTTTTATCTTCTTCAAAAGATAAATGTTGATTAAGAAATAAATAATCTTCAATCTTTTCTTTATCTTCTTTTATAGAAGATTTAACATCATTTATTATTGATTTTAATTCAATGTCTAAATGTTCTGTCATTTCTGATGCATTTAGATAACCCATACATATTAAATCTCTAATAACTTTATTAGCATTTTCAATTTGTACTATATCTTTTTCCATTGAATTAATATCGTTTACGATATTTTTGAAAGTTTTGTAATTCATAATATATAATTTTAAAATTCGAGTAACACCTAAGTGTTACCCGATTTACAATTACATATTAAATTCTTTATGCATTGCGCCAAAGACTTCTATTCCTACATTATATTTTGTTATAAGTAGTACTAAGTCTGGACTATTCTTTTCAGCCCATTTATTAACTATATCCATATTATCAATTGCGTTTAGAAATTGAAATACTAATACGTTAGCTAAATCTTTATCTTTCATAAATTGAACGATATCTTCATTAGTCATAAATGGATGCATTTCTGAATGCTCTTTCCATAATATGTTTACGATATTAGATTTACATTCAGAAGCTTTTTTGTACTGATTAAAAAAAGTTGTTACATAATTTTCCATGATAGTATAATTTTTAAATTCAAGGCACAATTAAGTGCCCTGAATAAAAATGGTTTTCTCATTATATGCTTACCAATAGCATATAAGATGTTATAACTTGTTGTAGCTATAATTACAGACTTCCACAATAAGGATTACTTATCTAAAATCAGATAGCACCTAAGTACTATCTGAATCTTACTAAAATGGTAAATCATCTTCTTTGTTATTTACACAAAGCTCTGAAGCATTACCATTCCAAATTATGTCCATTGGTTCAGATTCTTCTGCAAGGTCAAAACAAAACTTGCACATATGTCCTGGTTCCCATTGATTTTCATCAGGTAAAAACTCAGGTTCAGTACATTCACAACCTTCCCATTCTAAATCTGCTTTAGCAGCTTCAATATCTTCTAAATCCATTTGAAGATTAATTAATTGCTGTATTACAGCGTCTGTTAACATATTTTTCATAGTTATAAATTTTAAATTCAGATAACACCATAGCAATGTTAACAACTTACTTGCTCTACTTAACATAATAACTTGACTATCTTAGATATTTCTTATAACTTCGCTAACGCATTCGCACAAGCAATTGAGGTACACAACCCTAACAGCTTTCTTATAGCTACTCAAGTCCGTAAGGACACTCATCAGCTACTGCTCAGATTGACTGAAGTTGTTGATTGATATCAGAATGAGGAACGATATTCAATATCAATTTACAACAAAGTACCCGAAACGTTTACGTTTCGAATGGAACACACGTCAGTGTGGTGCCGGATAGGGGGGGTGCCTTGATTGAACGAACCGATAGGGGAGTGAAATAAGTATGTCCTCAGCCCCTTGTCTCACAAATACAAAAAAGGTACTTATGGTATGGGTATATAGTGTTTAGTTGAGAGAGTAGTCTATAGTGTATGAGATAGATCCTACTATTTTAATAACTTCAATAGAGTGAATCCAGAAGAACAGTTTATTTTTCTTATGAGTGATTAGGTTTTTAGATAGTCTATTAAGGGTATTCATATATAAGAAGGGGGTGGGGAATCTAAAATCATCATCAAGGGTAAGGGTAGTTACGTCTGGAACGAATATGTTCACTTGTTTCTTGTTGTCGTTATTATAATACTTTAGTGTAACTATAGCTATAACTACATTAGGTTTATAACCAGGGGGGTAAGCTTTTTGAGAGATAAGGTTATTAGGGTCTGTTAATTCCATGTTGAAAACGTTGATAAAGTTTAAAGTAAGACTTTAAAAATAATTAATAAATTTGATATGTAGATGATTCAAACAATTGAAATACCAATTTATAAAGCAAAGTTATTAGTATTTAATAATGAAGAGACATTAAGAACAAGATTTCCAAAAACAAGATTTGACATAAGAGAAGATACAGAAGGTTATAGTTGTACCGTTGACGGTATACATATTTTATTTTTCAGAATACAGAGCATACCAGTTATAGTACATGAATCATTACATGTCTGTTGGTACATATTAGCCCAAAGGGGAATTAAGTGTACGCCAGACAATCACGAAGCTCAGGCATATCTGCTTGAGTTAATTGTATTTAACCTTTTAAAATTAAAATGGAATGACTAATTATGTTAAAGTTGTAAGATTAAATTCTTATACATTATTTGTAGATGGAACATATTGTTACAATACAAATGGGGTGTATTGCCCTAATGAGCAAATAGCATTAACTGAAGAAAAGATTGATGCTATATATGAATTTCTTAAATTAGAGAAAAGAAATAGTGAAGAGCGACATAAAAAAGAATCTGAAGTTGCTGTTCATAATTTATTAATAGAATTAAATTTTAAACATAAATTAAATTAATATGGGATCTAATATAAATAAAAAAGCATTTGGCATGAGATTAGCTGAAGCTACTGATGCATACATTAAACAACAACAAAAAGATAAAAAATCGGATAAGGTTACTCCAGCATATAAGAGTAATAGAGGATGGTGGAAAAAATAGTTTCATACGTTGAGGGCAATTTAAAAATGCTTGCCGATAAATTTCAATTGTTAGATTGGTATAAAAAAGAACAAGTACTTTATCGTATGAATGTATGCAAGCATACATGTTTACCTAAAGGAAAGTGTGAAGTATGTGGGTGTACAGTGCCAAACAAAATGTATTCTATGTATTCTTGTAATACTAAAAAGTTTCCGGATATGATGGGAAAAGAGCAATGGGAAAAGTATAAGAAAGAAAACAATATTCATGTACAACGAATTGATAGAGATTGATAGAGAGGGTAATGTATTTATGCAAGATAATTCAATTGCATTAATGCCTAAGCTGTGGGAAGTATATAAGCATAAGCGAATGGGAAGTAATATGGTTCGGTGGATAGTTTCTATGTCAGATTATAAATCTCCTTATCGTAGGTTGCCAGAAAAAGAAAGAGTAAGGACTGTAACTTATAGTATTTTTGAGAGTTACAAGAATAAACTGTGTGATGAAGAATTAGTATTGTCAGCATTAGAAGAATATAAAAAATTACAATATGATCCTTTAGTTGACCAATATAATGCTATGAGTGAGCAGATGTATTTAATAACAGAAGTTTATAGGGCGATGGTTCCAACACAAAGTAACTTAGAGGATTTAAATGACATAGCTATTAAAATGGAAAAGGCAGCTGTAGCAAGAGATAAAATAAAAGCATTGATTTTAAAGGATAGAGAGAGTGATTCTAAAATTCAAGGTACAAGTAGTGAAAACTTTAGTATGTTAGAAAATAAATTAAGATTAGAAGAAAGTTGATTAGTGGTGATAAATATAGACCAGTGCTTTTTGATAAGACTTCTAAGAAATTAAGAAGGGGTTCTATTGACCATAGCAACTATTGGAACGAACAAATAAGAAGATGTAGGGAAGGGTGGAAACCTAATGGTGGTACGTTTATGCCGGGGCCATATTATTTCTATTTAAATTTTTCTAAGATACATGCTTACGATGAAAAGACTGGTAGAAAAAGAATGATGCCGCCAAGCTATCGAGATCAAGACCATGAATACTATACTGAAATACATAATGCTAAAGAAGGTGGTTATGGTATTATAGTTGGAAAAGCAAGACGAAAAGGATTTTCATTTATGAATGCTAATATACTTTTAGCAGAATGGAGTTTATATCCAGACAGTGAAAATGGTATAGGGGCTCAAATGGAACACTATGTACAAGATTTCCGAAAAAAGATGATGATGTCTTATTATGCATTACCTACTGAAATGCGTAGTCAAACATTACATAATAACGAATTAATATTACAGTCAGGTTATAAAGAAAAAGAAGAAGGGCAATGGGTAGAGAAGGGTATGAAGAGTATGATTCATTTTAGAGTAATGGATAAGCCAGATGCTTTTCGTGGAACTACAATGACATATTGGGTGCTTGAAGAAGCTGGTGAGTTTAAGAAATTAAAAAAAGCTTACTATGCTAATGAAGAATGTTTTAGAGAAGGTTCTTTACAATTTGGTGTACCTATAATTGGTGGTACTTCAAATCAGATAAGTAATGAGAGTGAAGACTTTATGGAGATGTATTATAATCCAGAAGAATATAATTTAAGAAAAATATTTATAAGTGCTGCTAAAGTGTATCATGGATTTTTTCATTATAAAACTGGAGTTAGTGATGTTGAAGGAGCCACTAAACATATAGAACACAGAGCTGCTGAAAAAAAGAAAGCAAGAGACAAAGCTTTATATTATGCATTTAGACAGGAGATGCCACTTAAAGAAGAGCATATGTTTCTTCAAGTAGGCACAACTCCTTTTGATTTAGATAAAATTAATATACAGACAACTAATATACTTACTAATAAAAAATTAAATATTGTTAGAAAAGCAAATTTACATTGGCAAAAAAATAGTAAAGGTAAATACATATTAGGTTCTAAGCTTGATGTAGAATATAGTTCTGATGGTAAGTTTGAAATATTACACGAAAATTTAGAAAGTTTTAAAAATGTACATGTATCAGCTGTCGATCCATACCACGTTGATGATTCATTAGAAAATTCTATAAGTGATAAAGAGTCAGATGGTTGTATGTGTGTGTATCGTAGATTTATTAATATGGATATTCCTGGAGAATTGCCAGTTGCTATGTATACAGATAGACCTTATTCAAAAGAAGAATTTTATGAGAACTGTTTAAAATTAGCAGTTTATTATCAATGTCAAATTTTGGTTGAGTATAATGATGATGGTTTTTTAAAGTATTTTATTAAACACAATATGACCAGGTACTTAAAAGAAAGACCACGCTCTGCAGATTCACCGTATAGTCAAGTTTCTAATAAGTATGGTATTCATATGAAGAGTTACCAAAAATCTTTATTGGTAGAATTAGTAGATGAATATATTAAAAAGCATTATGAAGATATTTATTTTATGAGATTGTTAGAAGAAATGGCAGTTTTCGGTAAAAGAAATACAGATAGAGTAATGGCTTTTGGATTAGCTTTGATACACGATATGGACACAACAAGACATATTGTTAATAAAGAAGAAGAAGAAGATGCTGTAAAAGATTTTTATCCACATTTTAAAAGAAAAAGTGATGGAACAATAGTTTCAGTAAATAATAATAATAATAATAACTTTCAAAAGAGGTCAAAAAATCCTACTTTTGATTATAACTTTGATTAGGAATGAGCGATAGTGTAAATTTTCCAAGACAAAATATTCCTGCTGATAAGAAAAACGAAGAATGGGTATTAGACTGTGTAAATGCAATCTTAGGATATCAAGACACAGGAGATAGATATCGGAATGAAAAAGTAAAAGATCACGAAAATTATCTAATAGCAGAAGGTTATTTTGATATTAAACAATTTGAGTATGTTACCGATATGTATGGTATTACTGCTCCAGCTCGTTTAGTAAATTATCCAATTATAATGCCTAAGCTTGATTTATTAATTGGTGAATTAATATCTCAACCTTTATCTTTTACAGCTTTTGTAGTTAATAGAAGTGCTATAAGACGTAAGAATGAAAAGAAAATTCAAGTTGCAGCAGAATTTATCTTAAGACCTTTAAGAGCTAAAATTTCAGAAGCTACTGGTGTTGAGTTTCAAGATGAAGATTTAGGAATGGAACTTCCTGAAGATGTAAAAGCATTTCAAGAATATAAATTTAGAGATGCAATTGAAGATCAAATTCATGTAGGTTTAGAATATCTTATTCAAAAATATGATTTAAAGAATATCTTTAAAAGAGGATTCTTTGATATGGGAGTAACTTCTAAAGAGTTCTATAGAGTAGAAACAAAAAATGGAGACCCAGTACCATCAAGGTTAGACCCAAGAACAGTTATATACGATCCAGATTCTGACAAAGAAACATTACAAGATTCATTATATGCTGGAGTAGATAAATATTTTACTATTAATGAAATTATTGATAGGTGGGGGCATATGCTTACTAAAAAAGATATTGACTATTTAGAAGAGTTACAAAATCAAGAATCTGCTTGGTATGCTGATAATAATGTACCATTTAGTTCATATATATATACACAAGATTCTTCATTAAAAATTAGAGTTGTTGATGTTCAATGGCGTTCTATTAGAATGATGAAGTTTAAAGAATCGCCTAATAAGTTTGATCCAGAAGTACCTTATTATAAAATGCTTCCAGATGATTATAAAGAAAAGAAAGGTGAGAAGATTGTAAAAAGACCTATGGTTGAGGTTTGGGAAGCTATTAAAGTTGGACATAAAAAATTAATTAAATGGGGTCCAAAACCTAATCAATATAGATTTGAAGAAAATTATGCTGAAGCTAAATTAGATTTCTTTGGTGTTATTAAGACTAATTTAAATGGTAGAACATTATCTATTGTTGATGCGCTTAAAAACATTCAAATACTATATAATGTGGTTATGTATCACATTGAGTTATGTATGGCAAGAGCTGGTGGTAAATCTATTGTTTATGATGTTTCACAAAAACCTAAGAATACACCATTAGAAGATGTATTGTATCATGCTAAAAACTCAGGATTAATATTAATTAATTCAAAACAAGAAGGTCAACAAATTTCTACATTTAATCAATTTCAACAAATTGACTTTACATTAAGTAATTCAGTTCAGCAATTAGTTAATTTAAAAATGATGTTAGAAGAAACTGCTGATAAACTTACTGGTATTTCTGCTGCAAGAAGTGGAATACAAAAATCAGGAGATTTGGTAGGAGTTACAGAACGTAATGTATTACAATCTACTACTATTACTGCACCAATTTTTGAATTACATTATAAAATAGTTGGAGAAGTATTACAAGACATGGCTAATAAAATGCGTTTGTGTTGGGCTAATGAAGGGCGTATGGCTAATATCTTTGGAGATATGGGTATGCAAACCTTTAAAATTGATAAAGCTATTAGTAAAGATGAATATGGAATCTTTATAAAGAATAGTAGTAAAGAGGTTCAAGAAAAACAATTAATGTTACAGTTATTAGAAAGATACTCTTCTACTGGAGCTGTAGAGCCATTAGCTGCAATTAAAGCTGTTAGAGGTGATAGTGCTACTGAAGTTGAAAATATATTAGTAGGTGCATTAAAAGAAATGAAAGCTCAACAAGTAGAGTTACAAGAAAGAGAGCTTGCAGCACAAGAAGCTAAAAATGAAATAGACGCTAAGAAAATTCAAGTACCATTAGATGTTGCTCAAATTAAAGCACAGTCTGATATTCAAGTTGCACAACTTAATAATCAAACTAAATTAGAAATTCACGATAGTGATATTGTACAAGAGCAAGACATGCAACAAGCAAATAGAAATCAAAATTTAGATGAAATGATGCTTGGGGCTGCTAATGATGAAACTGTTCCAGACATTCTTCCACCAACACAAGAAGCGCCTGTAACAGAAAGAATTGAAGTTGTAAAAAAGAATGAATAAATGTATATTTGTTAAAACAATACTTTAATTATGGAAGAAAATGTAAATGAAAAAGAAGAGGTAGTTGTTGATAATTCAACACCTACAATAGAAAATAATGAAGATACGTCAGTAGTAGAAAGTAATACAGAAACAAAAGAAGATAATTCTTTTGACGCTTCTTTATTTGTTGAAGCATCTTCAATGGCTGATAGTCCAGAAGTTGCTAAAAAGCCAGAAGTAGAAAAAGCTGAAGATACAGTCAAAGAAGATACATCTGATGATTTTGTTTGGGATTACCCTACAGAAGCAAAAGACAACAAAGAAATTGTTACTGATACAACAAAAGAAGAACTTCAAGAACAACCTACAACTATTGAAAATAGTTTTAAATGGGAAGATACAGGAATTGAAGGAGTAACTACAAAAGAAGAATTTGATAATAAGATTGCAGAATATAAAGCTTTAGAAGAAAAATTAACTGAGTATAAAACTCAAAATGTAAAGTCTGATAAAATAACAAAATTGAGAAATTTTGTATCAATGGAAGATAAAGAGCTTGTAAAGAAAGATTTAGAAATGCAAGGCTTTAAAGAAGAAAAATTAGACGAAGCTTTAGATATTTATGATGCTAATGGTACTATGGATATTGAAGCACAAAAAATTAGAAATACGCTTAACAAAGCAATACGCAATGAAGAGCATAATGAATTAAATCGTGAGCGTGATAATGAAGCAAAGCTTCAAAAAGAACGTGAAGATTCAATGGCAGAATTAAAAAATCATTTAGAAAAAACTGAAACAATGTTTGGTTTTAAAATGGCTAAAGATTCTGATAGTTTAAATAAAGTGAGAGGTGATCATTATGAATACATAACATCAGGATCTTTTTTAAAAAGTGTTACAGAAAGTAATCAAAATGTTTCAGAAGCAGCATGGCTGTGGAAAAACAAAGATACTATCTTAAAAGCAATGAAAAACCAAGGATATCAAAAAGGCAAGAAGGAAATTTTGGATAACATTCAAAGACCTGAAATTCCTGGAACTACAAGAATATTAGATCCGACTGGAAAATCAGATGAATTTAATCCTAATTCTTTTATGTTTGGAGGTTAAGAAACAGAAACATTCGATAATTATTAATATAAAAATGAAAAGATGAAATTTCATAGTGGAACTTATGGGAAGGAAACGATTGAAAGTAATGCTTTGGTAACAAACTTACTAAAGTATCCTGAAATCGCACGAAACTTAATTCGTCAATACCCACAATACTCATTAACATATTTTGTTGATGGAACTTCAAGGTTTGCTAAAGAAGAACTTATTGGTGAAAATGCATTTAGATGGTCTATTTTAGGTAGAACTAACAGACCTTCAACTTGTACTGGAACTAACGTAGGTAACGGACTTGGTTTAACTCAATTCGAAGTAGAATTTGAAGAAAATTATTTAAACCCTAACGATGTAATCAGATTTGCTGATAAAGCTCAAGCTGTAGTTGTTGGAGAGCCTTCTGCAACTGCAGGTGGATATACTTTCCAATTAAAGCTTATGACTACTGATGTTGCTTTAGCTGTTAGTGCTGCTGCATTACTTGCTGGTGTTACAGTTGGTAAAGTTGGTACTGCATTTACAGAAAGCTCTGAAAGAGGTTACGAAAATCACGTTTACCCAGATTGGTATATCAATCACTTAGGTATCAACAGAAAAGCTAAATCAATTAGTGGTTCAGCTCTTACTGATGTTACTTGGATTGAAGCTGGTGGACAAAGATTGTGGTATTTTGCTGATCAAGAGATTGCAATGGATGAATATCTTTATGAGCTTGAATTAGACTCATGGTATTCTACTTCTACAATGGATGCTAACAACAACTCTTCTGTTTTTGATTTAAATGGCAAGCCACTTGTAAAAGGTGATGGTATCTTAAGACAAATTGATGCTGCTAACGTTGATACTTATTCTGGTCCTTTGACTGAAAAAAGATTAACTGATTTCTTAGCTCAATTGAAATTAAATACTGGTGAGAAAAATGCTCATTGGATGGTATTTACTGGTACTGCCGGTATGGTTGCTTTCCATGAAGCAATGAAAGATTTAGTATACCCAAGTGGTAACTTAATCTATGATGCATTGATAGGTAAGGATATGGAAATTGGTGTTAACTTTACAAGTTATAACGCTATTGGTCAGAGAATGACTCTTGTTCATAATCCTCTATTTGATGATCCAAACTTGCATGGCAATGATATTGACCCAGCAACTGGATATCCTAAAGAAAGCTTCAGAATGGTATTCTTAAATATGGGAACAACTAATGGTGTTTCTAACATTGAGAAGAAAGTTAAGGGAGCTGGTGGCATTAACCGTTCTATGATTATTAAATATATTCCTGGTATGGTTGATCCTTTTGATCAAGGTTCAATGAGAGCTGCAAATTCAAGAGATGCTTTCACATGTGAGATTCTTTCAGAATCTGGTATTGTGGTAAGAAATCCTCTTTCTTGTGGTCAACTTATTTTTGCATAAATTAATATTATTAACTGAAAGTAATGGAAAAAGTAAAAGAAACTGATGAAGTACAAGAAATGCTAAGTTTGTGTATAACAACTGGCAGTGCTGAAATTAGATTAAAAGATCATAAAAGAACAGGTTCAATAACAGTTAGAGATTATACAGATGTTGAAACAGGTGAATTAATGCGTTTTATAGATAAATATGGTAATACTAAAGTAACTCGTTTTACTAAAAATAGAACCTATAATTTAACAGACTCTAATCAAGCATTAGAGTATCATCACGTAAAAAATCATCCATTATATTGTAATGGACCGACACCAGTTTTAGAAGCTATTAATCTTGAAAAACAAGCAGCTGAAGATGTTTATCAAAAAGATTTAGAAGCAGAAGCTAATTACATAGTTCGAAAACTATCAGGAGAAAAACTTAGAGATTTTGCTCGTGTTTTACTTGTAGGTAAGAGAATTAAAATTGGCGAAAAAACTTCTGATAACGTTCTGAAGCGTGAAATATATATGTTAGCTGAAGAGTCAGACCCAACGGGTAAGACTGGAGCTCAAAAAATTGTAGAAGCATGGGAAAATCCTGAAAGAAGTTTGAGAGAACTTTTACAAAAAGGAGTTTCTAATAATACTTTTATGATTAGAGATGGTGTATATTTTTACGGAAAACAGAAAATGGGTACAACATTAGAGTATGCTATTGAATGGTTTAATGAGAATAAAGACATATTACCTCAAATAAGAAAAGAAGTAAACTCTAAGAAATGACAATAGCCGAAATGCATAGTACAATTGATTTGCTTTTAGATAAAGCAGATGCTCCATGGTTTAATCCGACAGAAAAAGATAATTATCTTAATCTTGCTCAGATTGAATTTGTGGAAACAAGGTACACGCAATTTGAAGCTATTGAAAAACGAAGAGAAGAACTTTTACCTCTTGTTAAAAAGGTAACTTATACTGGAGTTAATATAATTAATTTAACATCGATTAGTGAATTTCTTTATGTGTTAAGCTTACAAGCATATATAACCGACAGCTGTGTTCCTACTGGTACACGAATAGAACCAATTCATCCTATACAGTTAGATGATTTCGCTGGTGCCGAAAGGGATCCTTGGAATAAAACAACTGATGAAAATATAGGATATACACAATATAATGATGGAGCTGGTAATAACACCCTTGAGGTGCATAGTACTAATGTTCCATCAAGTGTAGATATGTTTTATTTAAAAAGACCTGTAGATGTAAGTATTACTGTTCCTACAAATAGTGAACTACCCGTTAGTACACATGAAGAGATAGTAAATATTGCAGTTAGAAAGATGATGATGACAATTCAAGATCAAAATTATCAAGTACAAATGAATGAAATACAGCAACAAGGTCAATAAAAATTATAAGTTATGGCAAAAAAGAAAACATATGAGATAGCAGAATTAAGTACAAAAAAAGTAGTAGAATTACATAAGATTGCTTCTTCTGTAGGAATTAAGAATGTCAAAAAACATTCAAAAGCTGAATTACTAAAATTAATAGTTGGTAAAGAAGTTGTTTCTATAGAAAGTAAACCAAAGCCAAAAGCTAAAAAGGTTGTTAAAAAATCAAAACCTAAAGCTAAAAAGGTAGAAGTTAAAGTAGAAGATAAATCTGGATTAGTTAAGTTTCATAGAAAGTTACCTAAGCGTAGTTCAATGACTTGGAGATAAAGTTTAATAGTTAATACAAATAAAAATGGAAATAGGTAGATCCTACATAGCGTTTAACGCTGAAGCTCATAGTCCGTCTTTAACAGCGGGCATGATAGACATAACACCTTCTTTCGTAGTTCCAACAAATTCACTTGCTGGTCAAGCAACATCAATGGCAGTTATTGCAACTGCTACTGGAGTGCCTGCTCAGAATGTAATTACATTTGGTGGAACTTTTGTAGCTGGAGATGATATTACTGTAACAGTAGTTAGCAGTGCAACATCTCGTCAGTTATGGAGAAAGAGTTATTATTACACAGTACAACCTGGTGACGCATTAAATGATGTCGCTACGGCAATTGGTAACCAAATAGAAGCAGATGGACTTCAAAGTGAAACTCCATATACTGGAGCTGTTGCTGCACCGGCTGTAACTATAGCATTAAAAAGTGATGATACTGATTCACTAAATGTTACAGTTTACACTAATTCGGCTGCTGGTACTTTGACTCCTGTAGCTACTGCAGCTACTATTTCAGAAGGGCAACCATCTGATTTATTAGACAAAGGGGTTCCAGCTGAAGATATTCTTTCTGCTACGTATGATACGTACAGATTTGAATATAGACCAACTGTTGCACAACCATTCATTGATATGGAAGGAAAGAAATCAATTGAGATTTATTTCTTTAGTGCTACTGGTGGTGGTGGAGCTGCTGCTTTAAAAGCGTTAATTGACGCTCTTTAAGAAGTAAGAATAGTTATAAATTATAGGGAGTAATCTTAGTGTTACTCCCTTTTATAAAGAATTGGTATGCCAACTTTAAATGAATTTGCTTATAATATTCGTAACATTGGTAGAGCTGGAAATAGTGATGCAGATGATGAAAACATCAAAATCAGTATGGTTAAGTTCTGGATTAATGGTTACAGAGCTAAATTAATATTTGAGTTTACTAATGCTGGTAAATTAATTGACCCTCAATTAGTACAAGATTTAGGTGTTGTTCCTTTAGAAGAAGTTGATAAAGCTGATTCTGATTGCCCTGAATGTGTCAAATGGGGTTGTAATATTTATAAAGTAGATATTCCTAAATTAGTTGATTTACCAAACAATAGAGGTTTATTATTTGTCGGATTAATTGACAAACAAACTCCTATTGCTTTAGATTATCCAGATACTTCTAAATTTAAAAGAGCTACACGATTTGGTAATAAATTTGATCGTTCATATTTGATTGGTAATACTTTATATGTTACCACTACAAATGAAAATCTTGATTTAAAGTATATTAATATTAGAGGTGTGTTTGAAGACCCAAGAGAGGCTTTCAATTATGTTGCACCTGGTTGTGATAAAAAATGTTATAGTGATGATGATCCTTATCCAATACCAATGCGTATGTATGAGCCAATTACTAAAAACATATTACAATCTGAATTAAACATGGCAATTAATGCAGTCAATGACGAGTTAAACGATGGAAGACAAAACTATCAAGAGCAAGGACAATGATGGTGCTTTAACATTATATGGTATATATTTAAGGTCAAAGGAAGATGTAAATATAGATATATCTAAATTAAACAAAGGTCGCACTAATGTTAAAAATATAGGTTACAGACTATATGGTGACATCATACGCTCATATTTTAGCATTGTTTTTAGACAAATCATAAAAGGATATACCTATCCTCTGCTAAATAAATTCGGTTGGCTTAAAGTAGTAAAAACGTTGTGTACACGTTATAATCCAAGTACATATAGTTTTAAAAAGATTGATGGTAAAATCATTCGTAAAAAAATTGAATTAAATGTCAATAAAACGGATGGTTTTTTTTATTTTGTATTTTGGGATTGTCCAAAAAAATATAGACATTATAGATTGAAGGTTTCTCCAAAATGGAAAAGATTATTATTTAAAGGTGTAATAGAAGATGAAATGGATTATCCAGATTATAGCTTATTAAGATATGGTAGAAATGCATCAAATAGTTACATACAAAAAATAAAATAAAATGAGTAACAATAAAGTTTCAATACATACAATAATAGGTAATGTTATTGGCAATTTAGGAATTAGAAATGTTAATAATGTTATAGATGATTTTGCTCGTTGGGCTGTAGATGCTGAAATGAAAATTGGAAGTGAAGGAGCTTATAGAAGATTTGAATGTGAATTAGATATAAAAGAAAGAAGAGCATGTTTACCAGATAATTTTATTACACTTATAGCTGTAAAAAAAGGAGCTAATATTTTAGATATGTCAACACAAAGTTTTAAGCTTATGAATAAAGGAGCTGAAACAGGTGTTGCTAATTCTAACAGTAATTTTGTTAGCGGCAACTATCAACCATTTGATCCAGGAGCACCTAATGTTTTATCTACAGAATTTTTTGGAACATATATAGGTGGAGAAATAATTAATTTAACAGTATCTGCTAATAGAAATGGAACTATTTCAGTAAATACATTTTCTTATGTTGTAGTTGGTGGAGATACTTTAAATGATATAGCTTTAGCTTTTGAATCTCAATTTATGGCTGTATCTAATTTAGGATATTCCGTTGTAGCTTCTGGAGGTGTTTTAAATTTAACTGCTAATGATAATTTAACAACAATGCAAATTACACCATTTACTGACAGTTTAGGAGGAACTATTGAGGTTAAGGTTTTGCAAAACAGAAGATTACCTTCTTCTTGTAACATTGAACAAGGAGATAATAATACAATAAAATTTCAATCTAATAATTTATCTGAATTACAATTAAACAATTTAAATACTGGTAGTAGTGCATCAGGTGATAATGGAGTTAATTTTTGGGGGAGAGCTGGTGCATTTACTTCATTTGCAAGTAAATTTACTATGGAAAATGGTTATTTATATTTTAATCAATTAGATGATACTAAAGTAGGAATTGCATATTGGGGAGTAGATTTAGATGAAGAAGGGTGGCCGCTAATTAATGAATTACATGAAGATGCAGTTACGCATTATTTAATGTATATGTATAAAGCAAGAGATTATTATGCAGGTAAATTACCTCAAAATGTATATAAAGAAATGCAAGCAAGATGGTTTTGGCTTTGTGGTCAAGCTCGTGGAGATGATGAAATGCCTGGAGAAACTGAATTAAGACAGCTATCTAATATGTGGGCTCAAGTATTACCATTACGAAATAAAAACTTCTTTTAATGGCTCAATCTGGCAAAAATAGAACCATGAATACCTTTCAAGATGGTATGCGTATGGATGTTGATAAATTAAATCAACCTAATTCTTCATTTAGATATGGATTAAATGGTAGGTTAATATACAATAGAGATGGAACATATGCGTGGGAAACTGAAAGAGGTAATAAATTAAGTATAAATTATAAACCAGATAATGATAGTGGTTTAGCTGGAAATAATTATAAACCTATAGGGTGGACAGGTAAGAGTAATTTAATAGTAATTTTTTCTACAGATGAAGTTTCTGGTTATAGTGAAATCGGTTTATTAATAATAAATGAAAATGGTGTTTCTCAATACAGAACAATGTTTAATGACATTAATGACCCTAATGGCGAGTTGTTAAATTTTAATGTTAAAAATCAAATAGAAGCACGTTTTATTTATGAAACAGATAAATTACTTAGGGCTTATTGGGTAGATGGAGTTAAAAATAATAGTAATCAACCCAGATCATATACTTTTTCTTATGATAATACATTACCTGAAAATGATTTAAATGCTTATACACCTTTATCTAATTCTACTCATGACATTAATTTACAGAGTAGTTTTAATATGGGATTAATCAAATACAATAAAACTATTTCTGGTGGTGGTAATAAATTATCAGGTTCTTATCAATACACATATAGGTTAGTTACAAATGTAGGATATAGAACTCCTTGGAAACCTTTAACTAATCCAGTTATTTTAACAACAGATCAAGTTACAGGTTCTAATCCATGGGAATATGAAATGGAAGGAAGTGGAATTGATACTGGTAAAGCTATTGAAATAGAAATTAAAGGAATTGACCAAAGATATGATGAAATAGAGGTTTGTTATGTTTATTTAGAAACTGATTCAATACCTACACAAGCTGCAATATTTGAAATTACTCCTATAGATGGTACTACAATGACATTTGTAGATAGTACAATGGACGGAGAACCTATTACAATAGATGAATTGCCAGTTTTTTTTCAAGGTATTAGAGCTGCTAAAACAATCAATATAAAAGATGAAAGTCTTTATTTAGGAAATACTATTGAATCATCATTTGAATTAAATGATTTAGAAGCTATTTTAGAAAACATAACAGTTACTCCTTATTTTAAAAACATTAGATCGGATGAATATTCTATTGGTGCATTTCAAGATGGTCGAGATGTAATTGGCATAGGTTCAAAACCACCTATACACAGACAAAGTGTAGTAGCAAATAGTACTGCTACAATGATGTTACATGACCAACCTGGAGGTACTGAAGATTATAGTGTAATTGATGAATATTCTAATTATAAAGGAACTCAAATTTCACATTTAAATAAAGGGTATTTTAGAGGGGAAACATATCGTTATGGTATTGTATTTTTTGATTTATTAGGTTATCAAAGTTTTGTATATCATTTATTTGATTTAGAAACACCAGAGCAATATAGTAATACTTATAATGCAACAAGATTAAAATCTGATGGATCTACAGTAGCTGTTCCAGTAGTTACTTTAGCAGAAAGAGCTTGGACAACATGTAATTTTGGAGATTATTTTGATGATGATGCTATTAATGGTTTAAGTGGTAGTAATACAGCTGTATCTTATTTAAGAATAATGGGAGTTAAAGTAGGTGGTATTGATATATCTACAGTTAAAAGTCAAATTAGTGGCTTTATGATTGTAAGGGCAAAATGCGAACCTCAAATATTAATGCAAGGATTAGTTATGCCTTGTGTAAAAGAAAATAATACTACAAGACCGGCACCTTATGGTCATGATAGATGGTATGATATAACTAACGGTGCTAATCCTTCTACTATTACTAATGTAGGAGATATGCAATTAAACGCAGCTGTTAGTATAGTTACTGGAAGTGAATATGAATTAAGACCAAATACTTCTGTTTTTTATCCTACTGATTTAGATTTTGGATATTCACAATTACCAAATGTACAAACAGCTGATAGAATAAAATTAGTAAGTACTTGTTATCAGATAGGACATGATTGTGTTGGAGATGAAGATGATGGTTCAGGGTGTTGGGATTATTTAAATCAATATTTTACATGGGAAGATGATACTGCTTCTCTTTTTCCACCTTATACAAGTTTTGCAGATAGAGGAAGAGAAGGTGTAAGAAAATTATATAGAACAAAAAATGATTATCAAGGTTATGCAGATTTACCAGCAACAATAAACGATCCATATCCAGCTCATGGAGTTGAAGCAGATGTAAGTTTTCTAATTAATTTGGGATTAGGAGATACTGTTGATAATTATGAACCAGGATTAGATTTAGATAATACTACTGAATTTGATAATGGTTTTCACATGGGTTATGAAAAATTTAAACAACATAAAGCATGGGGAAAAGGAAATTCTGTATTTATTAAACATGGTGATTTTACACCATTTGATGGTAGTGGGGTTGCTAAACCTTGGAATCCATTTTTTCAAACTCCAAGTTCTGATTTGCCAGACCCTACATATATGGGTAGTTGGATAATGAATTATTTAAGACCAAATAATAATCCTTATGGCGGAGTATCAAGATCATCTTTAGAACGAACTGTATTTTTTAGTGTAGGACATTTTCAACCTGTTAATAATCCAACATTTGATGCTCAGGGAATGCCAGCAACAGATATATTCAATGGTATAGAAATTTGGGGTGGTGATTGTATATTAGATTATATGGGGTTTGCAAGATTATATCCAAGAATGAGAGATCCTTTTAATTGGAATAATACACCTTTTGAATACGGTATTGGAGAACTTTACCCATTAGAAAGTAGAGTACATCATCCATTAAGAAATGCTCCATCTCAACAAGACCCAATATTTAGTAATGTAGGTTTAAGACCACAAAAAGAATTACAAGTAGGTGGAACAGATTGGCCAGATGGAATTTATTATGCTGCTGAATCTGAATTAAGAGAAGAGTTTGATATTAATTCTGTATTATTTTATGAAGAAACAGTAATGTTATATGCTCCAAAACCATTAAGATTTAATGCTATAGATCATTTTCCTGTAAGATGGAGGTATACACCAAGTAAATTTTATGGAGATGAAATAGATAGTTGGAGAATATTTCAAGTAAATGATTTTGATGATTTAAATGGTGAGTATGGAGAAATAACAAGTAGTATATTTATTTTTAATCAAATATATTCATTTCAAGAAAGTGCATTTGGAAGATTAAGAGCTTCTGACAGAGCTTTAATTGAATCTGCTAATCAAGGTTCACTTACAACTGGAATAGGTGAAAAATTAGATGGTATTGATTATATTAATACTGAATTTGGAAATCAACATCAATGGAGTTTATTTAGTTCAGGAAAAGCTGCGTACTGGATTGAGGTAAATCAAAGAAAAATTTGTCGTTTTGCTCAAGATGGATATATATCTTTAAGTGATGTTAGAGGTCTACATCAATGGTCAGAAAATGAATTAAGAAATTTTGAAAATCAAGATACTCCTGTTGATGGTTTTGGAATTAGTGGAGTATTCGATTATCAAAATAATGTTGCAATTTGGTCATTTATAAGAGACAAAAAATTAAAAATTAGTGATGTAAATAGTCTTTATATAGTTTCAACTGAAACAAGAGTTAATAATTATGTATATACTATTATAAATAATTTAGATTTAGTAGAAATTGATCCTACAAGTGCTATAGTAGATGTAATAATTCCAAAAAATACTTCTATTAATGGTAATAATTATTTATTTGTTTTTTATATAACTAATATATCTATTGGAAATGTTTTACAAGTTAAACAAATAGATGGAGCTGCTTTTACAGGAATTGTAAATATTAATCCAGCAGAAACTTTTAAGTTTTATAGAAATAATATAAATGATGATTGGTCAACTGTATTAGTTAATAAAGCAGAAATAACAGAAAAATATTATTCAACATTATCATTTAATGAAATATCAAATGCATTTGTTGGGTTTCATTCTTATAGTGCTAATATTTTTATAACAGCTAAGAATTTTACATTAGCACATTCTGAAAATCATACTAATGATTTATGGGCTTTAAATATTGGAAGAGTAACAGAATATTACAATGAAAAATATAATTCTATACTTGAACCAATTGTAGCAGACCAAGCAATGTATGCAAAAGTTTTTGATACGTTTAAAGGAAACGCTAACTTTAACCTTGTAAATACTTTAGAAGAAATACATATGATTACAGATACAACATATAATTTGTTATCATTAACTGCAGATACAAGAAAGGCTTTTAAAGAAAATGTATTAAGATTACCATTAAGAACTACAGATCAATTATATAGAACAAGAGGAAAACAATTAACTGAAATATTAATAATTAATAATTCTGATTTAAAGTTAACTCAAGTATCAAGTATAACTACTGATTTTAGAATTTCAAATAGAATATAATATGGCATTATTTACAGACAAAAAAGAATTACCAAGACAAGCAGAGTATGTTCCAATGGAAACTGCTACAGGCTTAAGAAAAGTTGGATTAGCTGCATTAGGATATAAAGCAGATGGTAGTTTAAATACTATTGGCAAAATACAAGAATATAACCCATCACCTACACATGGTTTAAGAAATTTAGGGGCACAAGCATTTGCAAAAAAAGGTTCTGATTATTCTAAAGTTATAAAAGAAGGAAGTGGAGATGCATGGACTCAAGATTTAAATTCTGTAGATTTTGCATGGCAAGCATTTAAAGTTTATTTATCTATGGGAGGTTCTGTAGGTGGAGGGGCTTCAGCTGCAACTGCTGGTGCAACTTCTACTCCAACTACAGGGGCTGCTGTTACAAGTGGTGCAAGTTCTGCGCCTGCGGGAGCCGGTACTGCTGTTCAAGGTCTTGATACATCAACAAGTGCTTTTAGTGGAATGGGTAGTGGAGCTGAAATAGCTTCTGGTCTTAGTACTGATATGACTACTACTGCTGCTGCTTCAGCTATACCAACATATGATGTTGCTTCATGGACAACTGGAACTGCTATGGATGGAGCTGGTAATATAGTTGATAAAAATATATTAGATGAAATTAATTCTGGAACATATGATGAAATTTATGATACAGAAGAAACTAATATGATGGATAGATTTTTAGAATATATGGGTCAAAAAGATGATGGTAAAACATCAGGCATTACTCCAGGTGGAGAAGAATATGATATTATTTCTCCTGATGTAATGGGAAGAAAAGGTAGTGGTACAGGTGAAGGAACTGGTGTAGATTTAGATAGCAAAAGGCCGGGAAGTACTTTTGTAGATAAATTAGATCCTAATCAAAAACAAATGTTAAATAAAAATCTTGACCAAGCTAAAAAAGAAATGTCTAAAAAAGATAAAAAAAATGCAGACGCAGATTATGCAAATTGGAAAGCAGCTGCTGAACAACAAGGATTAAAAGTAATAGGAACAGACGCTGTTGATAATACAGGTCAAGTTCAAGCAACTTTTAATGCAACAGATGATTCAGCAGAAAATAAAAAACGTTCTGGAGATGCTCTTAAAAATATGGCAATGGGTGGTATAGTATCATCAGGGGCTAATTTAATTAATACAGCAACATCAAACATTAATGATGCTGAAGATAGAGTAAAAGAATATCAAAATCAAGGATCAATGACAACAAGTTATTTATTATAATTATGGCAGAAAATAGTAACAATCCTACATGGACAGAAGCAGACCAAAAGGAATATGACAAGTATAAAAAATTTGAAACAAAAGATGGTCTTTTAGGTAGATATTGGTGGAGACAAATAAAAGAAAAAAAACGAAAGTATGATCAATTTGTTGCAAATTCTCAAAGTAAGTATGATAATTTTTCAACTGATGTTGCCCGTAATATTGAAACTGAATTTATACAACCTCAAGCGTTTATAGAAAAAAATCCTGATGGTACAGCAACATATTATACTAAAGCTCCAGAATCAGCATTAGAACCTAATAAAGAAGGAAATTTTAAATATGATGCATGGAATCAAGAAGGAGCAAAAAACATTGGATATTATCGAGCACCTTTTGCTTTACCAAAAAATTCTGAATTAATAAATTTAAGTGGTATTCAATATATAATAACTCCAGACAGAACAAATAATTTACCAACATTAAATAGAGTTGAAGAAAATTCAGCAGTAGCTGAAACTTGGACAAGTGCACAAGAAGCATTTAATTTAGTAAATAAAGCTGGAACAACAAATTTAACAGATGCATATTCTGATGAAAATATTTCAACTGCATTATTGAATGAAGCAAAATATTATGCTGATACTCAAGGTGTTGACATGGAAAATGGAAAATGGACTAAAGAACAGTATAATAATATAAATAAATTTAAAAAATTAGCTGACTCTTACTCTTTAAATATGTCTGAAGCTGGAGAAGAAAAATATAAAGACGCTCAATATAGTTTTCAAAAAAACATAATGAGTCCTTATTATATTAGACAATTAGAAGATACTAAAGAGTGGCAAATTGATCAAGCTGAAATTGCAGATGCAGCATTAACAAACGCTATTGCAAGTGGTGCTGATGAACAAACTATAAACAGATTAGCAATTGCTAAAGAACAAAAAGATAAAGATTTAAAAGATAGAACTGCAGCTTCAAATGAAGCTATAAGTCAAATTAGAGATGCGTTAGCTCCAGAAAAAAGAACTCCAAAAACTTATGGAGTATTTGATGATTTTTTTGCAGCTGTAGATAATGCATTATCTCCTGGTGCAGTAGGTAATATGTACTCTATTGACCAAGAAGGAAATAAACTTATTGGAACATCTACAGAAGAAAAACAAAATTTATTAAATGTTTTTAATAAAAATCTTCTTCCAGCTTTTGATGGTGTTAGTGAAAGAAATCAAAGTTTAAATAATACTAATGTTGTAACTCAAGATAATCTACCTACAGACGAAACTGATTATACTAATAATCAATTAGGGCCTCAAACTGGAACTGGTATGGGTACAGGTGGTGGTACAAGTCAAAAACAACGTACTGGTGTAGGTGGAGGATATAGTAAAAGTGGTTTTGGATATAATATTAAAGATCCTAATAATGAAAAAGGTTTTGTTCCTACTACTGAGTTTATTAATGATTTAGGAAATACAGCAGCAAAAGGGCCTGATGGTACTGTTGTTATGACTGAAAGAACAATGAAAGATGTTCAAAGAGATATAGCAGATATAGATTCAGCAATAGGAAAAATAAATCAACCTATAGAAGAAGTTGGTGCTTATGCTCCAGATTTAGAACCTGGTTCAAATATTGGTGGTTTTATTGGAGATGCTGGTAGAGCATTAATAGGAATAAGGGGTGCGATGGAAGAAGTTCCAGAATATCAAACAGGAGAAATGTATAATCTTGCTATGGATGAAATGACAGCTCGTAGAGATTTAGGTATGAGTGATGAAGAAATTGCATTTTCAAGAAATTTAGCAGAAAGAGGTTATGGATATGATGTTAAAAATGTAAGAAGATTAGCTGGTGGTAGTGCTGGAGTTGCTTTAGGTAACTTAGGAAGAGCGCAAGGGCAATTGTATGACCAATATGCTAATATAGCTGCTGCAGACCAGCGAGTTAGAAGAGCTAATAGAGATCAGTTTTATAGGGGAGCTATGGCAGATGAAAACATCAATAGACAAAAATTTCAAGATGAATTTCAACAAGCTGTTATGAATAAACAATCTGGAGCTATGTTAGTTAATGATGCATTAACTAATATGGATGAAAGAATGCAATTTAATAAAGCATATGGAAAAGGTTCTCCTTATTATGAAATGATGAAATCTACATGGCAAAGTTCAGAACAAGAAAGAATTAATAAAGAAGAAGCATTAAAAAATACACGTCAATCTAATATTGATAACTTAAATAAACGAAAAGAAGATTATCAATCAGAATTAGATAAAATGCAAACTTTAGGTACTGGAAATCAAGTTGTTTTACCTGACCCTAAAGATAATACACCTCGAACAATTGCAGAACAAACATTACAAACTGTACCAACTGGTGGAGTTGATGTAACTAATGTTGAAAATACTGCTGGAGATGCTACAGAAATTGCAGAATATAAAAGAAGAGTAGATGATGGAGAAAATGAAATGGATGTTTTAATGGATCTTCGTAAAAAAAGAAAAGCTGGACAAGGGATTCTTAATAATGTTAATGATGTTGAAGAACCTGTAGTAGATGAAACTTTCGTTGAACAAACACCTATAACTGGAGATACAGATAATTTAGGTGATCCTATGGCTACTGATAATAAACCTGTTGCTGGTGAATTAGAAAAGGTTTCTCCTGAAAATCAAACTTGGGAAGATAAATTAGCTGATTATAAATCTGAGTTTAAAGATGAAGAAACATTAGCAAAATATGAAGAAAATCCAATTGCATTTTTAGAAGAAGATATAAGAGGGTGGGAAAGTGAACCAGATAGTGAACAAAAAACTCAAAGTCTTAAAAATCTTAATGAAAATCTTGAGATATTAAAGAATGAACAACCAGGTACATCATTAGTTAAAACTACAGAAGATTCAGAAGCTATAGATGAAAGTATACCAGAATATAGTAATATTTATGGATTAGATAATGTTAGTAGTGCTGTAGGAGAATATGAAGGAGATTTAGCTGTAACAGATAATGGAGAATTAGTTGAATGGAATATTTTTGATGAAAAATGGGATAAATCTCCAGAAAGTAGACAACCAAAATTTGTTTATGAAGGACCAGAGAATTATGAATTATATAAATCTAATTCACCAAGGTCAGCTACAGATTATAATATAACTCCTTTTATTAATAAAGTTAAATCGGGTTCATCTAAAGATGAAGTTTTAAAAGATATAAAAGATTTATCTAAAATACAGATAGATAAAACATGGGGTAATAATAATTTAAGTTTTGCAAGTGCTACATCAAATCAAATTATGTTTAATAAATCAGAACAAAAAGATTTTGAAAAATTATTAGATTCAGATGAATTTAAAAAACTTGTTGGTGGAAGAGATAGTCAAATACCTGATTTATTAATGGAAGTTGAAAGACAACTTGAAAATGGTTCAACACAAGGATTGTCAAATAATTTTTTACAGAAAACTAAAAAATCATTAATTAGATTTAATGAAGCAAGAGATAAATATATTACTCAAAAATCTAATGAATTAAATGATGAATTATCTAAACAATTTTTACAGAACTTATAAAATAATACTTTAAATTTATATTATGGCAGATTGGGGTTTATATTCAGCATTAAGGGGTAAAAACAATTGGCAACAAAGACGTGCTGATAAGATGATGAATTTTCAAATGACTGAAGCTCTTAGGGCTAAAAGGGAAAGAGAAAATCAACAGAGAATGCAAATGGAAGCTAAATTTTTAGAATACCAAAATGCTATTCAAAATTTAGATGTTTTAAAACAAGACCAAGAAAGAGTTAGGGGTGTAGAAGGTAAGGCTCGACAAAATGTTATAGCTGGTATTGCTAAGTATGATGGTGATATTAACAAATATATGAACAGTGGTGGTTTGCAACAAATGAATGCATATCAGCAAGAAGTAATGCAATCTGAAGAGTTAGCAAATGCTGTTCAAAATAAAAAAAATATGGCTTTATATCTTGCAGATAGAGCTAAAGGAGATAGATGGATGAAATCAGTTATGGTAGATAAAGAATTTATAGACCCACAAACTGGAAAAAAAACTACAAGAAAAGTAGCTACAAATATGGAAGATCAAATGGCAATGTTTGATTCTGGTCAATTATCTAATTTTCAATTTAATGGTTCTGAAAAAAAGGTAGCGATAAATCCTGCATTATTTAAAAAATCTGTTAAAGACGCTACTAATCCATATAGTAAAGATAATTATGTAACACAATCTAATGTATTTGATGCTGCATTAATGCAAGGAGCAAGTAAAGAACAAGCTATGCAATTAGCAGAAGAATATGGACAAGGAGTACAAGCTGGCGGTGTTGAAAGTGCTTGGAGATGGGGAGCTGGTAATCCATTAGACATTGAAAAACTTAAAATGCAAGCAAGTCAGTTTAGAGAAAGTATGAATTATAAACGAGACTATTTAAAACAACAAAAAGAACTTTCTCAATATAGGGCTAAATATGGTAATAAAGCAACTAATACTTTAGCTGCACATGCTGTTGCTGTTAATAGAAAATTATTAGCTGGTGGAGATGGTGCTACTTCTACTGATGGTTTGTTATTAAATGACATAGCAAAATTAACTCCAGAAAACTTTATTAAAATGCCACAAAATAAAGATAATCCAAATGGTATGCAATATATGTATTCTGGACCAATGCGTACAGCTACAACAAATTATATTGATGGTAGAGCACAAAGTCAATTAACTGGTGGAATAATAAATTCAACAGGCAATCCAGTTCCAATAATGTTAGGAGATCCAAATAGTCGAAATTCATTTGTAAGATTAAGACAAGAAAATGGAGATATGGAAACATTTGCTATAGCTTACGCACAAGGAAATGCTGATAATCCGATTTTTGGAGCAGCAGCTGCTAATGGTCAAGCTGGTAGTTGGGTGGTTGGAGATATTGATAATGCTATTACTGGACAATCACAGAAAAAGTTTGTTGGTTTAATACCTGTAGGTGGTTTATTAGATAATCCAGCATATACTCAAGCATTAGATATGGAAGCTGGTTATAAAGTACAAGGTCAAGGGCCTTATGAAAATTGGCAATCTTTGGGTACAGCTGGTTACAATGAAATTAATCAACAAAATATTAATGCTATGGGTGGTTTTGATCAATATAATCAAATGGTTAATAATCAACTTGGAACATTTTATACCGGAAGTACATCGGCTGGACAAACAAATTATAGTTTAGAAAATTACGATCAATAATGGGAGAATACGTAAAAAAACCGTTACAAACATCAGGTGGCAATCCAAATCAAGGGGCACAAGGATTTACTGAAGATTTTAGAGATAGAACTCCAGCTTTAATAGATGCTGATGGTAAAATAAATCTTGATAGAGAGTTTCTTTCTGGTAGGTCTGAAATGGAACAACAAATGACTTCAATGGGGTTTGATGTTGGAAGATTAGATTTACAAGAATATGATTATGCTAATTTATATAGAGATTGGAACTCAGTTGATGCAAGAGAAGTGCCTGATTTTTACGATCCATTTGAAGCAGAATCATATGAATTTGAAAGATGGGCTATAACTGACATGGCTGCTGGACTTTGGAATAGAGGTGTTGCTGGAATGGTTAGTGGTTTAGCACAAGCTCCAGCTATTGTTGGTGCGGCTATTACTGGTGGAGAAGTAGATGGGTTTTGGGATAGTTGGATTCAAGGAGCAAATGACATGGGTGAAGCTATGAGTGTTCAGCAAAGTGATAGATCTTTAATTCCTATGACATCTGAAATTAATTCAAGCAATTTAGCATATGCTATTGGAGATGGATTAGGATTTGTAGCAGATATATTTTTAGGAAGTCATGGTGTTGGTTCATTAGTAAAAGCCGGTTCTGCTGTTAGTAAAGTACAAAGAGCACAAAGACTTGGAAGTTTTTTGACTGGTACTGTTCAAATGCAAAAAGATTTATATCAAGAAGGAATTAGAAATGGTTTAAATCCTGGAGATGCAGCAAGAGTTGCTATACCTACAGCTTCAATAGTTTCTTTATCTGAGGGAGCTGCTTTAGAAATGTTAGGTGCTACTATAAGTGGACAAACATTAAGGGGAATAGGTACATCTGCTTTAAAGGGAGAATTTCAAGCTATGGGTAAAGCTTTTGCTAAAGGTGGTTCTGGATTAACAATGTCAAATTTTAAAAAATTAGCTCCAAAATATGCTAAATCATTTGGTCAAAAAATGAAAAGTTTAGGAGCCAGTGCATATAAAGGTGCTACAGTTGAGGCAACACAAGAATTTACTCAACAATATATTGAAGATTTTGGAAAGTTTGCTTATGATACATGGTTTGCTGGAGATGATAAAACAAAAGGTAAAGGGAAATTTGGTGTAGAGTGGGATAAAACTTTAGAAAAAGCAATGGTAGGTGCTTTAGTAGGTGGTCTTGTTGGTGGTATGGTAAGTGGTGGTGGTTCAGCAATTAGAGGGGTTGAAGGAAATACTACGTTTGCATATGTTAAAGATGCAATAGATAATAACAAACCTGGTAAAATTAAAAGAATTATAAATCAAGTTAATAGAATGGGTGCTAATGGAAAGGTAGAAAACGCTCCAGAAGTAATTCAAGCTATTAAAGATATGACAAGATTTTCTCAATCTATAAAAGGTCTTAATATAGATTCAAGTACTGCTAATTTTCAATTATTTCAATTAAATCAAATACAACAAGGGTTTCAAGAAAAATTTGGTAAAGAATTTAAAACTGATCCTAAAACAAATTATTTAATAGCTAATGCTTATAGAATTAATGAGCAAAAAGCAACTATGCTTACTCAAGCTATGAATAATGAAATGCAAGTTCTTATTCAGGATAAAAAGCCACTAACTAAAGACTTAAATAAATTTGAAACTAAATTAAATAATTATCAAAAGTTATTTAAACAAATTCAAAAAGGACAAATTAATGAAGAGCAATTAGTTAAAGAAATTAGAAAAAATGAATCCCCTACTGTTACTAAATGGAGACAATCCATTGAAGCAGAAATGGAAAAAATTAAACAATCACAATTAGATAATGATGGTGTTTCTGTTAATGAACAATTAGATAATTTAGACGCTGAAAAATTAAAGAAAAAAGAATCTACATTAGAATATGTAGAATTACCTAATAATAAAAAAGCTACTAAAAAAGCAATTACAGATTTTGAAAAAATTATTGCAGAGAGAGATAAAATGAATACTGCAGCTGAAAAAGATAGTACTGTTCGTGATGCATTTGCAGATAAAATGAGAGATGAATATGGAATGACTTTAGCTGATTTAACAGAGCTTGAAACAAATTGGACTTTTGGCGAAAATATTAAAAGTAAACGTGAAGAGGGTTCATTAA
>CERN01009761.1_pt1 | contig 60256 bp, 54 predicted proteins | sample 530761 | NCBI WGS metagenome assembly CERN01 (sample SAMEA2620947, study PRJEB7988) | marine metagenome | isolation source: saline water (ENVO:00002010), including | reverse complement strand
GCCGTTTGGCGCTACGAAGCCAAGACCGAACTTTCTTGCCGCGCGCAAAGATATTGTTCCGGTACGTAGCGGCCGTCAAAAAATACAGGCCGCCGAATAACCCGCTCAGGATGACAGGAAGCAGGGCGGCGACGCTCCCTCCGCCCTGTTGAAATCACCGGTTGCCTTTTCGCTTACGGGGCGTATGCCAGCCTCGGTCAGGATGATATCGACCGGAATGTCATATTCATGTGGAAAGATATCGGCGATGCGCGTGGCTTCAAAGCCGACACCGATAACAAGTGGACGCACCGCCATCGCGGCAAGTGTCCGGTCAAAAAATCCGCCACCATATCCCAACCGATAGCCACGACCGTCAAATCCGACCAGTGGCGCGATCATGACATGGATAGGCACGGCTTTGGTCCCGACCGGTTCGGGAATTCGGGCAAAACCCGGCACCATTTCGGTCTGTTGCGTCCAGTCATGAAACACCATTGGCTGATCCTTGCCCGATACGATTGGCAAGGCTGCCTTTCCACCATGTTCGATATGATCGGAGATCACCGGACGCAGATCGATTTCATTCTGGATCGGCCAATAAAAACCGATTGTGGCATTGGGACGCACGGAAAGGATATCGGCAAGTTTCGCGCAAATAACAGCTGATCGTTGCGCGTAACACTTCGGGTCCATTTGACTGCGCCACGCCAAAAGTTGCTTGCGCACCGCCTTTCGCCACCCGGATACGGCGATATCGTCGGGCTTTTCAGGCGGGTTGGGCAAAATGATCCGGGTCATGGGGCGTAACCTGATGGCGATGTCGGAAACGGGCGTGATAGACAAATTTAACGCAAAAAGGCCCTGAAACGAATAACGCGCCGGAGACCGGCGCGTTAACGGTTGTCAGCAAAAGCTGCAATCCAAAATCAAATTACATGATGGAGAGTTCTTCTGCCGACATGCGGCCGTTACGACCTTCAATCAGCTCGAATTGAACCTTCTGACCCTCATCAAGTCCCTGCAAACCAGCGCGCTGAACAGCGGTGATGTGCACGAATGCATCCTTGCCGCCTTCGTCCGGGGTGATGAAGCCATAACCCTTGGTCGCATTGAACCACTTAACCGTTCCGGTAGCCATATCCGTAGTCGTCCTTAGTTTTGGTAATCGCATTTCCCAAGCGCGGAAAATGCTTAAGTTACGTCCCTGCAATACGCTTTTGAACCAGCGTTAGAAACCTCAACCAGAAGGCAACAACACAGACCAAAGATGCACTGCATCGTTTCAACATTTACGCGAATTTGGACCTTCACGCAACGAATTCGTGTTTGAAGTTCTTTATTCAACCCTGATGGTTAGCCGGTATTTTGCGAATATTGCTTGCTGATCGACGTTCAACTTTCAGCACAACCTGATCGCGCCGGGGGGCACATTGATTTCGAACGAATTTCAATTTTGACCTGCCTTGTCGTGACAAGCTACCGCCTGGCAACCTGATCAAGATCAGTGAACCCGGCCCAAACGCTTGGATTTCCCTTGGCTTCCGACGGAAGCGGCATTATTCGAACCACATTTTTCCGACCTCAGATCCGTCACCATTCCCATTCAGCCCCCCACACGCAAGAAGGCAGGCCGGATCAATCTGGCCATACCTGATTTAACAAGCAGCAGAGCGGGCCATCCGTCGCATCAGGCGCGACGGCCAAATGTGAACATTTTCACAAAATTGAACATAGAAAGATTGTTTTTCAATGCCCCAACATATGTCAGAAATCACTTTATTGCACCGAGTCCCTCGATAGTTTTCCAAAACCAGACGAGAGGCCAAAAGCGAATCACATGGCGCTTGCCCCGGCTCCACACGAAGTACCACCCGCAAATACACGATGCTTTCCCCGAACAATAAAACGGGAATATAAAACATCAATATTCAATCAAAAGAACCAACCACCTGTAGCCGTTAGGATTTCTGGCGTCCCTGTCCGTTCGTATTTCGAATGTTCGATTTTGTCATAATTGTTGACGCGGTTTCTCGTGACAAGCAGAGGCAATTCGGTTGAAGATAGAAATAAATGTGTGAAAAGCAGCACGCAGTCACAACATATTAAAAAAACGAGCAAACCGGATAATTCCGGACGGATTGGGACATAAGCAGTTGGTAAAAAGGTTAAGCCGAAGACCGGATCGGAAAACATAAATTGACTGCCACGACAAAGATCGCCAATCCACGCGACATTGCGCACAATGTCATGACGCTGATCTCCGAGTTGAATCTGCAGCCCACGCCGCAGGTTTATCACGTATTTTACAGCTATCTGACCGATGAGATTCCCGAACTGAGCCAACTGATCAAGGTCTTGATCCGCAACACTCAGGAATTGGATGAAGAAACCGTTTTCCGGATTTACCACAAATTCCTTGGCACACATGCCCTGCAACAGCGACTGAATATGGGGGTCGAAGGATTACAGGCTGCGGTCGAACGGGTCGAAGAAGCTGTTCACAGCGTCCTTCGTGAAACCGAAGGCTTCTGCGAGCATCTGGACAATGCGTCTGATCGGTTAAGCTCGGACGATATCACGCTTGAAATCGCGCGCGATGTCACACGCGGACTTTCAAGTGCCACCCGCGATGCGCACGGCCGTTATAGTGAATTCAACGGTTGCCTTGACGAGTACCACAATGAAGTTCGCCGGGTTCGCAGCGAACTGGAACTGGTCCGCCGTGATGCATTGACCGATACCCTGACCGGGATCGCCAACCGTAAGAATTTTGATGCATCGCTTCGTGATGCGGTCACGACAACGATGGAAACCGGCGCCCCGTTAAGCCTTTTGATGATCGATATCGATCATTTCAAAAACTTCAATGACAATCACGGCCATCGTGCCGGGGACGGCGTTTTGAAGGCTGTTGCCCGGGTTCTCGTCAATTCGACCAAAGGGGCGGATACCGTTGCGCGTTACGGTGGCGAAGAATTTGCCGTCATACTGCCCGACACGACATTGGAAAACGCCACGAAACTTGCCAACAAATTGCGCGACAATGTCTCAGGTCAAAGAATTATCAATAAGAAAACAGGCAAGGATTTCGGTAAGTTAACCGTTTCAATCGGCTTGACGTCTTATAAGCTTGGCGAGAATATACTGGAGTTTGTTGACCGTGCTGACGGCGCCCTTTATCAAGCCAAACAGGAAGGCAGAAATACCTGCATTATGATAATGTGACATATCTGTCAGGTTGAGACTGGAAACATCGATACGTTCTCCCAACCTTATCGGTATGAGAATATGGACACTACCAGTCCCGGGGGCTGCTGCAATAAACTGACTGTCAACCCTATCGCAGGAGCTGACGATAAATCAGACCAGCAGTACCAATCCGGGCGGAGCAAATAAATGAACAAACCGACGCGCGAACGGAAACTTGATCTTGAACACAAGGTCTTTAAATCGTTCGAGGAATGCCATTTCCAAAAGTCTGACCTTTCGGACGAGGCTCTTTTTGTGCTGAAAATGGCAGAAGGATCGGTTGTATCCCTGCCCCTTAAGGCGGTTTGCAAGGAATTCGGGATCGACCCGGATTCAAATGATGGTGAACTGATCGGCCTTGTCGACAAGTCACTGGATTTCGTCAATGTGCTGCGCCCCGGCGATGATTTGCCGCTCGAAGTTCTGACGGGCGAGGCGTCGTGGGATGTCGATGAAGATCACCGTGCAATCGCCTATAACCGCCTGACCATGCAGCTTGTCACCTGGATGTCCGGGAATGAAGAACTGATCACTGATCCCGAACAGCTGATGCAGATCGCCGAAGACCCCGGCACCAAGAAAAAGATCAATCAGGCATTCGACGAAGTCGCCGATAAACTCAATATCGGCCGCGAAAACCGCGAGGAAGTCGTCAATCTGGTTCATCAGGTCGCCGAGGAACTTTCTTATGTCGAAACGCTGCGCGACAAGTACCGCAATGTGAAAAAGATCGACACAAAGCTGCAGGAACTGCGCCGTATCTATGCACATGAAAAGGGCGTTCTGGAAACGGTCACACAGGTCATTCGCCTTATTGATGATGCGATGAAAAAGTTTGAAACCAGCTTTGACGAGATTGACGCCAATACCGGCGAAATCATGTCAGTCCTGCGTAACTTCACGACCCAGCGCCAGTATATCCGCAACAAGCGCGATGATCTGTATCGCCGTCTGCGGGCATGGGAACCGCTTTTTGAACGCTGGGATACGATGGCACTGGAACGGGGCGCACCGGCGGTGCGTCTGGTCCGCGATACATATCAGTTCCTTGCCCCACGCTTCATGAAGGTCAAGGAATGGCTGATGATGACAAAGGTGCAGGACGGGATTGCCGCAGGCCAAAGCTTCAAGAATGAAGACGAACGCATGGGCGCTCTCAAAGGCAAGATGATGCAGTGGTAACACTGATCCGACCTTGATCGCCCTGCCCTCAATTATAAAAGCGCAGCCAATGCCGCGCTTTTTCTTTTGGGCGTTAAAGTCATCCCTATTGCTTCATGATCTTTAGCGCGACATGCCCATCAATCATGGTAATCGACTTTTTCGAAGATGCCGGTACCGGCACGCGCACATCAATGCAATAGGCAATCAGGGCTGCCGCCAGTTCTGCACCTGCCGCCGGGACAATTATCGGGTCACCATGATCGGCAATGATATTGAGCCGTGCGGCAATTTCAGGCGATTTTTCAATTTCGAGCCTCCCGATCTGACCGGGCGGCAACGGCTTTCCGGTGCGGCGGCGATATCCGACCAGCGCCTTGATCAGCTCGCTTTCCTCGAAAATGATGCAGCGCAATTCGCGCATAATGGCTCTTCCTGCAAATAAACTTATACAACGATATAAGGCAGGATAATCCGTTTTAAAGAGGTTTTACAAACAAATAGGCCCCTAGCTTGACGCCAGCCAGATCCCGACCGCGATCATCAGCGTCCCGGCGATCCGATTAAGGATACGGACATTCCCGCTTTTTTCCAGAAAGTGTCGCAACGACCGGCCGCCGGTCGCATAAAGCGTCATGCAAATCAGTTCTGTCACCAGAATGATTGCCACCAGCACGGAAAGCTGCGGCGCGATAGCATGATCCAGACTGATAAAGGGTGGCAATAGAGCCACCATAAACGCCCAGCCCTTCGGATTGGCAATCGCAGTCACAAACCCCTGAGAAGCAAGCGCAAATGGGGTCGCGGGGCGGGAGGCATCAATTTCAGCGTTAAATGCCATGCGTCCGCGCGAACGCCACATCTGGATACCCAGCCACGCCAGATAGGCGCCACCCACATATTTGAAAACAGCAAAGACCGCCGGATATTCCAGCATCACCGTTGCAACACCAAGGGCCGAGGCCACCACGACAATCCCCACACCGACAAGTTCGCCCATCATCATCCAGACGGTACGGCGCACGCCGATCGTCATTCCCATTGTCAGCGCAAGGGTCATGCACATGCCTGGCGTGATCGAGACAAAGAAGGCCGTCGGGATAAAGGCCCCGATCAAAGACAGGCTTACCATCGTGTATATCCGTAAGTTGGTGGCGGCACTTGATACGAAACGTTATCGGAAAATTTTCTGGGGCATTTCGCATCGATACTGCAACAGATAACCAAGAATTTGAACACTTCAAGCGCAATCTTTGGCTTGGGTGGTTTGCCATTCTCGTATTTGATCAATTTAGCTCTATCCTATGCTGCACGCCGCCATATGGGCCCGCGACAACACCGTCGCGCTAATTTCCACCCTTAAAAGCGCATCAAAGATACAAAAATTACTTGACCTTGGCGGGCGGTCCGATGAAATTGGGTGCGTCGCCAGCACAGCCTGGCACTTCGATACCATTTGATGAAGACCGATGACCGCAGACATTTGCAACATTCCTGCAATTGCCGATCGCACCGAAGCCGATGCTTCGGGTGCCTTTGTGCTGTCTGCTCTAAACCTAATTCTCGGTCTCCTTGGTCTCGCAGCGCTCGGGTCGCTACGACTTACCCGCCCCTGAGCGTACGAAGACGGTTCGGATTACCAAATAGGTCAATCCATTTACCGCAGCTCAGGGGAACAAGTCGCGCCAAAAGGCCCGCACTCTTTCCAAATTGACGTTTCAAATTTCGGGCAAAGTCCCGCTTGATCAGGAATTACGGTAATGGCTAGTGCTAACGACAATCGCGTCATCATTTTTGACACCACCCTGCGTGACGGCGAACAGTCCCCGGGTGCATCAATGACGCTCGATGAAAAACTGCGTGTGGCACACGCATTGGCAGAAATGAAAGTCGACATCATTGAGGCAGGCTTTGCCATCGCATCGAATGGCGACTTCCGGTCAGTCAATGAAATCGCCAAACAAATCAAGGGCCCGACCATCTGTTCGCTGGCCCGCGCGGCCAAAGGCGACATCGAACGGGCCGCCGAAGCACTGGAACCGGCAGAAAACAAACGCATCCACACCTTCATTTCCACAAGCCCCCTGCATATGAAATTCAAATTGCAGATGGAACCGGAACGCGTTCTGGAAAAGGTGATTGAAAGTGTTACACTGGCACGCAAATTTACCGACGACGTTGAATGGTCGGCCGAGGACGGATCGCGCACCGAGCATGACTTCCTGTGCCGTTGCGTTGAAGCCGCGATTGATGCCGGCGCGACCACCATCAACATCCCCGATACGGTTGGCTACACCACCCCTACCGAGTACGCCGACCTGATGACCATGCTGTTTAACCGTGTGCCAAATATCGACAAGGCGATCCTGTCGGTTCACTGCCACAACGATTTGGGCATGGCGGTTGCAAACTCGCTGGCGGCTGTCCATGCTGGTGCTCGCCAGATCGAATGCACGATCAACGGTCTGGGCGAACGCGCAGGCAACGCGGCACTGGAAGAAATCGTCATGGCGCTGAAAACGCGCAACGATGCCTTCCCGTATGAAACCGGGATCGATTCAACCAAAATCATGAACGCATCACGTCTGGTGTCGGCTGTGTCGGGCTTCGTCGTACAACCGAACAAGGCAATTGTCGGCGCAAACGCCTTCGCCCATGAAAGCGGCATTCATCAGGACGGCTTCCTGAAGAATTCCGAAACCTATGAAATCATGAAACCGGAAAGCATCGGCCTGAACAAATCAAGTCTGGTGATGGGCAAGCATTCCGGCCGTCATGCCTTCAAGGAAAAGCTCAAGGAACTGGGCTTTGCCGAACTGGGCGACAATGCCATCGAAGACGCGTTCGCCCGCTTCAAGGAACTGGCCGACAAGAAGAAAGAGGTCTATGACGACGACATCGTCGCACTGGTCGATGATGGCATGCGTGATAACGAACATATCAAGTTCGTATCGCTGGCTGTTTCCTGTGGCTCCAAAGGTCCGCAGACCGCCGAACTGGAACTGAATGTGAATGGGGAAACCCGCACCGCCAAAACCACCGGCGATGGCCCGATTGATGCAACCTTCAACGCCATCAAGGCAATCTATCCCCATGACTGGAAGCTGAAACTCTATCAGGTTCATGCTGTCACCGAAGGCACGGACGCACAGGGTACGGTTACCGTCAAGCTGGATGGTGAAGACCGCACCGTGGTTGGCAATGCATCGGATACCGACACCGTTGTCGCATCCTGCGTGGCCTATGTCACCGCGGTTAACAAGCTGATCGAGAAAAGCCAGAAAACGGCACCGGACGCCATGGCTTCCTGATCAGGCATTCTGCATTTTGAGAATAAAGGGGTGGTATTTGCCGCCCCTTTTTCCGTTTCAGGGCCGGTTTCCGTCAGGTACCCCCGCTGTTTAGCAGGTATGATTGCTGTGAACCCGCGCATTCTGTGATACATTATGCCTCTTGAACGAAGGGGCCAAAGCCATGACCATGCAGCCTGTTCTTCAGTTTCATCACCGATCTGTTGCCATTACGATATTGGCGTTTTGTGCAGTCGTGATTGTCGCTATGACGCCACACGCAAAAGCCGCTGCGATTAATGATGTGCAGAAAATCGACATACCATCTCAACCTTATCCGATAAGCGGACTGCGGCAGCGTTTGATTGACGCGGGAAAAGCCATTCCCGAAGTCGATAGCAGCCTGCAATTCGATATTCCCGGCCTCTATTACCCGCCTGTGGATGAAAACGCTAAAACCGCAGCGGTAATTGCTGTTCCTGATTGTGACGACCGTTTTCCGGAAGACTGGATTACCGCGCTGCATGATGCAGGCCTTGCGGTTCTTCGCATATCGCCTGGAAAAGCCCACCCTTCGCAAAGCTATTGCACGGCCGGTACACTTGATAATCCGAAACACGGCGTGACCTATTGGGCCTTTGATGCACTAAGCGCGCTTGACTATCTGGCTGGACAGGATGGTATCGATCCTGACCGGATTGCGATTTTCGGTTACGGATACGGTGCGGCTGCCGCCCAATTCGCGATCTATCGCCACGGTCACGCCAAACGATTTGATCAGCGGTTCGTCTCGATGGTGGGACTGCGTGCCCAATGCATGTCGGAAATGGATAATTTCGTTCCCGCATTGCTGGTGACGGTAAAGGGGGATCGGCTAAACCCGCCGGCATGGTGCCAGTGGCGCATGGATCGGGACCTGCATGCGGATCGCGAACCGGTAATGTTTAAGATACTTCAAAGCAATGAAACACCGGAAAAACAAGCGACTCGCAAATTTCTGAAAGTGGAAACCGGCCCCGAGACAACTGCCCTAGTCATGGATTTCCTGCTTAAAACTGGAATAATTCTCAGGGAAGATAAACCTTGAATGAAAACGCCAACACCATATGGCGGATCATCTTTTTGCATCTTATTTCAAGTCTTGTGACCCGTCTTAATTATTCCTCAATTCCCTGAGCAGATTATTCGTGCATCGACTGGCGCGTTACGCTATCAAAGCCGGTACATTCGTATTCAAGATTTTACTATTAACCGGGGCATAGGGCAGGAATGTTTTCCAAGCTTCTTGGGGTTTTATCCTCCGACATGGCGGTGGATTTGGGCACCGCCAACACACTGGTTTACGTCAAAGGGCGTGGCATCGTCCTTAACGAACCATCCGTGGTAGCCATCACCGACGAAAAAGGCAAGAAACAGGTACTTGCCGTCGGGGAAGAAGCTAAGCAGATGCTCGGGCGTACGCCCGGTTACATTCAGGCCATTCGCCCGCTGCGCGATGGCGTGATTGCCGAATTCCACATCGCCGAAGAGATGATCAAACACTTTATCCGTAAAGTGCATGGCCGTCGCAACTTCGCAAGCCCGGAAGTCATCATTTGCGTTCCATCTGGCTCGACCGCCGTTGAACGCCGCGCCATTCAGGAAAGTGCTGAAAGTGCCGGCGCCCGCAAGGTCTGGCTGATTGACGAACCGATGGCAGCCGCCATTGGCGCGGGTCTTCCGGTCACCGAGCCGACCGGCTCCATGGTTGTCGACATCGGCGGCGGCACCACCGAGGTCGCGGTCCTGTCGCTTGGCGGTATCGTTTATGCCCGTTCGGTGCGTGTTGGTGGCGACAAGATGGACGAGGCGATCATCGCCTATATCCGTCGCACCCATAACCTGCTGGTAGGTGAAAGCACCGCAGAACGCATCAAGAAAGAAATCGGTTCGGCCTGTGCACCGGACGATGGTGATGGTGCAACGGTTGAAATCCGAGGCCGTGATCTGATGAATGGCGTTCCGAAGGAACTGATCATTTCCGAACGCCAGATTGCAGAAAGCCTTGCAGAACCTGTTTCGGCAATCATCGAGGCGGTGAAAGTCGCCCTTGAACAGACCCCGCCGGAACTGGCAGCCGACATCGTCGACAAGGGTATCGTTCTCACCGGTGGTGGCGCAATGCTTGGCAATCTGGACTATGTCCTGCGCCATGCAACCGGCCTTCCGGTTTCGATTGCCGATGATCCCCTGTCCTGCGTTGCGCTTGGTACGGGTCGTGCACTCGAAGAAAAGAAGATGCTTCGCAACGTATTGCACACCGCCTACTAAGGCGAAATGGCAAAAAACATCTCACCGGGTCATGTCCTGACTGGACGCGACTCGGTGATTTCGTTAAGGTTGAATATCCCACGGGGATTTCGGGACAACTTTTCTGATCTAATGCGGGGAATATAGTGGCTCAGCATGGCGGTCCGCAGCAGCGTATCTTTTCGCCGTTACGTACGGCGCTTCACCGCTTCGCCTTCATCCTTCTGATCGTTTCGGCGTTTGGCCTTATGCTTCTGGGCAAGGCTGATACCGTACTGATCGAAAGGATACGAGCCGCTTCAGCCGATCTTGTATCCCCGATCATGAATGTTGTTTCCCGTCCCGCCGCCAGCATCAACGAGCTGACGGAACAGGCGACCAATATCTTCAATCTCTATGAACAGAACGAACGCCTGCGTCGCGAAAACCGCGAATTGCTGGCGTGGCAGCAGGTTGCCCGTAATCTGGCGCATGAAAATGCCCGCCTGCGCGACCTTGCCGATTATACAAGCCCGCCGCCATTGCGCCTTGTCACCACCCGCGTGATTGCCGATATGGGCGGTGCCTATGCGCACAGCCTGATGGTATCGGCCGGTTCGCGCGATGGCGTGATCAAGGGACAGGCAGTTATGTCCGACGAAGGGCTTGTCGGACGTGTTGCCGAAGCAGGCTATCAGGCTTCGCGCGTTCTGTTGATTACAGACATCAATTCGCGCGTCCCGGTGATTGTTGAAAATTCGCGTGACCGTGCGTTTCTGTCGGGCGACAACACAGACCGCCCGCTTTTGACCTTCCTGACTGCGGATGCGGCGGTTGCGCCGGGTGATCGCATTCTGACATCCGGTCATGGTGGTGCCTTCCCGCCTGGCATTCCGGTTGGTGTCGTTTCATCCGTTTCGGAAAATGCTGTGCGTGTCGCACCACTGTTCCGCCGCCACCAACTTGAATATCTGCGCGTCGCCGATTATGGCCTGCAAGGCATCCTGAGCGATCAGGCCATGCGCCGTGATCAGCAGAATGATGGCGTTATCCCCAACGGGGTTGGCATCGTACCCAATGACGGGAACGATGCGGCAGAAAATATGCCAACGGTTAGCCCCGCACAGCCAACGGATCGACTTCCGTGAAGCCGGGTGTCTGGCACAGGCTGGATATCATTGCGCGAGGCTTGTTTCCGGCATTCAGCGTTTTCATTCTGTTGCTGTTCAATCTGCTGCCGATCAGCGTGCCATTGCTCAGCACCGCATCACCTGCATTACCTTTGATGGCTGTATTTTATTGGTCAGTGAACCGCCCGGATTTGCTAACCGCGCTGACGGCATTCTTTCTTGGACTGTTGCAGGATTTGCTGACAGGCCTGCCCCTTGGCGTCAGCTCGCTGGTCTTGCTGCTCGTGCAGACCGGATCAGCAAGCCAGGGCCGTTTTTTCCATAACAAGCCGTTCAGCGTAATGTGGTGGGGCTTTGCATTGGTCGCGATCCCGGCACTGCTGGTTCAGTGGCTTTTGAGTTCGGCATTAATCGGGGCCTTCTTGCCGATCAAGTCGACATTGATTAGCTATGTACTGACTGCGGCACTTTTCCCGCTTGTTGCATGGGTTCTGGCACGGGCGCAAAATACGCTTCTGCGCCATATCTAGAACAGTACCAGCTGGATCAATATTGATGTTTTGGCAATAGCTACCGGCTATGTTTGAAAGACAGTTTTCAACATGCACCGCACAGGATAAAACGGGCACGCAAGTTTCCGGAATTCCGGCGGGGCACTCCGACCAGCAGGTTTGACGACGCCGATGTGGCACCGTGACTCAGACAGATATCGCATGTTTACCCGCCGCGCCCTGATGCTCGGCGCGGGTCAGGGTATATTGCTGACCGGTCTTGCCGCACGCATGTACTATCTGCAGGTAATGGAAAGCGACCGTTACAGGGTCCTTGCCGATGAAAACCGGATATCCCATCGCCTTTTGCCGCCACCGCGCGGCCTTATTACCGACCGTTTTGGTGCTCCGGTCGCGGTAAACCGGCAGAACTATCACATCATGATCGTTCGCGAACAGGCGCAGGATGTTCGGAGGACCCTGGAAATTCTGGGTCAGATCATCGAACTTGGCCCCGACACCATCGAACGGGTTGAACGTGACGTCGCGCGCAGACGATCCTTTGTCCCGGTTACGGTGCGCGACAATTTAACTTGGGAAGAAGTTGCACGCGTCGGCGTTAACGCCCCGGACCTGCCCGGCCTGATCATTGATGCCGGTCGTTCGCGCGATTATCCCGAAGGTCCGCATCTGGCGCATACTTTGGGCTATGTGGCGGCCGTGTCGGAAAAAGAACTGACCGGCGATCCATTGCTTGAACTGCCCGGGTTCCGGATTGGCAAAAGCGGGATCGAGAAAGTTTACGATCTGGCACTTCGCGGCAGTGCTGGCACCAGCCAGGTCGAGGTCAATGCACTTGGCCGTGTCATCCGCGAACTTGACCGCGAAGAAGGCGACAGTGGCAACACGGTTGTCATGACCCTTGATCTTGAATTGCAGCGTTACGCCAACCAGCGCCTGTCAAACAAGGAAAGCGCATCTGCCGTTGTGCTTGATATTCATAACGGCGAAGTGCTTGCGATGGCATCGCATCCGACATACGACCCGAACGCCTTTACCAACGGCATTTCTCACAAGCTTTGGAACAGTCTGGTCAATAACGAATACGCACCACTGTCTAACAAGGCCGTCACCGGTACCTATGCACCGGGTTCGACATTCAAGATGTGTGTCGCCCTTGCCGGGCTTGAAGCCGGTGTGGTTACAGCCAATCAGCGTTTCTTCTGCCCGGGTCATCTTGATCTTGGCAATGCACGGTTCCATTGCTGGAAACGTGGCGGGCATGGCTGGGTCGATATGCATGACTCGATGAAACATTCCTGCGATGTTTATTACTATGAAATATCGCAAAAGATCGGCATCGACCGCATCGCCGCCATGGCCAATAAACTGGGCCTTGGCGAATTGACCGGTATAGACCTTCCCAATGAACGTTCCGGTCTGATCCCGACCAAGGACTGGAAGGAAATCCAGCTCGGCAAACGCTGGCAGGGTGGTGAAACCCTGATTTCGTCAATCGGTCAGGGATACGTTCTGGCAACGCCATTGCAACTCGCGACCATGGTTGCACGCATCGCATCGGGCAAGGCTGTTAAGCCGCATCTGACACGCGATCATGTCACCGCAGAAGGCATCACCAGCCGGGCGAATGAAGAATTCCCCGAACTTCAGGTCAACCGTGCCCATCTGGCGCGTATTCGCGACGGCATGAATGGTGTCACCAACGAATTGCGCGGCACGGCACATCGGTCGCGGATTGATATCAAGGGCATGGAGATGGCCGGTAAGACAGGCACCAGTCAGGTCCGCCGCATTACCATGCGCGAACGCCAAACCACCGGGGTTCTTGATAACAATGATCTGCCGTGGAAATACCGCGATCATGCGCTGTTTGTTGCCTTTGCACCGGTCGACAATCCCCGCTATGCCTGCGCGGTTGTTGTGGATCACGGTGGATCCGGTTCAGGCATCGCTGCACCGATTGCACGTGACATTCTGATCAAGGCGCAGGAACTGAAATCTGCACGCCCGGGCATATCGGCGGCCAACATTCAATCCACCGCGCAATTATCGCACCCGTCACAGACAGACCGCGAAGAAGAAGGCTAGAACGATGGCAAGCCGCAGATATCGTATCGGCGAAGATCCGGATTACGTGCCAATCGGTCGCCGTCTTTTAATGCTTAACTGGACGTTGGTATTGCTGATTTCCACACTGGCGGGGATCGGTTTTGCCATGCTGTATTCGGCGGCCAACGGTTCGGTTGAACCATGGGCGGAACGTCAGATGATGCGTTTTGCTGTTGGCGCCATCGTGATGATTGGCATCGCGGTTACCGATGTCCGTGTCTGGTTGAAACTTGCCTATTTTTCCTATTTCGTCGCGCTGATCCTTCTGATTGGGGTTGAAATCAAGGGGGATATTGGCATGGGGGCGCAACGCTGGATCAATCTTGGTTTCTTCCAGTTGCAACCATCCGAACTGATGAAAATCTCGCTTGTGCTGGCACTTGCGCGTTATTTCCACGGCCTGACTGTCGAAGAAGTGGGGCGCATTCCGCTTTTGATACCGCCACTTTTAATGGTTCTGGCTCCTGCGGCACTGGTGTTGCGTCAGCCTGATCTGGGTACTGCCCTATTGCTGATTGCCGGTGGCGGCGTCATCTTCTGGCTTGCCGGGGTTCGGATGTGGAAATTCGCCCTGATACTTGGCGCGGTTCTGGCAATCATTCCCATCGGCTGGCAGTTTCTGCGCGATTATCAGAAAAACCGCGTTCTGACGTTCCTGAACCCTGAAAATGATCCGCTTGGCGCGGGCTACCACATTACCCAGTCAAAGATTGCCCTTGGGTCCGGCGGCCTGTTTGGCAAGGGTTATATGCTGGGATCGCAAAGCCATCTGAATTTCCTGCCGGAAAAACAGACCGACTTTATCTTTACCATGCTGGGTGAAGAGTTCGGACTGGTTGGCGGATTGGCGTTGCTGCTGCTTTATACCATGGTAATCATGTATGGTTATGTGATTGCGCTTCGGTGCCGCAACCAGTTCGGTCGCCTTGTCGCAATCGGGATCACCTCGACCTTTTTCCTGTATGTCTTCATCAACATCGCCATGGTGATGGGACTTATCCCTGTGGTCGGTGTTCCGTTGCCGCTGGTATCGTACGGCGGCACGGTGATGATGACCATTCTTGTCAGCTTTGGCCTTCTGATGAGTGTATCAATCCACCGCGATATACGGATTTCAAGACAGGGAAATGACGACGGCCGTCAATAGCCCCAACTCAGGTGCTGATCTGATCGGCCAGATTGGCCAGATCGACAGGCATACAACGATTTCGCCCTGTTTCCTTGGCTTGATAAAGTGCGGCATCGACCAGCGAATAAAGAATGTCGGCAACATCTGTGTTTTCGCGGGATTTCAGCAATGCAACGTTTTTGGCAACTTGCGCATCCAATTTGCCAGCCGTCCCCTGTGCAGGCAGTGATATCACCCCGAAACTTGACGTGTAGTTCAAATGCTTGCCGCCGAAGGCAACAGCATCCTGTTCAACCGCGCTCCGAAGACGCTCTGCAAGGATAATGGCACCTTCCGCCCCCTCCCCCGGAAGAAGAACCGCAAATTCTTCCCCGCCCAGTCGGGCTGGTAAATCGATATCACGCAGGCTGTATCTCAAAAGCTTTGCCAGTGATACCAAAACCGCATCTCCGGCCTGATGACCATAGGTGTCATTCAAAAGCTTGAACCTATCAATATCGAGCAAAATGATACTCATCGGCGTATCGCGACGCTTCCAGATCGAAAGGTTTTCTTCAAGACGCATCATAAAAATGCGACGGTTGGCAAGACCGGTCAACGGATCTGTCGAAGCCAGCACTTCAAGCTTTCCCATGGCTTCATTCAATGCGCGCGTCCGACTTTCAACCCGCGTTTCCAGATTGACATTTGCGTCCTGCAAATCATCACGCGCGCGCTGCAACTGCCCGATTTGCCCCCGTATCATGCCAAAAAGCCCTACCGTAACCGAACTCAGCAATTGCACTTCATCGTCATGACGATACGTTGGCGGCATATCCAGCGACCGTTTAACATCCGACGGATCGGAATTGACGATGTAATGCGCCAGCTTCACCAAGGGGCGCGAAAACACAAAATAACTAAGCGAGGCAAATACCACCGCCATGGTGGCCGCAAAAACCATGTTGGCCAAAAACGACCAGGCAGACCGCGACATGAACGCAGTTACATAAACCTGGGGATTCAGGGCAACGACCAGTGTTCCCAAGGCATCGGCAGACGGGTTGTTTTCATTTTGAAGCGGGATTTCAAGCTGCTGCAAACCGCCAAACAACTTTTCCGCCCATCGCGAGGTTGGAATTTCCCCTACCGGACGTTTTCTTTGATAAAGAACGGAGCCATCGCCAAGCTGTATTTTGACACTGGAAATGGATCTTTGCAGCATCATGCCGCGCGCCATGACCTCGGCCAATGCTGCATCCTTTTTTGTCACCGCTTCGGCCGCCACAGGCAGGCTGCTATCAACAACACGCTCGTTGGCCTGCTGATAGACACCCTCAAGCCATTGATAGTCGGTGAAAATCTGAAAAGCCGTGATAACAAAACCAAGTAGCATTGCGGCCAACAGGGAATATTTAAGCTGCCTTGTCGCAACAGAACTGCCAAGCTTCAGTCCAGACAGGTCCTGAACGGTATCCTTTCCTGTCTTAGACACACGGCACCCTTTCCATTAAAGCCAGTCCAATCAGCGCGACGGTATTGGCCAATCACGTTCCTGCGCCGAATTCAGTTCCTCGATCCTGAACCGATAGTCCCTTTGTTCCGGATTGCTGACAAGGCTGAACTGTGAAAAATCAATCTTATTCCAGTCACGGTCGCCAAGAACCTGCTTGTAGGTCTCGAAATTATCCCGTGTAATTGCCTGCATTCCGAAAGATATTTCGGGATTTGTTGTCAGTTTTTCAATGCCTTCAAGGTAATCTTTTAGCAATACCATAATCCACGCACCCGCCAGAAAATGTCCGCCATGCGTCATCGTCATTTTGCCACTGGCAACATTTTCCAATCCTTCGGCGGACCAGTTCAAGCCGCCAACAAAGACATCCTTCCCGGGAACTTTTCCGAATTCTTCGATCGCCTTGATTGCACCAAGGGCGATACTGTCATTGGCAGCCCACACCGCATCCAGACAGCCACCTGTGGCAAGCCATTCCGCAGTCCTGCGATAGGCCTCCTCAAATGACCAATTGACCACAAGGCGACGCTGTTCACGAAGCAAGGGATACTGTTCCAATGCCATATCAAGCCCCCGGAGCCGCTGCAGCGACGCCGGTGTCATGCTGTCCCCGGCCAAAGACAAAAGGCAAAGGTCTTTGCGCAAACCGCCATTATGTGCGTCCTTTGCGGCAATAGCCAACGACTGGGCAATTTCAAATCCGGCACGCTCGTTATCAGGAACCAGCGTCGCAATCCAGAAGCCGAGTTCCCTGCCCGGTCGGCCAAATCGCTGCTTTTGTTCATCGGTGAGATCATTGAGCAGCATCAGAACCGGGATGCTGCGTTCCTGCGCCTCAAGAACGATCCGGGTACCTTGCTGATGTTCATTAACCGCGATGATGTAATCGGGCGGGGGATTTATGGCAAAAACACGATTGGCGCTTTCGGCCATCTGTTTCCAGTCACGGTCGCTGTCAAACACAACAAGATCAAAACCGAACTGATCGGCTGCGGCCTGCATGGTGTCGCGCACGTCTTTCCAGAAACCGCGATCACCATAACCCGGATTGATAAAAGCGATGCGCGGTTCGGAAACATTGTTCAGGTCACGCGCATCAACATGCATCGCGCCCCCCAAAATCGCGCACAGCGCAGCGATCCAGCTTACAAGTTTCAAAGACTATTCCCTCGACACCGGTCACAGGCCTTTCCCGCCGTGCAAAGGACGATGATCGCCTGTTTATTTTCAGTGTCGCCGCATTAACCAATTATATCCGAAAGGTCAAATCAAGTTGGCCTACGGAAGGATCAGATCGTCTGGGCGGCACCATCCAAACGCAACATGACTTCCTGCTGAACCGCACGGAAAAGCGCCGCATAATCCAGATTGACATAGTCAATCTGCCATTCGACAAGTTTGGCGAAAAGTTCCGCATTGGGCGTATCGATGAAAATCATCGTCTCAAGACCACGCGCCTTTGCTTCATGTATTGCGTCGCGCGTCACATTTTCCTCAAGAAATTCGAAAATATGTGCCTGTTCATGATGGATCGCCTGTTCTAGCGAACCGGCAATATGAAGCTGCACATTGCGCCGGATATCCGGTGCAATCCGGCGCAGGTCGTCACGAATGTCGGCAGAAAAAGAACTGACAAAAACATCGTTTCCGAAGGCAAAACCATCAAGCATGTCGACAACCCTGCCCGCATCTGCCTGCTTGATCTCGCAATATATTTTCACCCGCCCCTTTAGACGGCGCAGAAAGTCTTCAAGCCGCGGCACCGGCTCGCCTGCGAATGCCGGATTGAACCAAGAACCGGCATCCAGCCGGTCAATTTCCGCGCTGGTCATTTCCGCAATGGCACCGGTGCCATCGGTTGTGCGGTCCACGGTTGCGTCATGAATGACATACAGAACTTCGTCGGCGGACTGGCGCACATCGAATTCGATATAGTCCGCCCCCGCCACAATCGCACTTTCGGCGCTGGCAAAGGTATTTTCCGGCGCATTAAGGCTGTCGCCACGGTGATAAACAAGTTGTACTGGCTTCACGGGACCCTCCATATGGCTCGACTGGCCATAGGGAAGGTAGGTCGACAGTCCCGCGCGCAGCAAGCATGTCAGGTCAATTTAACCTTACTGTTACCTTGCCTGTTACGTCGCGAAACCGCATCCGGAAGATATCAGGCACAAAAATTATGCGGCGTCCCGCAAACAGCAGGACACCCAAAAGTCACCGAAAGGAAGCCCAGTCTAACCAATATCGCGCAACGCACGGGCCAGTTCGTCGGTCGACATACTCGCGCGATTCTCGATCCCGTGCTGCTTGGCAAGGTGATAAAGATCGTCGCGCCGCCATTTTTCATAGGCCGGTTCGAACTGTCTTTCTCGCGATGACGTTGCCGGCGCATTTCCAGAAAATTTCTGATAGCTAGCCACTTTTGCCTCCTGAGGGGGATGGTCTTAAGCGGAACTGGCATCGGGCAATTTCGATGCCCTTTGTGACACTGCCATTACATTTCATTTGGGATGGAATGAAAAAATGTCTACGGTTTCGAACAAAATTTACTGATTTCTTTCGGTAAGATCATGATCTGAAACGACAATCCCGGAAAGATCGCCGCCCAACAATTGCAATTTATCAACAAAACATCATTGGATCGTATTTTTTACTATTTCGTGTTCACGGAGTTTGTTAGCGTCATTGGCAAATCAACAATCACAATCAGGGAAGCCCCCATGGCATTGCATTTTGAACGCGCCGAACTGTCGGCCCGCCGCGCAAAAACGGTTGCACGTCTTGAAGCCGCCGGTCTTGATGGCCTGCTGATGTTCCGCCAGGAAAGCATGTTCTATCTGACGGGGTATGACACGTTCGGTTATGTCTTTTTCCAGTGCCTGTATCTGGGGGCTGACGGCCGCATTGCCCTTATTACCCGCGCACCGGACTTGCGTCAGGCACAACATACATCCGACATCGAAGATATCCGTATCTGGGTCGATGGCCCGGATGTGAACCCTGCATTGCAACTGCGCGACATGCTGGCAGAGTTTGGCTGTGGCGGCAAAAAACTTGGCGTTGAATACGATGCCTATGGGTTGACCGCCGCCAATGGCAAAAAGCTTGATGCAGCACTTGACGGTTTCTGCACGCTTACCGACGCATCCCGTCTGGTATCGGAACTGCGCGTTGTCAAAAGCCCGGCGGAACTCGATTATATCCGCACCGCCGCCAGTCTTGCCGATGACGCATGGGATGCCGCCCTTGAAACCGTCCATGCAGGTGCGTTTGAAGGCGACATACTGGCCGCCATGCAGGGCGCTATTTTCAAAGGGGGCGGGGATTATCCCGGCAATGAATTCATTATCGGTGCCGGACGCGATGCACTGCTTTGCCGTTACTTCACCGGGCGCAAACATCTGGCTGACACGGATCAGATCACGCTGGAATGGGCAGGAGCCTATCGGCATTATCATGCTGCGATGATGCGCACCATCCCAATCGGCAAGGCAACATCGCGCCACGTTGAAATGCACAAGGTCGCAACGGATGCCATGGTCGCCTGCCGCGATGCGCTTAAACCCGGCGAACCAATCGGCAAGGTATTCGATGCCTATGCCAGGGTTTGCGATGCAGGCGGCATGAAAGCCCACCGTCTAAACGCGTGCGGTTATTCAATGGGGACGACCTTTGCCCCGAACTGGATGGACTGGCCGATGTTTTATCATGGCAATCCGGTGATCGCCGAACCGGGCATGGTTTACTTCCTGCATATGATCCTGATGGACAGCGAAAGCGGCATCGCCATGTGCCCCGGCCATTCGGTGATTGTTACCGAAACCGGCAACGAAGCCATATCACGTCATCAACTCGACCTGGTCACGCGCTGATATACAAAGCAGTTTTCCACAAAAGGCCTGCTCGAATATGAAGCGGGCCTTTTCGTGTATTGCAGCTATCAGTCCTGCAATGCCTTGCGCATGGCATCTGCCGTGTCTTCGGCAAGACGATCCAGTTTGGCAATCCGATCATGGATCGCCCCATCAAAGTCGCCTTCATAAAGTTCCAACTGGCGGGCATCGACCGCCAGCTTTTCTGCCGCAAGGTTTGCCGCCATTCCCTTGATCGTGTGTGCCGCACGGCGAAGGCTTTCGCGGTCACCATCGGCAATTGCTGCGATGATCTTTTCGCGTTCTTCCTGATAGGACGCCGGCAGCAGGTCAATCAGGCTGGCCATCTGATCTGCACCCAAGGCACGACTCATTTCCTCGAAACGTATTTTGTCGATCAGATTCATTTTGGTCTCTTTGGCAGATATGTTTGCTTTAGCCGGCTCGGGCACGGGTTTTGTGTCTCCCGTTGCGTTATCACTGTTAACCGTTCGCGCCGGACTATCTACGGGCAAGGCGTCGGGCAGGTTCACTTCCATATCGGCATCTTTAACCTGCAAACCGGATGTTACAGAATACCCGCCGCCACGGTTTCTCAGGAAGCGTAACAGAACACCGTAAAGCCTGCGTTCTTCGACAGGCTTAGTCATAACCTCGTCCATGCCCGCCGCCAGAAAATCACGATGGCGATCACTGAATGCTTCGGCCGTTACACAAATGATCGGAACACGTCCACCTCTGGTGACACGTTCCAGTTCACGGATATGGCGGGTCGCCCCCTCACCATCCAGAACCGGCATATGGGCATCCATCAGGATCGCATCATAGTCATTCTGCTGGAAGGCATGCACGGCCTGGCGACCATTGGGGACGATATCGACAACCAATCCATATCGCAGCAACAGGCCCCGGATCACGTTGGCATTAATCTCGTTATCCTCGGCAACAAGAATGCGACTACCCGAAAGAACACTGTCACCTCTGCTCTCGGCAATCTGGCCGCCCCCATGCTCATGCCGTTCCGATCGGCGGGCTTCAAACGGCAGCCACACATCAAATCGCGTTCCCTTGCCCTCGGTACTATCGACCTTCATGAAGCCGCCCATCAATTCCGTCAGACTGCGTGCAATCGAAAGACCAAGCCCCGTTCCACCATATTGCCGCATGGTGGAATTGTCGGCCTGGCTAAAGGGGGAAAATATCTGTTCCTGACGATCCCGCGGAATTCCGATGCCGGTATCGATAACGGCAAAATGGTAAACTTCCTCATCCGCAATCAGGTCGCGCACCCGTTCCGGTACATTTTCCTCCCGGGTGACTTCCAACCTTACCGATCCCTTCCGGGTGAATTTCACTGCATTTGACAACAGGTTCCACAGTATCTGGCGAAACCGGACTTCATCACCGGTAAACACCCTTGTTGCCAACGGCGCATCATCACAATGCAGGGAAAGGTTCTTTTCGCGTGCCATGTCGGCAATCGCACGAAACAGATCATAGGTAATGTCGGATGGGTGAAAGGGGCGTTTTTCCAACTCGACCCGACCGGCCTCGATCTTGCTCATATCAAGGATATCGTTCAAAAGCGCCATCAGCGCCCGCCCGGATGACAAGATCGCACTGACCCGTTCCTTTTGCGCATCGTCAAGCTGACTTTGCCGCAACAATTGCGCCATGCCCAGAATGCCATTTAACGGCGTTCTGATTTCGTGGCTCATGGTCGCCAGAAATTCGCTTTTGGCCGAACTTGCCTGAAATGACTGTCGATAATGGCTGCGCAATTCCAGCAACATGAAAGCCAGGGCAAAACTGTAACTGATCAGGCGCGATGGAATGATGAAGCGCGCGACAATATCGGCGTGTTCCGGACCGAATACGAAAAATGCCAGATGATTGAAGCAGCCAATCAGCAGCGTGAAACAGATCAGGCTTTCGGAAAGGGAAAACCGGTAATGGCACCGCACCAGATACCCCGCCGCCCCGGCAAAAATCATGATTGTCGTCGGAAACAGGATAAGCGTGCTGATATTTTGCAATGCCCCGCTGACATCGCTTGAAACACCGGGCATGACCCAGACCAGAAATGCCTGAACCGCGACACCGGCGATGATCAGCCCGGGCACCATTGCCCACACCTGATCAGTACCCTGACGGCTTTCATGACGGTTTGCGACATGCCAGCTCATGACAACCAGCCAGAAAGAGCCCAGTCGTAACACAAGAACCAGAAGGCCGGTAAAGGAACCAAGTGCCTGTTCCTGCCCCAACACGCTGCGGGCCGCAAGAAGGTTGGGAATACCCAAAAGGTCGCTGATCAGCAGCACCCCCATCGCGGCCGCCAAATAGAAAATCTGCTTGCGCTTGGTGATGTCGAACAGGATCCAGCCAATGCACATCGACAGCAGCGCGATGAATTCCACGACCACCAGAACCGAAACGGTAATGCCCGACACCAGATCGTCATCAAGCGACGAGAAAAGCAGAAACACAGGAGCGATGGCACAGAAGGCAAGAAATACGACACCAGGAAGGCTCAGCATTTTTGGCATATTGGCATCGACCCCGGTTCTGGTCTTTTTGACCGTTGTTAGCGTGCCATTCCGGCATCTGGAACGCGATGCAGGGCTTTTGTCATGCCCAACCTGACAGTTCGGCATTAATGCTGTTTGCCCATCGCAGGGTATCGTCGTCCATCGATTGCATATGCCGGTATTTCGCAAATTGCTGCACGATCAGTTCAAGCCGTTCATGAAACGCCGGTGGCTGGTCCAGATCAAGCAGACGATCCGCCAGGGGATCAAATGCTGCATTCTGAAATTCAAGCGACAGACTGATCCTTGGTTCGGTGGCAAAGGCACTGGCGCGCCCACCCCAATGATACAAGTCCTGCCGCCAGCCCATCACGGTCCCCGGTCTCGCGGGTAGTGCCCGAACATCTTGCAAAACAACATCTTCCGGTTTAGCAACAGGGCAAGGATAACACTTTTCAAATGAACGCGGCAATACGTACATACAGCCGTTGTCGGGGCTTGCAACGCCCAGTGGCACCCAAAGTGACAGGCTGATCAGCATGTCATCGCCAATAACACTTTCCCCCTGATAATCGCGATGCGGCGGCCACCCGCGCCCGCCCTGCCCCGGATCGACGTGCCATGCCCAGAAATGCGGAAGCAGCTTTACCCGATCCCCCAGAAAATGGGTCAGCAACGGGCGAAGCCGCATGAAAATCTGCCATGCCTCGTCATACAGATAGATCATCGCTGGCGGCAAACCGTTGACCACCAATGTTTCAATCCCGGTGCGCAATTGCGCCAGACTTTCAACAGGCAACAGATCATCAATCAGGAAATATCCATCCTGCCAGAACCGGTCGGAATGCGCCGAACCGTCAAATCCGCCCTTGTCATAACCGACCGACGGCACATCACAGATCCCCGCACCGGCGGCGGAAATTGTCAGTTGCGGGTTGATCGAAAGCCAACTTTCACGTTGGCAGGCCTGAAACGCAGTCATCATGTCGGAAAATCCAATGCAGGGTCTGGCGGACGATACGAAGTCACCTGCTGCCGCGCAAGTCCGACTTGCGCCCGATCCTGTCACGCGTTACGCAGATAGCATTCTGTTTCACCGCTCTGTATCCCCATTTCGGGCCAAAGGCACATTCATGATCCTGCAATCCCCATCCCATGGTGGCGCTATCGATGCGGCGGCCGAAAAATACGGCATTGCCGCACCGGACTGGCTTGATCTGTCGACGGGGATCAATGCAACCGCCTGGCCAATCGCAGCGATTGATGCCATCCATTGGCAACGATTGCCGCTGGCAAGTGAACTGGACGCCCTGAAACAGGCCGCAGCGGACTATTACGGCATTTCACATCCCAACCAGATTGCCTGTGCGCCGGGAACGCAGGCATTGATCCAGACCATTCCCTTCTGGTTTGCCGATCAGGGCAGAACCGCAACCGTTCACATTATCGGCCCGACATATGCCGAACATGCACTGGGCTGGAAACGTGCGGGGTTCAGAACGGAAACCGTCACAACAACACCGGAAAACCGGGTATCGAACATGGCCGATATCCTGCAATCCCCTGGTGGCCGCGATGACATTGTCATTCTGGTTAATCCGAACAATCCCGATGGCGGCCTGATAGACCAGACCACCCTGACAGAACTTGCCGAAATGGCAACAGAACATGGCAAATGGCTTCTGATTGACGAGGCCTTTATGGATTGCAGCCCGGAATACAGCATTTGCAGACAATGCCATAAATTCGAACACATGATTGTCCTGCGTTCATTTGGCAAGTTTTTCGGCCTTGCAGGATTACGTCTTGGATGTGCCGTCATGCCCCCGGAACTGGCCGCTGATCTAACCGACCGGATCGGTCCATGGGCTATCGCGGGTCCGGCACTAACCATCGCGCGGGCGGCATTTGAAGATCGGGTATGGCAAACCGATATGCGCCAACAGTTGTCGATTGATGCAAACCGCCTTGATAATCTGATTGCCAGCCTGACCGATCTGGAACGGATCGGCGGCACCATACTGTTTCGGCTATATCACGGCAAGAATGCCGCAAAGCTTGCGCACCATCTGGGCACGCAGGGCATTCTGGTCCGGTTGTTTGATGATCATGCTGACCGTGTCCGGTTTGGTCTGCCGGGCACGGAAAAGGACTGGATCAGGCTGGAAAAGGCGCTGGCGGGCCTTTAAAAGCTGCCTTGTCTATTTCGCCCCGTTTTCTTCCCACGCCTGTTTCTTGCGATAAATCGTCGATGGACTGACGCCCAGGGCATCCGCTGCACGCGGGATCGATCCACCGCATCGCACAATTGCTTCTTCAATCGCCTGCTTTTCCACCAGCCAAAGCGGCTTGATCCCGGCATAGCTGCTGTCTATCGGCAAACCGGTTGGCATCGGTGCCATGCCAAACCGGCCATTCGCGCCAATCATGGCAGGGGCCATATCCATATGCTTTGGTTCCACCCCGTCGCGCAGGTTGCGCGCACCGGCCAAAAAGGCCAACGCATCCGGGTCCCCTTCCCAAAATCGACCGGCATCCTCCAACCCGTTTGAGACGACCGGATGAGGCGGAGGTGCTTCGATGGATTCCGACCCAAAACGTTCGTCGTCCGTGCCGCTGTTAACCGGTCGGGGCACCATCGACATGGTGACTTCGGTGCCATTATTCAGAACGACAATGTTGCGGATGATGTTCTGAAGCTGACGAATGTTGCCCGGCCAGGCATAGCGCGCAAACAGGGCGGCGACATCGGGGCTGAAGCGTTGAAAATCGCGCCCTTCTTCTCGGGTAAAGCGTTGCAGATAGAAATTGGCGATCTGCAGGATATCGTCATCGCGATCACGTAAGGGCGGCATGTGAAGCGGAATCACATGAAGACGGTAATACAGATCTTCTCGGAAACGCCCGGCACGCACTTCTTCAAGCGGATCACGGTTTGTTGCACAAACAAACCTTACATCCACGCTTTCAATCGAACTGCCACCGACTTTCTGGAATGTACCAGTCTGAATGAACCTTAAAAGCTTGGTCTGCAGATCCAGATCCATCTCGCATATTTCATCCAGAAAAAGGGTCCCGCCATCGGCCCGGTGTGCGGCCCCTTCGCGGTCGATTACGGCACCGGTGAACGCGCCTTTGACGTGACCGAAAATCTCGCTTTCCATCAGGTCTTTGGGGATCGCACCACAGTTTAGAGGAATAAACGGCTCGTTAACCCGCTCGGACCGACGGTGAATGGCTTCTGCCGCAAGTTCCTTACCGGTCCCTGACTCACCAGTAATGAAAACCGTTGCCCGACTGGGGGCCGCATTTTCAATGATACGATAGATATCATGCATCGTGTCCGACGCGCCGATGATGTCAAAATACATCTCGTCGACGGTATCGACGCCATCAGATTTTTGGACCGCATGACTGATCGCAGACCGGCCTTCCAAGGCATCACTGACCGTGATCCGAAGCTTGTCGGCGGTAAAAGGCTTCAGAAGAAAATCCCAAGCCCCGTCACGCATCGCCTCGACCGCGACATTGACCGAACCGTGGGCGGTAATCACAACCACCTTGCATTCCGGTGCGGCCTGATGGGCGGCGCGCAGAACATCACGCCCATCCATGTCCGGCAGGATAAGATCAAGAACCAGAACGTCAGGCGGATCATTTCGCAGTCTTTGAATAGCATCACGACCAGTGACGACATGCTCGACCTTGTGGCCATCCGCGCGCAAGTAGTCCTGATACACCCGCGCAAGCGACAGCGTGTCTTCGACAACGATAATGCGTGCCTGTTCTGGCATTTTGCCGTTCACGTCCCGATCTATTCATCTACCGGAACCATACCGATAGTGACATTACATGCACAACTGCTAACCTCTAGTCAGCTGATTCGTTATCTCATAGAAATCAGCTTTTGGTTAAAAAAGGCATAGTTTCAGTAACATTGCTCGCATCCGGGAGTATCACGGCTTGAATTACACCACCGAAAAATCCGGCGACACGATCAAGGTCGAACTGAATGGCCGATTTACATTTGGGGACCATTCCAGTTTTCGCAAACTGATCGAAGAAATCCGCAGTCAGGAAGCCGAAACACAAATCCTTGACCTTTCCGGGGTCGAGTTCATCGACTCAGCCGGGCTCGGCATGCTGCTGCTCGCCCGTGACGAAGGTGAGAAGTCGCGTGCAACGGTCATTCTCAAAGGCGCGCAGGGACAGGTAAAACGCATGCTCGAAGTTGCCCGCTTCGATACCCTGTTCAAGCTGGAAGACTGACACATGCCGACAACCGGCGAGGCCAACCCGCGCCCTCTTGTTGCGGTTGCCGAACCGCTTGACCAAGCCCGCGCGGCAAAGGTTATGGGGGGGCAGCATATTTTCGGTGATGGCGCAGGCGCGAATGCGGAACTTTTCTTTGGCCGAAGCCCTGAAGATTTTGAACACCGCAACCGATATCAATTATGCCTGATACCGTCCGAAACCGGTCGGGAATGGCTTGGCGCGCTGGTGCGCCTCAACTGCAATTATTTTGTCGAATGCTATGACGGGCTTGATCTGGGTGATCTTGGACCGTTGCGAACCGCCAAACGGGGCGCGAATTGGGACCTTCTGGTCTGCATGTCGACGCAAAGTGCCTATCAACTGCCAATGGCACGAAAATTCGTCACCGCCCTTCGCCACCGCGGCATCATTCACGATACCATCGCGCCGACGGTCGAAATGGCCGTTCAGGAAGCGTTTGCAAATTCGATGCTTCACGGCAACCTGGAAATGAATACGACAGGCCATCTGTCGATGGACCGCTTCAACGAATTGGGCGAGGAAACGGCGCGCCGCCTGGCATCCCCGATCCATGGTGGCCGTGCGATCATGCTGACGGCGAAAAAACGGCGCAATGGCAATGTCGAAATTTCGATCCATGATCAGGGCAGAGGTTTTGTCCCGCCCGATGAGACACCGCTTCCCAAATTACCCGGCGCTGAATCCACCTTTGGCCGTGGCCTGCCATTGATCCGAAGCCTTTGCCACGATGTCACCTTTGATCGTGGCGGGCGGACAATCCGGCTGACTTTTGCCCCCGATGCATCGGCAGCCTTGCCGCTTAATACCAATTTCGTCGCGGGTCTCGAGGCCGCCGAACGGGCCGCCGGGGAAGGAGACCTTCGCAACCCGCGTGATGCGATGATCCTGATTGCCGATGACACCATGATATCGCGTGAAATCATCGCGTCGTATTTGCGTTCGGACGGTTTTACCAATCTGGTTTTCGCCAAGGACGGCGAAGATGCACTGGCACAGGCGCAAAAGCATAATCCCGACCTGATCATCCTTGATATAATCATGCCCAAAATGGATGGTTACGAGGTATGTAAGACCCTGCGTGCCGACCCGCTATTTGCCGAAACCCCGATCATTGCCCAGACCGCGCTTGAAGAAAACGAAGGCCGCACGCGGATTTTCGAGGACGGAGCGACCGACCTTATTTTAAAGCCGCTAAACAAGGCGGAAATGATCGCGCGTACGCGTATCCATCTTGAAAATCGTCTGCTGGTCAAACAGTTGCAGGCCTATCAGGAACGTACGCAGTCCGAACTGGAAATGGCGCGTGACATGCAGGAAATGCTGATCCCCAAGGCGGAACAATATCGGGGGACCGGCCTTGAATATGGCATGACCATCAGTGCCAGCTTCCAGATGTCATCTGAACTTGGCGGTGACATGTGGGGACTGGCCCCGATTGATGATGACCGGCTGGGTGTTTACATCGTTGACTTTGCCGGTCACGGACTTGGTGCCGCACTCAATACATTCCGCCTTCATTCCCTGATCTGGTCAGATGACCAGCATGATGATGATCCGGGTGTCTATCTGGAATCTCTTAACCGCCACCTCAAGGGTCTGCTCCCGGTCGGCCAAAACGCCACGATGCTGTATGGTGTTATCAATCGAACCGCCGAAACATTCCGCTACGCCAGTGCGGCCTGCACCTCGCCAGTTCTGGGTAACATCAAAACCGGTGAAACCACGTTTCTTGATGGCTCAGGTGTGCCGCTTGGCGTTATCCGCGATGCCAGATATGAAACCCGCGAAATACCCTTCGGGATCGATAATTTCCTGCTGCTTTACAGCGATGCGTTGATCGAAACCGTTCTTGATGATGGGGCTTTTCTTGAAGGTGAACGGCTTTTGAAAATGGTTCAGGACATAATTTCCGAAACCGGCGGCATGACCGACCTGGCATCCCACCTTGCCGATCAATTCATGGATCGCGCACCGGTCAAGCTGCATGACGACTTCACCGTCGTATCATTACAGCCCAATGCCCTTACCCGGTCAGGAAAATAAAATCAGGCACAATCAGCTAATTCAAAAACCATGGCTGGGGCGGTGAAAGTTCCCGTTCCGGCATATTATCCTGCAAATCCCATATATGGGTGGTATCGGTCGCAACCTTTGACGCAGAAGATCTGCTTTCCTGAATGCGGCTTGTGATCACGGATCGTATCAATGCCGCAAGCCCCTTGCGTGCGCCCGCGTGATCCGGATCTCTCGACAGGACCGCACCCAATTGATCGAATGCCTTCATGCGGTCGCAGCAAGAGACAAGATCGGCGGCCACCACGCGCAACTCGCGGGCATCAGGCCGCAGGCTGATTGCGATTTCCAGATGTTCAAGCGCGATGTCGCGTGATCCGTTCTGCAAATAGGTCCGGGTCAATCCCAGATGCGTTGCCGGATCAAGATCATCCAGCAACAAGGCCCGTCCAAACGCATCAAGCGCAAGACTGCCAAGCCCCATATCCAGCAGAACATGCCCCATTACCCGTAATCGGGCGGGTTGGTCAGGCAGTGTGTCGATCAGATTGCGAAGACGGGTGCGAATTTCAGGCGCCAGATCAATGCCGTCAATCGTGACAGCGGCTATCTGGGATGAAATGTGCGTCTGGCCTGACATCTGTCCGAAGCCCTGTTCCCGTCTAAGATGGCGAATCGTAACGACTCGCCTGAATCCTTGCAATAGCCAATAAAAACAACGAGTCGTTTCAATTGCTTAGATCGGCCGCAAAATCGGTATCCGGTGCAGTCCGGCGCGCGACGCGGGCATATGCCACTATCTGCCATGCCGGATGACCAGAAGAATACCCTGATTGGGTTGCGGGAAGATTAACCGGGAAACCGACATCAATAGGGCAAAGATGCAGCCGGTTTTGCCCTATTTGCGATCACCCGCTTCATGATGGGAACGTTATGATTTTGCGTCGGCCTGTCGGACGTCCGATGGGGTTTCTGTCCGATCCCGATCTGCCACATTGGGCAAGGCATCCCAATCAATGCTGGCCGATGGCCGGGCAAAGAAATATCCCTGTGCGAGACGCCCGCCAAGACGCAGGACCTGGTCGCGCTGTTCGGGTGTTTCTATCCCTTCGATCACGCAATCGGTGCCCAGATTGTCGCACATGTCGATCACGGTTTTGACAATCCGCTGGCTGCGTTCGCTGGTAACAATCGGTTCGATAAAACTGCGATCAACCTTGAGGCAGTCAAATTCCAGTTCATGAACATAGCGCAGGCTGGAATATCCGATCCCGAAATCATCCAGCGCAACCTTTGCACCATGGCGACGCAGATAGCGAATGCTGGCACGGGCCGACACAAAATCCCGCAGCAAAGCCGTTTCCGTCACTTCAAATGTCAAACGTCCCGAATCAATTCCAAAGAATTTGATCTGGTCAATCAGCCAGTGCGCCATGTCGGGCAGAACAATATCGCGGGCCGACAGGTTAAACGACAGCGGGACATCCTGCGGCCAGGTAATCATGGATTTCAGGGCCTTCTGAAACAGGACTGCCGACAAAGTTCCGACCTGTCCGGTTTTTTCGGCCACCGGGAAAAACATTTCCGGCGAAACCCGCCCCATTTTGTCATTGTCCCACCGCGCCAAAACCTCGACCGAATGCAGTTTGCCGCTGCGCAAATCAAAAACCGGCTGATAGTGGATCGACAATTCTCTTTCCAGATCGGCCTTGCGCAACGCCTGTTCAATCTGACTGTCATGACGGATCAGGGTTTCATGATGGGCGGCAAACAGAACCGGATGACCGGGCATGTTTTTCTTGGCGTAATAAAGCGCGAAATCGGCGCGCTCGAACAGGGCATTGGGTTCGCGTGCCACCGCCGGATAAGTCGCAAAACCAAGCGATGCGGAAAGCTGTACCGTACCCCCGCCAACTTCGAATGGATCGTTTAACGTTCCGCACAACTCCCGTCCGATGCGGATCAGTTCAGTTGCATCCGTGACACCGTCAAGGATCACACCGAATTCATCACCACCCAACCGCGCCAACAGGACATCCGGCCCCAGAATCTCGCGCAGGCGGGCGCTGGCTTTGACCAGCACATCATCACCAGCCGGATGGCCATGCACGTCATTGACCGGCTTGAACCCGTCCAGATCAATCATCGCAATCGCAAAACGCCCGCTGTCCTTTGCACGCGCCACCGCTTCGTCAAGATGGGAAAAGAATGCACGCCGGTTGGAAAGCCCGGTCAACGCATCAAGAAAGGCCAGTTCGCGGTTCTGGTTGGAAAGCTCGATGGTTTTAGCGTGCTGAATTTCCAAATCGATTTGGGATTCCACCAGTCCGGAAAACGCCGCGTAATAGCTTCGGATGATCTGGACGATCATCAACGACACCATCGCCATATTGGCCGCAATCGCGACATAGACCTCGTTCCCGGTGGTCCCGAAATGCAGAATGAAAGATCCCAGAACGATGATGACGACCAAAAGGGCTGCTGGGGGAAAATGCAGAAGGCAAAAGATACAACCGACCACGGTGATCGAGATGAAATAGGCGACATGCCCCTGCTGATAGGCGTCCCCATAGCCAAACATCTTGATTGCCCATGCGGTGAAGACAACGCTGATCACGACGGCCAGAATGCGGATACGGCGCAAATGCAGCACCGCACTGGCAAAATCATTTGCCGTATCACGCAATCGCATCCACGCAAGTCCGCGGATCAGACACACAATCCCCAGAACGGCTGGAATATAAACCGTCATCCAGTCAGGTGCGGTTCCGTAATGCGTGAAAGCCAGCGCGACCGCATTGGCAAAAAGAAGGATGTATAGCAGCGGGATTTGACGGGAAAGGGCCTTGACCTGTGCGCAAACCAGTTCGGGTTGATCTTCCCGAACGCGGAACGTCCCGACAATGTTCCGGCACAAATCCTTTAACGCCACACCGATGCGCTTTCCCCGTGGTTTTCTTACTACAGGAAAACCTTATACGAAAATCCGCTGCAAATGCAGCCCTTTCAGTGCGACCTTAAACAATCGGACGATTTTGCCGCGATTTCCCTGAAAACTTTTATCCTTTGCTGCCGGGTTTCGACTTTTTGCGCCTGGCTTTGGCAGCCTTTGCCGATGCCACACGATGCGCCGCGCCAAGGGCCATATGGACAAATTCGCTATCGTCCGATGCCATTCAGGATTTCCCCCTCGACGCCTTCGGAAATCAGGTAATCGCGCAATGTCCGCCCTGGTGTCGGGCGAAAATGATCGCTGGTGATCTGCATGTTCTTGATGCGATCTGCGCGAAAAACGCGGAAGGCCTGGCGCAGCTCGCACCAGCTTGCCAACAGCCAGATGGTGCCAAAAAACAGCATCCCCAGCGGCCAGACCCGCCGGTTGGTGTCATCCCCCTTGGCATCGGTGTAATCGATATTGATCAGATGCCGTTCACGGATGGCACGACGCAAATCGGGCATCGAAATTGCAATCGGGGCCTGAGCAATTTCGGCAATCGCAATCGGCACCCCGCCAATAAGGCCCCGCATTTTTTCCGGCAAGACCGCCTCGATCTTGGTCAGGGCATCGCCCGCGGCACGCGCCATCTGCGGATCGGTCCAGCTTTGCACCATGCGGGCGGCGACCACCAGTGCCTCGATCTCGTCAGCGTCAAACATCAATGGCGGCAGGTCATATCCATCGCGCAGGATATACCCCACACCCGCCTCGCCTTCGACCGGAACACCGGACGCGGCAAGATCGCGAATATCGCGGTAAATCGTGCGTTCGGAAACTTCCAGTTCCTCGGCAAGTTCGCGCGCCCGGCACAGTTTGCGACGGCGTAAAATCTGCACAAGACGGAAAAGTCGGTCGGCCCTTCTCATGTTCGCTCCTTTCTCAGCATGACCGAGAATTTATCATAACGCTCCTGACAGGCTCCTGTCAGGAGGCATGTGCAAACATGACAATTATCGGGAACAGGGTTTCAACATTCGTCAGGAACAAACCAATGAAAATCACCAGCGCCTTTCCGATTATTGTCACCGAGAAACTGACAGAAAGCCGCTCATTCTACGAAAAACTGGGCTTTGTCGCTGTCTTTGCCGGCGACTGGTACATTCAGCTTGTCTGGCCGGACTGCATGGAAGTGCAGATCGGACTGATGCAGCCAGACCACCCGACCCAGCCGCCTCTGTTTCAGGGTCGCACAATGGGCGAAGGCAGTATCTTTGGAATCAGCGTCGACAACGCCAAATCCGCCGCCGAAGAACTTCGCGCCAAGGGTTTTGAATTCGCCCTTGAACTCCGCGATGAACCATGGGGCCAACGTCATTTCACCCTGCTTGACCCCAATGGAGTAAGGATCGATATCGCCAGTCAGGAAGCGGAAATGAGTGATGAATATGCCAAGGATTTCCTGATGCCGGTCGAAAGCATCCCGGCCTAATCCCCTTCGCGTCACCACCAATCGATGTTTTTGCCACAAACATCAAAAGCGGGATGATGCAGTCATTGCATCATCCCGTTGTCTTGACAAAATTATCAATCGCGGCGACCACACCGGCAATATTGCCTTCCTGTGTGTGGCCCGACTTCTTGCGTGGTTCAAAATCATGATTGCCGTCAGAAACCCAGTGCACGGCCACCGCATCCGAAAGACCATAACCCGCCACTTCGTCCGGGCTACCAAACGGATCGCGCGTTCCGTGGCAGATCAGGGTTGGTGTTTTCGTTTTCTGTAAATGCGCAGTCCGCAGGTTTTCGGGCTTTCCCGGCGGATGGAAGGGATAACCAAGGCAGACAACACCGCGCACGCCAAGATCATCTGCGGCCATACTGGCAATCCGTCCGCCCATTGATTTGCCACCGATCACAAGATTTTCAGGTGTGCCAAGCTGTTCCACAACCTTTTGATAAGTTTCAATCAGAACCGGGGCCCTATCCGGCCCACGCTTTTTCCCGTCCACCCGGCGTTTCGCCATATAGGGAAATTCAAACCGCGCCACGCGATAACCACACCCGGCAAGTCCCAAGGCCATTTCATTCATGAACGGGCTGTCCATCGGTGCCCCCGCCCCATGCGCAAGCACAATGGCCTGTCTGGCATCATCAGGCCCGTCAAAGACAAAATCGATGGTCATGACAATCGGGTTTCCCTGTTCCTGTGGCGATCAAAAACATAAGCCATCGCGATTGATCGGGCCAAGTCCCAATCCCCTGCCTGTCCGCTGTTTCCCGGCTATTCATCCGAAGAACTCGCCATATCAGGATGTTTCGGTTTATCATGGCACTCCCCAAAGCAGTGCGCCAGCCCAAACGGCGTCACCATCTGCCCCGATCCGATAGCTTGCCCCAATCAGGTGCCCCATGCCCAAAGACCAAATCCTACTGGATCCGGCGCGTACCGCCCTTGTCATGATCGACCTACAGAATGGCATTCTGGCCCAGTCCCTGCATCCGCGAAGCGGTGATGCGGTGCTCGAAAATGCCCGCAATCTGATCGCCAAATTCCGTTCGGCCAACGCCCCCATCGTTCTGGTCCGCGTGTACTGGTCTTCTGATATGGCCGATGCGCCGCAACAAGTGGTCGATCTGCCATCCCTCCCACCGAAATGCCCGCCCGAAGATTGGGGCTCCCTTGTTGATGACCTGGTACAACCCGGCGATATCGTCATTACCAAACATCAATGGGGCGCGTTTTACGGCACTGATCTTGATTTGCAGCTTCGCCGTCGCGGCATCGACACCATCATTGTTGGCGGTGTCGTCACCAATTTCGGCGTTGAGTCGACCGCACGTTGCGCCTGGGAACACGGCTATAACGTCGTGATTGCCGAAGATACCACCGCCACCAAATCGGTTGAAATGCACCAGTTTTCAATCACCGAAATCCTGCCACGCATTGCGCGCATCCGCCAATCAACCGAACTGACCTTTGCCGCCCAATAATCATCGCAGCCCCAAACAAAGGCTTCCCCGTGCCAGATACCTCGCCCCACGCGCCCAAGCCCCCAAAATCCGAACCACCCTCAGATCGGGAAAAGCTCGGTAAAATGCCCCATCTGCTGCAATGGGGATTGCTGATCGGTATTTCGCTTGTCCTATCCGTGATCCTGCATGATGCCGATATCCCTGCCGCCCTTTTGCTCGGCCCGATGATTGTCGGTATTGCCATGGGCACCAATGGCGCCACCATTGCCATGCCAAAGCCGATCTATCTTGGCGCGCAATCCGTGCTTGGCTGCATGGTTGGCGGGTCGATGACCGCCGGGATCATCACATCCTTCATGCATGACTGGCCGCTGGTTCTGGGCGTTACGGCACTGACATTGATCGCCAGCAGCTTTCTGGGTTGGGTTCTTTGCATCAAGCAGGTTCTGCCGGGGACGGCAGGCATTTGGGGATCATCACCGGGTGCCGCCTCCGCCATGGTCATCATGGCCGAGGCCTTTGGCGCCGACGCCAGGCTTGTGGCTTTCATGCAATATGTCCGGGTGGTGATTGTGGTTGCCGTGGCGTCAAGTGTTGCCAATTTCTGGGTCGATCCAGCACTTGCCGCGGCCAATCCGCATCAATGGTTTAGCCCGTTTGATATCGGCGATTTCGGCAGCACATTGGCAATTGCCGTCATCCTCTGCATTGTCGGGGCAAAGTCACGTTTGCCATCGGGGCCGCTTCTGGTGCCGATGATCGTCGTGATGGTGCTAAGCATCACCGGTATGGTCGATATCGTCCTGCCAGAATGGTTTCTTGGTCTGACTTATGCCGTGATCGGCTGGATGATCGGATTGAAATTCACCCCTGCGGTTTTGCGCCACGCGGCCTATGCCCTGCCGAAAATCCTGATTTCGATTTTCGTTCTGATTGCGTTCTGTGCCGGGATTTCGGTTTTGCTGGTGATCTTCATGGATGTCGATCCGCTGACCGCCTATCTCGCCACCAGCCCTGGCGGCCTTGATTCGGTTGCCATCATCGCGGCCAGCACCAATGTCGATCTGTCCTTCATTCTGGTGTTACAGGCAACGCGCTTTTTCATGGTGCTGCTGTTTGGTCCGCCCCTGGCCCGCATGGTGGCAAAACGCACCGCACAATTCCCGGATCGGATTGTATAAAAGCGTTGCAGACACCTGCGAACGGGCAAAACCCGTTGGCGGTGCCTGCAAATCGACAAGCCCGCAACGGGTTAACGCAGAACCCTGCGAAAAACACCCGATGCGACCATCACCCCGAAAATTACCAATCCCACAGCAATCGCCAGCGCAAGATTGCCTTCCTCGCCAAGCAGGAACACACCACCGAGCGCGGTCAATGCCGGGGTCATCGCGCCAAAGGCTGATGCACCGGTCGATCCGATGTGACGCACCGCAAGCCCATAGGTGACCACCGCAACGCATCCCGCCAGCAATCCCTGTGTCACAAGCAACAGCAACACATCATCCATCGGCGCATCGGGGATATGGCTTCCGGTAAACAGCGCCACCACCGCCATAATCACAAACGACCAGAACCCGACAAATGCCGCCGCTTCCAGCGCGCCAAGGCCGCTTTGGCGCATTGCATGGGTATAACACGCCCACATAAATGCCCCCGCCGATACAAGCCCATACCCATAAAGGATCGTGTCGCCGGTCGAATGACCGGGTTTAAGTACCGCCAGAAGGACGATACCGGTAATCACCGTGGCATAACCCGCCAGTCGGACCCAGCCCGGACGTTCGCCAAACATCACAACCGCGATCAGAACCGCCCAGACCGCCATCACACCGGGCAGCAAAATGCCCACATGGCTCGCCGGAACATATTGCAGGGCACTGGCGACCAGAAGCGTATAAAACGCCCCCGATCCCACCAGCATAATCAGGCCATTGGCAATCGAAAGCCCCTTGGGCCAGATACCGCGTTTAAGCCAGATCGGGGCCAGCAACACAAACGGCACGACAAAGCGCAAAAGCCCGATATCGACCGCGGTAAAATCCGATGTCATGGCATAGCGCGTGACAATCAGCCACGCAGCCCAGATCGTCACCGTCGCCAGGGCCGATGTCACACCGACCAGACGGCTTTCCGTTGCCGACGAAACAGCAACAGCAGAAGTTCGAGACATATCAGCATTCCCGCTAAAGGGTTGATTTTGCAAAAATCAGACCATGCACCACGGATCATGGCAAGAATTTTGACTGTGGGTCAGCTATGCATAACCGACCGGAAACGAAAACAGGGCAGCACGGATTGCCCGCACTGCCCTGTTTCAAATCATCAATCCCGAAATCAGATACCAAATTCGGCAAAGAAGTCATTGCCCTTGTCATCAATCACGATGAAGGCCGGGAAATCTTCGACCTCAATCTTCCAGACGGCTTCCATGCCCAGTTCCGGGTATTCAAGGACTTCGACCTTCTTGATGCAATCCTGCGCAAGGCGCGCGGCCGGGCCACCGATGGAACCAAGATAGAACCCGCCGTGGTTTTTGCAGGCATCCTTGACCTGTTTCGAACGGTTGCCTTTGGCAAGCATGACGAACGACCCGCCTGCGGCCTGGAACTGTTCAACGTAGGCATCCATACGTCCCGCCGTGGTCGGGCCGAACGAACCGGACGGCATGCCTTCGGGGGTTTTGGCCGGTCCCGCATAATAGACCGGATGGTTTTTCATGTAATCGGGCATGCCTTCACCGGCATCAAGGCGTTCCTTGATTTTGGCATGGGCAATGTCACGCGCCACGATCACGGTTCCGGTCAATGCCAGACGCGTCTTGACCGCATACTGCGAAAGCTGTTTACGGATTTCATCCATCGGACGGTTCAGGTCAACCTTGACCACATTGTCATCAAGATGCTCGTCCGACACTTCCGGAAGATATTTTGCCGGGTTGTGTTCAAGGTCTTCGATGAAAATACCGTCCTTTGTGATCTTGCCCAGAACCTGACGGTCGGCAGAGCACGAAACACCAATCGCCACCGGGCAGCTTGCCCCGTGACGCGGCAGACGGACAACCCGCACGTCATGGCAGAAATACTTGCCGCCGAACTGTGCGCCAATGCCCATTTCGCGCGTCATCTCAAGGACCTTCTGTTCCCATTCAAGATCACGATAGGCCTGACCATGCACCCCGCCCTCGGTCGGCAGGTTATCGTAATAACGTGCCGATGCCATTTTAACGGTCTTGAGGGCCGCCTCGGCCGACGTCCCGCCAATCACGATGGCAAGGTGATAGGGCGGGCAGGCAGAGGTGCCAAGCGTTCTGATTTTCTCATCCAGGAACTTGCGCAGGCTTTCCGGGTTCAGAAGCGCCTTGGTCTGCTGATACAAAAACGTCTTGTTGGCCGAACCGCCGCCCTTTGCCATGAACATGAATTTGTATTCATCGCCCGGCGTCGCATACAGATCAATCTGCGCCGGAAGGTTCGAACCGGTGTTCTTTTCTTCGAACATATTGACCGGGGAAACTTGCGAATAACGCAGGTTATGTTCCAGATAGGCGCGCCAGATCCCCTTCGACAGGGCTTCTTCATCGTCACCATTGGTGATGACCTTGCCACCGCGCTTGCCCATGACAATCGCCGTACCGGTATCCTGGCACATTGGCAAAACGCCGCCCGATGCGATATTGGCGTTTTTCAATAAATCCATCGCAACGAACTTGTCGTTCGGCGTTGCTTCCGGATCATCAAGGATTTTACGTAACTGTTCGAGGTGACCCGGGCGCAGCAAATGCGAACAATCGAAAAACGCCTGAAGGGTCAGCTTTTCAATCGCCTCGGGTTCGACTTTCAAAAACGTCTCGCCATTGACTTCAACGGTTGAAACGCCTTCGTCGCCGATCTTGCGGTATGGGGTCGTGTCCTTCCCCTGCTCGAACATGGGTTTATAGACAAAATCACTCATGGGATAAGTTCTCGTCTCTCTCAAAAACAAGGTGGGTTTGTTTTAATTTGTGCCGTTCATAACGCCAAACGCGGTAAATTTCCACGATACGTTAGATGAACAGACTTCCGGCAATCGGCGGGAAACCGGACCGGGCATGCGGGAAAGAAAAAAGGGCGAGCCAAATGCCCGCCCCTTTGAAACTCATTTTTTCCGAAACGCATCAAGGGCGATGACTTCGCCGGTTTCACCCTGCTCCGCAGTTTTTTTCTTTTTGCGTTTGGCGGGTTCGGTCACCAGTTGCGGGGTTGCATCCTCGTCACCATCGACCAGATCGGCGTCAAGATCGTCATCTTCGTCGTAATCGAAATCATCGTCACCCATCTCTTCTTCGACGCTGAAGGTCAGCATGAAGTTGGCGGACGGATCGACAAAAGCCAGCATGGCATCATACGGGACAACCACCGTGGTTGGCATGCCATCAAAGCTCATGCCGACTGAAAAATGATCGTCTTCCGCTTTCAGGTCCCAGAACCGGTGCTGCAATACCACCGTGATATTGTCCGGGTGCGCCTTGCGCTGTCCTTCAGGCAAAGCAACACCGGGATGATTGGTCTGGAACGTGATGTAATAGTGATGCTCGCCGAAAAGGCCTTCTTCGGCCACGCGCGAAAGGATCTGCTTCACCACGCCGCGCAGCGCCTGATCGACCATAAGGTCGTAACGGAATTCTTCCGGTTCCTGCATCGATAATCCTGTGTCTGGCGGGTTCCCTGATGATTTCAGGATATGCCCGTCATTTATATATGGCACCTGATCGCGTCATTTGCAGATGACGCAATTGAATTGCTTCTATTCATAACGGAGAGGGGAAAAAATACAAGAGCGGGGCGTTCTGTTGCTAGGTGCCCCATCCCCCACCAGACTACCGCTCCCGGCAATCGGAATTTCGCTTTGGTGCTAGTACCGCTTAGGCGGCAACAGCAACCGGAGCATTGTTGTCGTTTGCGTTTACAAACATTAGCCCGATAACGGTGGTACCATGCCGAGCGCCAACAGAGGCTTTTACTACACACGTCGATCCTATTTCGGCCCCAACATCTTCGCCTGAGTCGGACGAAGTCAGATAGATGAAAGTTGGTGGAGCCGCCGGGTACCGCCCCCGGGTCCGTAATGTCTATTCTGCCAAGTCGTGTAACGCCATAGTCGGGTTGCCCCGACAGCCCCTATATAGGGCAAACGCCCCCCTTTTCACAAGGGGATTCGGGAAATCTTTTTTTGATTTTCGGCGGAACACTTTGTGATCGGGGCAAAGTACGATCTCCAATTTTCGCGAAATCACACGCGACGGAAGGTATCCGGATAATCGGTAACAAGCCCCACATCATCGATCTCAAGCTCTGCAGCGAAATTGCGAAACAGCCCCTCGTAGCGATAGAGACGATCAGGGACCAGACAAGTGTAACGTTGTCGCGCGCTACGTGGCAGGAAATCGCCCTCAATCTGGCTTGGAAGCGGTACGTAAGCCGCCAAAACATTACGCGCTTCTCCCTCAACCAGTTTCAATCGTTTGATCGGAAGCATGTTTGTCGCGGGGGTTATACCGATATCAACGTCAAAGCACCCCGACAAGGACGGCAGCTCTTGCTTCGCGATGCAATCAAACCATGTTCCCTTGCCATCTGAGGTCACATGCATGTTCTCCCCGCCGACATAGCTTACCTTCACTTCGCGTGTGGCAAACATCGCGTCAGTCATCACAAGGTAGGACCCGCCATAGTGGCCGTTACGCTTACCAATCACGACTCCTTCAAGCTTTATCCCATCCGGGCCAGACTGACAGACACAGTATTCAAGACCGTTTCCATCCCAATCAACCCACTGAACTGCTTCTCGCATGATCAACGCTCCGATGCGGCAAATACGTCCCCGATTCAGGCGGCCAAGTATACCCGCACTTGCCAATTTTGCGCGACGTATGCTGACAAGTATTGTCAGCAGGAAGCGTTTAGTAAAGCTGCGCCAAAGATGGGATAGCGCCGCTTGCCCGTATCCGCCGACCTGACTATGCTGCGACCAAAGCGATTCCAAAAATGCAGGGAACACCATGCAGCAATATCTCGATCTGATGCGACTGGTGCGCGATACTGGCGCACATAAGGAAGACCGCACCGGCACCGGCACGGTATCGGTCTTTGGGCACCAGATGCGGTTTGACCTGTCAAAGGGCTTTCCGATGGTCACCACCAAAAAGCTGCATCTGAAATCGATCATCCATGAATTGCTCTGGTTCCTGGCCGGTGACACCAATGTCAAATATCTTCAGGACAATGGTGTACGCATCTGGAACGAATGGGCCGATGAAAACGGTGAACTTGGCCCGGTTTATGGCGGCCAGTGGCGGTCATGGCGCGGGGCAACCGGCGAAACCATCGACCAGATCACCCAGTTGATCGACCAGATCAAAAACAATCCCGACAGCCGCCGCCTGATCGTTTCGGCATGGAATGTGGCCGATGTGCCCAACATGGCGCTGCCGCCCTGCCACTGCCTGTTCCAGTTCTATGTCGCGAATGGCAAACTGTCCTGCCAGCTTTATCAACGCAGTGCCGATATCTTTCTGGGCGTGCCGTTCAATATCGCATCCTATGCATTGCTGACCATGATGATCGCGCAGGTCTGCGATCTTGGTGTGGGTGATTTCGTCCATACTCTGGGCGATGCCCATCTTTACACCAACCATCTTGAACAGGTCGAATTGCAGCTGTCGCGTGAACCGCGCCCGTTGCCGACCATGAAAATCAATCCGGCGGTCAAATCGATCTTTGATTTCAAGTATGACGATTTCGAACTGACCGGCTATGACCCGCATCCGCATATCGCGGGCAAGGTGGCCATCTGATGCCCGCCAACAATAACGACCGGATCGAACGGGTTGCCGTGGTTGCCGCCGCCCAAAACGGTGCGATTGGCAAGGATGGCTGGATGCCCTGGCACCTGCCCGAGGACCTTAAACGGTTCAAGGCACTCACCCTTGGCAAACCGATGATCATGGGCCGCGTGACGTTCGAGGCAATTGGCAAACCGCTTCCCAAACGTACCACTATTGTGGTGACACGCGATACCGACTGGACGTTTGATCATGAAAATGTCCGGGTCTGCCATGACATCGAAAGTGCGATCAAACTGGCCGATCAGATCGCGGCCAGGGATGATGTCAACGAGGTCGTCATTGCCGGTGGGGCGCAGATTTACAAACTCGCCCTGCCTTACACCACGCGGTATGAATTGACCGAAGTCCATGATGATATTGATGGCGATGCGTTTCTTGATCCCCTGCCCGCCGAAAAATGGCAGGAAACCGCGCGTGCCACCATCAAAAATCCCGATGGACCGGATTACAGCTTTGTCACGTTAAATCGCCTTTTGGTGGCGGGCTGATCGGATAGCCTTCCTAAACCAAACAAAACAATTCCTGTTTTCGCATTTCAATTCTAAAGTTTTTTTATCGGTAGGGCATCAAACCGCCTGTCCGATAAAACCAAGAATGAAAGAGGACAGGTAAACATGTTTGAAGAATTCAAGAAGTTTGCCCTGCGCGGCAATGTTGTCGATCTGGCAATCGGTGTGATCATCGGGGCGGCATTCGGGCGGATTGTCACATCTCTTGTCGGGGACGTCATCATGCCGGTGATCGGTTATATTTCTGGCGGGCTCGATTTTTCCAACTATTTCATTGCCCTGTCGGACGCGGTAACCGCAACGAATTACGCCGATGCCAAGGCACAGGGTGCCGTGATCGGCTATGGCGCATTCATTACCATTGCGCTTAATTTCGCGATCATTGCCTGGGTCTTGTTCCTTGTCGTCAAGGCAATCAACAAGGCCAAGAAAAAAGAAGACGAAAAAGCCGGTGAAACGCCCCCGTCCGCAACGCCCGAAGATGTCGCCCTTCTGCGCGAAATCCGCGACCTGCTGGCAGAGCGCAAGGAACAATAGATATCGGGAATGTGCGCACTACCGGTTGTTTCTGACTTTGTCAGTTGATATCGCGCGCTCCCGCGCCTATTTTTGAATATGTTTCAGAACACCCATTCCAGTTACTGGAACAAGGAAGGATTGCCGATGGCCCGCCCCCGCACATTTGACGAAGAAAGCGTTCTTGATAACGCCATGAACATTTTCTGGAGCAAAGGCTTCGAGGCGACATCGGTGCAGGATCTCGTCGAGGAAACCGGTATTAACCGTGCCAGTATGTATTCAAGCTTCGGCGATAAAAAGGCCCTGTTCCTCCGTGTTCTAGACCATTACAGCCAGAAGGTCAGCACGGTTCGCTTTGCCAAACTGCGCGAAACCGTCGATGGTCGCGAGGCCATCGTCGCGACCTTCCGCGATGCCGGACGACAGGGCTGTGGCGAAGGCCGCCACAAGGGTTGCCTGATTGTCAATTCCGGCATGGAACTGGCCCCGCACGATCCCGAAACCGCCGCAATTGCGCAGGCGTCATTCCGCCGGGTTGAAGATATGTTTGCCCGCGCACTTCACCGCGGTGTTGAACAGGGCACCATCGGCAAGGATAAAAATATCCGCTCCTTCTCGCGATTTCTGGCGGGCTCCATTCAGGGCGTGCATTTGATGGCCCGCCGTGGTGCGGACAAGGATACACTTGACGATTACGTCAATACCATCCTGTCCACGCTCGACTGATTCCCGATCTCGGCAAAATATCGCCCTGCTCCCAACGGGTGAATTCACATTCACCCGTTTTGCGTGTATATCCATCGCGGGTCACGGAACCATATACGGGGGATGGCATGGACCAAGACACAAAATTCTGGGACAAGGCAGCAGCGAAATATGCCCGAAAGCCCGTTAGAAACCAGACGGCTTATGCCGAAACCCTGGATCGTACCCGTCATTACCTGACTCCGGATCAAAATGTTCTTGAAATCGGATGTGGTACCGGTTCGACAGCCCTGTTGCTTGCCCCGTCAGTCGGACATCTTACCGCAACCGACCTGTCCCCTGCCATGATCGCCATTGCGCAGGACAAGCTCGCCGATGGGAACCATCCGAATGTTCACTTTCAGGCGGCCCGCCTGTCCGATGGCAATCTTGCCGATCAGGTATTTGATGCGGTTCTGGCGTTTAATGTCCTGCATCTTGTCCGAGATATTCCCGCTGAAATCCGCACAATTCATCGCTTGCTTAAACCCGGCGGGCTGTTCATTTCAAAAACCGGCTGTATTGGTGAAGCGGGTCGCTTGCTTGCCATTTTGATTGCCGTCATGCGCAAGCTTGGCTTTGCGCCATTTGTCAATTCCCTACGCTATGGCGAACTGGACGCAATGATCGCAAGCGAGGGTTTCGAAATCATCGAAACCGGCCTTTACCCTGCCTCGGACCATGCCCGTTTCGTGGTTGCCCGCAAACTCTGATTCCAGACCATCCGCCATCACAGTTCGGTGATGGAACCATTTGTTTGTTGTTATTTCGGAATGATCATTCCACATTATTCGTCATTCAGCCAGATAACATTCATGAGGAACGAAATGTCCGCAATTACGCCCCTGATGCCGCGCCAAAAGGTCCCTGCCCTGTCCGTCCCGCTTGTCGGTGGCGGTACATGGTCGCTTGCCGATCAGACGCCAGAAAACTTCACCATGGTCGTGTTCTATCGCGGCCTGCATTGCCCGATCTGCGGCAAATACCTTAAAGACCTTGATGACAAGCTGGCCGACTTCGCCAAACGAGGTGTCAATGTGATTGTCCTGTCATCGGATACACAGGACCGCGCCGAAACGGCCAGAGAAAAATGGGCCCTTGAAAACCTTGATCTCGGTTATGGCCTCAGCCTCGAACAAGCCCGCGAATGGGGCCTGTATATTTCGTCAAGCAACGGCGTGACCTCGTCCGGGTTCGAAGAACCGGCCCTGTTTTCCGAACCGGGCCTGTTCCTTGTCCGGCCTGATGGCACACTTTATTTTGGCACCGTTCAAACCATGCCATTTGCCCGCCCGGCCTTTGCCGAGATTCTGGGGGCGCTTGATTTTGTCATTGCCAAAAACTATCCGGCACGCGGCGAAGTCATTGATCATACAAATATCTGATCACTGCGCGGCGACACTTTGAAAAACGAAACGGCCGGTTTCATTTCGCAGAAACCGGCCCTTTTGTTTCGATAGCTCTTCGGGTTATCGCCGAAGACTGCAGGAATTTTGATAGCCGGATGTGATCCACGGCAAGACAGTAGCGACAGCGATCACTTATTCAGGATCACTGTCATCATCTCTGCTACGCCTTGGACGCAGAACGATCCATGCCGCCACCAGCGTCAGCGCCGCCATGCCAAACCACGTTATGGCATACATCAGATGATTGTTGGGGAAACTGATCCGTGTCAGCCCGCCCACCGGCAGTTTTCCGGGATTATTACTTCCATTGGCATCAATGAAATATGGTGCGACATCATCCGGGTTAAGGCCGCGTTTCGCGGCCATAGCGCGCACATCGCGCGAATACCAGCGGTCTTCGTCAGGCACGTTGTCCCGGATAAAGGTGCCGCCCGGCTCATCCATCCGCAAAAGACCGGTGACGCGCGTATCGCCCGAAACCAAGCCATCCGTCCGGCTATCGGGTTCACGACGGTCGGTTGGGACAAAGCCGCGATTGATCATGATAATGGTGCCATCGACCCGTTCGAACGGGGTCATGACCCAGTATCCCGCACCATAATCCGTGGCAGCATAAACGTGGCTTTCCAGATCGTTGCGATAACGGCCTAGCAACGTAACCTTGCGGTATTCGTCACGTTCGCGGGTAACATTTTCCCAATCCGCCCGGTCCGGTGCGGTTAACGGGTCACCATGAACGCGGGCATCAACCCGTTCAATCAGATCAAGCTTCCACGCCCGGCGTTCAACCTGCCAGACACCAAGGGCCGCAAAACCCGAAAACAGGATCGCGGCCAGAATGCAAACCACGATGCGGGTCCTGATCGACGGTCCCTTGGCGGTAGACATATCCGTATCAGCCATAATCTTCATGACCTTCAAAACATCATCGGAACAAAAAAGGGCGCGATACCGGTGAAAGTATCGCGCCCCAATTACATCAGCAAAACCTAGCCGAAGCTTCGGATCATTTCATGATCCATCTGCGGCATCATGTTGGTGTTCAGGTGATACATCACCCACAGCGAACCGGCGATGGCAATCGCCACGATCACAAGGGTAAAGATCAGCGCCAGCATGTTCCAGCCGCCTTCGGACTTGGTGTTCATGTGCAGGAAGTAGACCATATGGACGACAATCTGCACGACACCAAGGCCCATGACCCAGGCCGCGGTTGCCACCTTGCTGTCAAGAACTCCATCCATCACCAGCCAGAACGGGATGGCGGTCAGGATTACCGACAGGATGAAACCGATCAGATAGCTGTTGAAGGTGCCGTGGCTGGCACCGTCAGCATGATCGTGACCGTGATGGTCATCATGTGCATGAGAATGCGTGCTCATCCCAGAACTCCCAACAGGTAAACAACGGAGAATACGCCGATCCAGATCACGTCAAGGAAGTGCCAGAACAGCGAAAGGCACATCAAACGACGCTTGTTTTCGACGATCAGACCGCGCTTGGCAACCTGAACCATCAGGGTGACAAGCCAGATGATGCCAAACGTCACATGAAGCCCGTGGGTCGCAACCAGCGTGTAGAACGACGACAGGAAACCACTGCGCATCGGGGTGGCGCCGAGACTCCAAAGATGATGGAACTCGTAAATTTCCAACCCGACGAAGGCAACACCGAACAGGCCGGTAATCGCCAGCCACATCTGGGTTCCCTTGATGCTGCCCTTTTCCATCGCCAGCATGGCAAAGCCATAGGTGATCGAGGAAAACAGCAGCATGGAGGTGTTGATCGCAACCAGTTCCAGATCAAACAGATCCACCGGTGCCGGCCCGGCCGCATAATTGCGGCCAAGCACGCCATGGGTTGCAAACAGGATCGCAAAGATGAGGCAGTCGCTCATCAGATAGAGCCAGAAGCCAAGCATCGTCCCGTTCTGCGGGTGATGCTCTTCCTTCAGGTAAAAGACCGGCGCTTCGGTCTGAGAGGCATTTGTATTCGCCATTGTCATTCCCTTACGCCTGCTGCTTTGCCAAAAGGGCGGTACGTTCGTCTTCGGTTGCGACAACTTCGCTGGCCGGGATGTGGTAATCACGGTTGTAGTTGAAGGTGTGCGCAATCGCGGTACCGATCAGGGCGATGAAGCTGACGGCGACAAGCCACCAGATATGCCAGATCAGCGCGAAACCGAGAACAAGCGACATACCCGCAAGGATCGCACCGGCACCGGTGTTTTTCGGCATGTGAATGTCGAGGAACCCGGAAGTCGGACGGACATAGCCGCGCTTCTTCATATCAGCCCAGGCATCAAGATCGTGAACGACCGGGGTGAAGGCAAAGTTGTATGCCGGGGGCGGCGACGAGGTCGACCATTCCAGCGTACGGCCATCCCACGGATCGCCCGTTTCATCACGCAGTTCTTCACGCTTGATGAAGGACACGACCAGCGACATCAGGAACGATGCAATACCGATGGCAATCAGAACCGCACCAAAGGCAGCAATGATGAACCAGATTTGCAGCGAGCCGTCATCGAAATGGTTCATGCGGCGGGTAACGCCCATCAGGCCAAGGACATAAAGCGGCATGAAGGCGAAATAGAACCCGATCAGCCAGAACCAGAAGGACATTTTGCCCCAGAACGGGTCAAGCTTGTAACCGAACGCCTTCGGGAACCAGTAAACGATACCGGCAAACATCCCGAACACCACGCCACCGATGATGACATTGTGGAAATGCGCAATCAGGAACAGGCTGTTATGCAGCACGAAGTCCGCCGGCGGAACCGCGAGCATCACACCGGTCATGCCACCAATCACGAAGGTCAGCATAAAGCCCATCGTCCACAGCATCGGGACGTCAAAGCTGATGCGGCCCTTATACATGGTGAACAGCCAGTTGAATATCTTGGCCCCGGTCGGGATCGAGATGATCATCGTGGTGATACCAAAGAAGGCGTTCACACTGGCACCCGACCCCATGGTGAAGAAGTGATGCAGCCAGACCAGATAGGACAGGATGGTAATAACGATCGTTGCGTAAACCATCGAGCTGTAACCGAACAGGCGTTTACGGCAGAAGGTCGAAACCACTTCCGAAAATACGCCAAATGCCGGCAGGATCAGGATGTAAACTTCCGGGTGGCCCCAGATCCAGATCAGGTTCACATACATCATGGCGTTGCCGCCAAGATCATTGGTGAAGAAGTTCGTGCCGACATAACGGTCAAGCGACAGCAGAACAAGAACCGCGGTCAGAACCGGGAAGGCGGCAACGATCAGGATGTTGGTGCAAAGCGCGGTCCAGGTGAAGACCGGCATTTTCATCATCGACATGCCCGGTGCGCGCATCTTGACGATGGTCACAATCAGGTTCACGCCCGACAACAATGTACCGACACCGGCAATCTGCAAGGCCCAGATATAGTAATCAACCCCGACCCCCGGACTGTAGACAATGTCCGAAAGCGGCGGATATGCCAGCCAGCCGGTTTTGGCAAACTCGCCAACAAACAGCGAGATCATCACCGTGATCGCACCCGCAGCCGTCATCCAGAAGCTGAAATTGTTCAGGAACGGGAAGGCAACGTCACGCGCGCCAATCTGAAGCGGCACGACGAAGTTCATAAGCCCTGTCACCAGCGGCATCGCCACGAAGAAGATCATGATCACGCCGTGGGCGGTAAAGATCTGGTCGTAGTGATCGGGCGGCAGATAGCCAGCAACATCGCCAAAGGCAATCGCCTGCTGGGCACGCATCATGATCGCGTCGGCAAAGCCGCGCAAAAGCATGATCAGGGCCAGAATGATATACATGATACCGATCTTTTTATGATCGATAGATGTAATCCATTCATGCCACAGGTAACCCCACAGTTTGAAATAGGTCAGCGCGCCAACAACGACGATACCACCCAGAACAACCCCCGCGAATGTCACAGCCAGGATCGGCTCGTGGAACATCGGGAAGGAGTCGAGTGAAAGCCGGCCAAATATAAAATGCAAAAGGTCCGGATTTGAAAACATCGGATTACTCTTCTTTTCGATGCGGCAACGCACCGGCCAGGCCGGTGCGCAAGCCGCGAAGGGCCGGTCGACTTACATCAACCGGCACTGCTTCAGAACCCTGTCGATACGCTGGCAGGAACGGGGCTGAACCGGCTGTCTTCAGACCCGTTTTCAAACAGCGGGATCGAAGAAATTTCCTGGCTCAGACCGCCTGTCGGCGTCGTGCAAAGCGTTGCCACGAATGATTCGGTCAACGGCAAAGGCTGGCTGCCACGTTCGCGCGGGGTGTCGTATGTCAGCGACATAACGTTATAGATACCCGCAAGACCGCCACCGCCATTTTTGTCGATATGCATCATTTCGTTCATGCACATTTTCGACTGATCGACGCACATATTCAGGATGGCCGTGTACAGTTCCGGATCGACATTACCGAAATAGTGGACCGGTTCCGCAATACTTGGCTTTTCAAGTTCCAGATATTCCGAACGGCCCAAAGTGGCGCTATCGGATTTGACCTTGGCAACCCAGTCATCAAAGCCTGCGTCGCTCAGCCCGTGGAACTTGAAGCGCATATGCGAGAAACCCTCGCCACTATAGTTCGCCGAAAACCCGTCATAGACGCCTTCCTCGTTGATCACGGCATGGAGCTTGGTTTCCATACCGGCCATCGAATAGATCATCCCGGCCAGTGCCGGAACATAGAAGGAGTTCATGATCCCCGAAGAGGTGATTTTGAACTGGATCGGCGTATCAATCGGTGCGGCCAGCTCATTGATGGTCGCAATCCCTTGCTCGGGATAGATGAACAGCCATTTCCAATCAAGGGAAACGACTTCTACCACCATCGGCTTGTGATCTTTCTCAAGCGGACGTTCCGCATCGATACGATCCAGCGGGCGGTATGGGTCCAGGGTGTGCGTACTGACCCAGGTGATCGCACCCAGCGCGATAATGATCGCAAGCGGGGCGGACCAGATGACAATTTCCAGCTTGGTGGAATGGTGCCATTCAGGATCGTACTCTGCATCCTTATTGGATTGACGATATTTCCAGGCAAAGAACACTGTCAGCGCCATCACCGGAAGGATGATGATCAGCATCAGGATCGTGGAAACAACGATAAGGTCGGCTTGCTGTGACGCAATATCGCCAGACGGATCCATCACGACCAGATTACATCCGGTCAGTAACGTGAACACAGAAGCAATTGCGACGCCGCGTGCAAGTTTTGAGAGCATGCGCTTCTACTTTGTCAGTCTCTGGAAGATGTTCTCACAAGCAACCATATGCTTGCGAGCCGCATAACCAGCCCACCGGACCGGCACACGTCGTACCCCAACCGTAGCGGCATATAGGAATTAAAATTCCAAACTTCCACGGAAGAGACACAAATTTGGCGAACTTTTTTCTTAAAGATCACCAGCAGAAAATTTCGCTCACTAGCTATAGCTGCGCCGCAACAATGTCAAGCAGGCCGCCAAACATCGGCTGGTGTTTATGATAATTATCAAAAAGCTGTAAACCATGCGTTGTGCAACGCAACACAATAATTGACACTGACGTTTGCAATTCACATGTCTATAATTAGACTCGATCCAATCAAGATGGCCAATCAAGATGGGTCCAATGAGAAGCAATGAAGTCAGATAATTAGGGAGACAGGCGTGAATCAACCCACTCATACCTTAGCGACCTCCACCTCCTCTGGACTGGAACGCGACGCACGCCAACACTCGGCTGGCACAGTCAACGACCCCGGACAGATCGCGCTTGGCGTGATTATCGGTCGGTCATCGGAGTTTTTCGATTTCTTCGTTTATTGCATCGCCTCTGTGCTGGTGTTCCCCCAACTCCTGTTCCCCGGCGAAAGCGCGATCGTCGGTACCATCCATTCCTTCTTTATATTCTCGCTGGCTTTCATCGCCCGCCCGATCGGGTCCCTCGTCTTCATGACAGTGGACCGGCGCTATGGCCGCGGCACAAAGCTGACGGTTGCCATGTTCCTGCTGGGCGGTTCAACCGCCGCGATGGCCTTTTTGCCAAGCTTTGACAGTGCGGGCATGTTTGCGATCTATCTGCTGTGCGTGCTTCGCTTTACGCAGGGGCTGGCACTTGGCGGTGCATGGGATGGTCTTGCCTCCCTGCTGGCACTCAACGCGCCTGATAATCGCAAGGGCTGGTATGCCATGATGCCACAGCTTGGCGCACCGCTTGGCTTCATTCTGGCATCCTCGCTGTTTGCCTACCTGATCCTGACCCTGTCGCCCGAGGATTTCCTCGCATTCGGCTGGCGCTATGCCTTCTTTGTTGCCTTTGCAATCAACGTGGTGGCGCTGTTTGCCCGTCTGCGTCTGGTCGCAACGTCCGAATTCGGAAGCCTGCTTGAAAAGAATGAATTGCAGGCCGTCCGTGTCCGCGACACCATCCGCCATCACGGCCGGACCGTGCTTCTCGGCGCGCTTGTGCCACTCGTCAGCTACGCGCTTTTCCATCTGGTCACTGTCTTCGCGCTTAGCTGGGTCGTGCTTTACACCCCGGCCAATCCGGGGCAGTTCCTGTTGACCCAGGGTGTCGGTGCGGTGCTTTGCGCGCTTGGCATTATCGCATCGGGCTTCATTGCCGATCAGATCGGCCGCCGCCGCCTGCTGGGATATTCGGCAGCCATCATCGCGGTCGGTGCGCTCCTGACCCCGCTGCTTTATGCCTATAACATCATCAATGAAGGCATGATCGTTCTGGGCGGTTTTGCGGTTCTGGGTCTGTGCTTTGGTCAGGCGGCCGGGACACTGGCATCGAACTTCAAACGTGAATATCGCTATACCGGTTCGGCCCTGACATCCGATCTTGCATGGTTGCTCGGTGCCGGCTTCGCCCCGCTGATTGCCCTTCTGCTCTGCGTGGCTTATGGCCCGATTGGCGTTGGGGCGTATCTGCTTTCGGGGGCGGCGGTCACTCTGCTCGTCCTGCATTTCAACAAGCAGTTCGGACAGAAAAACACCGACTGATTGATCTTTCCCTATGTGAAACGAAACACCCCCGGCAGTCATCTACCGGGGGTGTTTTTGTTAAAATCGGACTATCAGCTGTAATTCGACGGGAACAGTGCCCGTTTGGCAACGTCATCCATTTCCGATTTGAAGGCATGGTCACTGCCAACCTTGCGTGCCCGTTCCACCGCAGGGCGGGTACAGATGCCCTGATACCATTTTTTCAGGTTCGGATAAGGATCAAGCGGCGCATCATTTTTCATGACGAATGCCGCCCGCTCGATCCAGCCCCAAAGCGACATATCGGCAATGGTGTAACTGTCACCGACAACAAATTCGCGCTGGGCCAAGTGATCATCCATCACCTTGTAATGGCGTTCAATTTCCTTGCGATAGCGGTTCACACCGTAATCGTTGCCCGCCGGTGCCACATGCTGAAAATGCACCGCCTGCCCGGAAAACGGGCCAAGGCCCGATGCAATGAACATCAACCATGACAGCAATTCACCACGATCTTCCGCCGTACCAAGGAACTTTCCGGTCTTTTCTGCCAGATAAATCAGGATGGCGTTTGAATCAAAAACGCGGGTTTCCTTGCCACCCGCCCCGTCGGTGTCAACAATCGCCGGGACCTTGCCATTCGGGTTGATTGCCAGGAATTCCGGACTGTGCTGTTCGCCCTTTTTGGTGTCGACCGGATGGATTTCATAAGGCAGACCAGATTCTTCAAGGAAAAGCGAAATCTTGGCCGGGTTCGGGGTCGGGTGGAAGTAAAAGCGGATCATCGGGGGCTCCTGATAAGGGGGCGAAACCGTGTTTTTCGCCTGCCCTTGAATTATGGAACGATCAGTTTAAATTGACGTATCAGAAACGTGTTGGCAAGGTCATAGTTTGAGATGAGCCACACATCATGAAAGTCAAAGGAGGCTTCGCCCCATGATTGATCTTTATTACTGGCCAACCCCGAACGGCCACAAAATCACGCTTTTCCTTGAAGAAGCGGGACTTGAATACAAAATCCATCCGGTCAATATCGGTGCCGGGGATCAGTTCAAACCGGAATTCCTGGCCTTTTCGCCCAATAACCGCATGCCTGCGATCATTGATCAGAACCCGGCAGACGGCGGCGATCCGATTACGGTTTTTGAATCCGGTGCCATCCTGCAATATCTGGCGGAAAAAACCGGCAAGTTCCTGCCGACCGATGTCCGGGCCAAGAAAACCGTGATGGAATGGCTGTTCTGGCAGATGGGCGGGCTTGGCCCGATGGCAGGCCAAAACCATCATTTCAGCGGTTACGCGCCGGAAAAAATCCCTTATGCCATCACGCGCTATGTCAATGAAACCAACCGCCTTTACGGTGTGCTGAACAAGCGCCTTGATGGCCGCACTTTCATCGCCGGGGACGATTATTCGATTGCCGATATGGCCTGCTATCCCTGGATTGTCAGCCATGAAAAACAGCAGCAGGACCTGAATGATTTCCCCAACCTGAAACGCTGGTTTGAAAACATCCAAGCCCGCCCGGCAACCATCGCGGCCTATAAGGCCGGCGAAGGTCTGCGATCTGGCGAGATGAGCGAAGAGGACAAAAAAGTCCTGTTCGGCCAAACCGCCAGAAGCACCCAAAACACCTGATCCAATTTGTTCTGCGCAATGCCCCTGCCCGTTCGGGCGGGGGCATCTAAAACCGGTTGCATCGTAATCCCAAACCCAATAAATGTTATGTTATAACATAACATTTAAAAGGAACCATCATGCAACGCCTTCCTGTTACGGTTCTGTCCGGGTTTCTCGGTGCAGGCAAAACCACCCTGCTTAATCATGTGCTGAACAATCGCGCCGGGCTGAAGGTCGCGGTAATCGTCAATGATATGAGCGAGGTCAATATAGATGCCGACCTGATCCGTGACGGCGGGGCAGCACTTTCGGCAATGGATGAAAAGCTGGTTGAAATGACCAATGGCTGCATCTGCTGCACGCTGCGTGACGATCTTTTGATCGAAGTCCGCCGTCTGGCCGAAGAAGGCCGGTTTGATTATCTGCTGATCGAATCAACCGGCATATCCGAACCCTTGCCAGTTGCCGCGACGTTCGATTTTCGCGATGAAACCGGCCAGTCTCTTGGCGATATTGCCCGACTTGACACCATGGTGACGGTTGTTGATGCCGCGCGCATGATTGCCGATTACAGTAGCACCGATTTCCTTAATGACCGGGGCGAAAGCCTTGGCGACGATGATGACCGCAGCATCGTCGATCTTCTGGTCGATCAGATCGAATTTGCCGATGTGATTGTGCTGAACAAACTTGATCTGATTGGTGCAGACGAACGCAAAATCGTGCTTGGCATCATTCGCGCGCTCAATGCCGATGCCAAAATCATCGAAACCGATCATGGCCGGGTTGATCCGCATGAAATCCTCAATACCGGGCTGTTTGATTTCGACCGCGCGCAGGATCATCCGCTTTGGGCCAAGGAACTTTACGGCTTTGCCGATCATGTGCCCGAAACCGAAGAATACGGTATCAAAAGCTTTACCTTCCGCACGCCTTTGCCGTTTCACCCCAAACGGTTTTACGATTTCATCCATTCCGAATGGCCGGGCATTATCCGCGCCAAGGGGCATTTCTGGATCGCCACACGCCCCGACTGGGTTGGCGAAATCAGTCAGGCCGGGGCTGCGGTAAAGCATGAAGCCCTTGGCACATGGTGGTGCGCCGTCCCGCGTGATCGCTGGCCCGATAACAATGACTGGCGCGATAAGGTACTGTCGAACTGGGATCCGACTTTCGGCGACCGTCGGCAGGAAATCGTCTTTATCGGCCTTGCCGATCAGATGAACGAAGCAACCCTTCGCGCCCGCCTTGCCGCCTGCCTGATTGACGAGGACGCGGCATTGGACGCCGGAAGCTTTGAACCCGACCGCTATAAATCCCTGCCCGATCCGTTCCCGGTTTGGGGCCGCAAAGCCGCAGCATAAAAAAACCGCCAGCCTTTCAACAAGGCTGGCGGCGTCAATGATCTTTGCGAACCCGCAGCTTAGGCGCTTCGAACCTCGGCCAGGAAGGCTTCGACGGCATCGTTCAGAACCGCCGCCTGACGCCCAAGACCTTCGGCAAGGCCAAGCACCTCGTTCGAAAGTTTTTCGGCATCATCCGCGGCCGAAGAAACGCCCGTGATGTTTTCCGAAACATCACGGGTACCGTGTGCGGCCTGCTCGACATTGCGTGCGATTTCCTGTGTTGCGGCACCCTGTTCTTCAACGGCGGCTGCAATCGTGGTTGTCGCACCGTCAAGACGGCGGATGGTTTCGGCAATCTCGGCAATGGCAGTTACCGCGTTGGATGTCGCAACCTGAATATCACCGACCTGGGATCGGATATCCTCGGTTGCGCGTGCGGTCTGGTTGGCAAGGTTTTTGACCTCGTTGGCCACCACGGCAAATCCTTTGCCGGCATCACCGGCTCGCGCCGCCTCGATGGTAGCGTTAAGCGCCAGAAGGTTGGTCTGTTCGGCAATATCGGTAATCAGCGAGACGACCTCGCCAATCTGGTTTGCCGCCTCGGCCAGCAGTTCGATCTTCTGGTGGGTGTCTTCGGATGTGCGAACCGCACCATTGGCAATGGTAGATGATTGCGCGACCTGATTGCTGATTTCCGCAATCGAGGCACTCAATTCCTCGGCTGCCGATGCAACGGTTTCCACGTTGCTCGACATTTCCTGCGAAGCTGCGGAAACAATGGTCGAACGCTGACCAACCTGTTTAGAGGTATCGGTCATCGCATTGGCGGAATGCTGCATGTTACCCGATGCCTGAATAACCTGTGCAACCACCTGCCCGACGCTGGCCTCGAAACTGTCGGCCATTTTGCGAAGTGCGGCGCGTTTTTCTTCCTCGGCAACACGCTCCTGCTCTTCACGCGCTTCGCGCATTTCTTCCATTTCGATTGTTTTCGATTTGAAGATATCCATGGCGCGGGCCAGATCGCCGATCTCGCTTTTCTGATCGGTATATTTGACGTCGATCTTGTGATCGCCCTGCGACAGACGCAGCATGTTTTCCGAAATGGCATAAAGCGGACGGGTAATGCCCCGGCTGATCATCAGCGAAACACCGACAACCGCACACAAGACCGCCAATGCCACAAGCCCCATCACCAGCATGCTCTGCATGAAGACGGCATTCACGTCATCAATGTAGATCCCTGTGGCAACAACCCAGCCCCACGGCTTGAACGCCTTGACGAAGGAAAGCTTCGGACGGAGCTTGTCAGACTTTGGCACCTGATAGGTATAATCGACAAAGCCCTGCCCCTCTTCTTTGGCGACACGGGCGAATTCGCGGTAATGGTGTTTACCCGATCCATCAACCGCATCACTCAGATTCTTGCCAACAAGATCCTTCTTGATGTCATGGATCAGAACCACCGGCGTGTAATCAAACACAAAGAAATAGTTGGTTTCATCATACCGAAGGGCCGCCACCGCCGCCTTGGCCGCATTTTGCGCCTGTTCGGTGGTCATTTCGCCGGACTGTTCCATCGCATGGAAATGCCCAATCAGGCTGATTGTTGATTCAACCAGATTTTTGGTTTTTGCCTTACGATCTTCAAGCATATTGCTGCGCAATTCGGTCAGACCGAACGCCCCAACCAGCAGAGCCGCAAGGATCGCCCCCGCGACGATGATCAGCATTCGCGTGCCGATCTTCATTGAATTCAGATTGAACATTTCCATCCCCATAAGCCAGTGCCTAATCGTTGCCAACATGTTGGCAACGTTTTGTTCTTTTCAAGTATCCCACCACCAGCGCACCGTATTTTACATTTCCGGCAGAGGGAATAATCAGATTATAGCAAGCGCATACAATATCCAGACATGTTTCAGCTGTGATACTAATCACTTATGCGGCTATATTTATTGTGGCTTCATACCCGCTTGGACTCCCTCCCCTTGCGGATAAGCCTTTTGGACCGATCTATTGGATGTCCAATGGCAGACAAGGATAAAACCATGACCAATCAAACCGGCACCATCTTCAAGCCCAATCATCGCACGCGCGTCTTTGCCCTGATTGCATTCATGGTGCTGTGTCTGATTATTTCGGCAGCAGGCGGGGCCGTCACGGCAACCAGCGTCCATGACTGGTATCCGACACTGGAAAAGCCGTTTTTCAATCCGCCAAATTGGCTGTTTGGTCCGGCATGGAGCCTGATTTATTTCCTGATCGCCTTTAGCGGCTGGCGCGTCTGGCTTAAACGCGGGATTTACGGGGCAAAGGGCCCCTTTGCCATCTACGCCGCCCAACTGACCCTGAACCTTTTGTGGTCGTTTCTGTTTTTCGGGGCGCAGTCACCATTTCTCGGGCTGGTCGATATCATCCCGCTTCTGATCCTGATCATTGTCAATTGCGCGATGTTCTGGCGGATTGATCGTCTGGCGGGGATGCTTCTGGTGCCCTATGCATTGTGGGTTGGCTTCGCTACATTGCTCAACGGATCGATTTATTTTCTTAACCCCTGAAACACTCCTGAAACCAAAGGGCTTTTGAAATTCGACCGAAATCCGCCATTGCGAAATGACGGTCAGAATCCTACGTCGGGCACATCTTAGCGTGCATAAAACCGACCGAGGAGGCCCAGATGAGCATTGCAGCAAAGGAAATCCACCTTTTACATTACCCCGATGGCGTTCCCACCACGGAAGACTTCGCGGCAAGAGACAGCGTCCTGCCAAATCCGCTTGACGGGGAAGTCCTGATTGAAAATATCTGGATGTCGGTCGATCCCTATATGCGCGGTCGCATGACCAAACGCAAAAGCTATATCCCGCCGTTCGAACTGAATGCCCCGCTTGAAGGCCACGCGATTGGCCGGGTCATACAAAGCCGCGACCCACGCTTTGCCGAAGGATCGCTTGTTACCTCGATGACCGGCTGGCGCAGCCATGCGCTGCTTGAACGTGATTACCTGCATCCCATCCCCGATATGCCTGATATTCCACCCGAAAAGTTTCTGGGTGTGCTGGGCATGCCCGGCATGACGGCCTGGGTGGGGTTGAACCGGATCGCCAATTGCAAGGCGGGCGATACCGTCTTTGTTTCCGCCGCCGCCGGGGCGGTCGGATCTGTGGTTTGTCAACTCGCCAAAGCCAAGGGATGCCGGGTTATCGGATCGACCGGTGATAGGGACAAGGCAAAATGGCTGCGCACTGAATTGAACGTTGATGCGGTAATAAATTACCGCGATACCGACGACCTTTCAGGAAGCCTTGGCGAAGTCGCCCCGCAGGGCATTGATGTTTATTATGAAAATGTCGGCGGCGCGCATCTTGAGGCCGCCCTTGATCATATCAATACTGGCGGGCGCATTGCCGTATGCGGCATGATTTCACACTATAATGACAAGTCCCCGCAACCCGGCCCACGCAACCTGTTCAGACTGACGACACAACGCGCAAAGATGGAAGGCTTCATCGTCAGCGACCATTGGGGCAGTTACCCCGATTTCGTCCGCGAAGGGGCAGATCTGGTGCGAAGCGGACAGCTCAAAAGCCGTGAAACCGTGATCGAAGGGCTGGAAAACGCCCCCGAGGCCTTTATCGATCTGTTCAAGGGTAAGAATACCGGCAAGATGCTGGTTAAACTCGCCGATTGATCCGCCATAGAAGCCCTTAAAAAAACAAAGCCCCGCCAAATCAGAATGGGCGGGGCTTTGTCGTTTGGTTCATGCTCTCAATACGCTGGCGTTCCGGCACCGTCGGCATCCGCTGCTTCTTCGGCTTCTGCGGCTTTAACCGTCTCGACATCGCCAACCGGGGCAACATTATCCATGCCCAACCGCCCGACAGACGGCAGACGCAGGGCCGGGCGATTGAAATCAATGCCAAGGTTAAGGCCCAGCAGGTTCAACTCGATCCCTTCTTCAAGACCAATGGAAAAACCAAGCAGCCCCAAAAGATTGGCCTGAATGCCCTGACCACTGGATGACAATCCGACAGGATCGGTGATCGCACGGAAATCCTTGCCAATCGCGTTGGCCGGCATATCAAGATCAAGGTCGGGCACGCTGCGCCCGATATGGGCGACAAAGGTATTGCTGTTTGGCCCCGGATAGCTGCGATACTGATCCGGATAGGGATAATCCTTGATCGCGGCTTCGATCTGATCAATCAGATCATCCACACCCTCGCCGCGATGATCGGCAAGAATTTGTGGCTCGGACCCGAACCATAAGCCATCGGGCAACGCATAGTTCTTGCGCACCACATTGCCCCCGCCCCAGCCAACAACGTCATATCGCGTGTAACTGGTTTCACCAGCCCGCTTATAGATAATCCACGGATGAACCGCGAAATAACCACGCCAGCCATAGGTATGGGCCGCCATGACCTGCACAATCGCAATATCGGCATTTGCCACCGGATCGGCGGCAGCGCCCGATGAATGTCGCGGCGCATTACGCCATGTCTGGCGTTTTTCGGCCTTTTCGGCGGGCGGGTCCTGTGCAAGGCTGATGCCAAACGGCAGCACAAGCATCGCCAGAAGGCCCAGAATGAAATTTCTGCCTTTTCTCACCAATCAATCCTGTCAGATGTCACGTTTCATTAATGTTACGATGTGAAACGACAAATAAGATCAAAAAATGGCAATTAGTTTGCAAAGCAGCATCAAAAAACGGTGAGGCTTTGCGACAATTCTGCGACAATTGCCTTGCGCCCCCCTTATGGCCACGCGGCAAAGGTATGGTCGCGCGCCCGTTCCTCGGCCCGGCGCAGGCGGCGATAAGCGCCGGGTGCCTCGCCCATGTAACGTTTGAAAAACCGGCTGAAATAGGCCGGATCACGAAAACCAAGTCCATAGGCAATCTGCGCGACCGCCAGCGGACTTTGTTCCAGCCGCATGCAGGCTTCGCGAATGACCCGCTCATGCACGAGTGTCAGGGGCGGCTTTCCGGTCGCCCGCATCACCGCCGACCCCAGCCGCCTCTCGCTGACGCCAAGGGCCGTGGCATAGTCGGCAATGTTCCAATGTTCACGAAAATGCAGCTCTAGCGTCTGCAAAAACCGCTGAAACGTGATCGATCCGGGGCGATGTTTATCGCGCTGTTCGATCATCCCTTTGGCCAGTCGCAAAACCATCGTCAGGATGATCTGAAGATGCGCCCCAACCACGATCCCAGCACCAAGCCCATTTTGCATAAGCTCCGCCCGGATCGCATCAAAGCTGCGCGCAAGTAACGTCAGAT
>CERN01073916.1_pt1 | contig 61001 bp, 60 predicted proteins | sample 530761 | NCBI WGS metagenome assembly CERN01 (sample SAMEA2620947, study PRJEB7988) | marine metagenome | isolation source: saline water (ENVO:00002010), including | reverse complement strand
AATGAAGAAATATGTTGTTTTTTACCTCAGTTCTTTGTTACCACACGTTTTTTATTTTCCGAGTTCAATTAATTTTCTGCTTAATCTCATAAATTCCGTCGTATCGATTGGTTGCCATCTGACAACAACGTGATATTCTCTTTCAGTACAGTTCTCTTTATTTGGCATTTGGGCTTCTATAACCCAATTTTGACCATCAAGTCCACTTCTTTCAATGGCGACGAGAAGATTCCAAAGTTTTGTCCTTTCAGTTAGACTTTTAAATTCATTCCATTGATTTTCGGTTAAATCTCTTTTCGTTAGTTGTAAAACTGTGTCTTTTTTATTTCCGTTTTCTCTTCGTTCGAGTTTTTTAGAAACAAATTCATATGAGCCATTCTTATTATAAATTCTATAGATTTCGGAAGATTTAGACATTGAGTTGTGAATCATCAGCCTGTAAGATTCTTGCTTTTCTGTTTTTAATGAAGGTTCATCAATTCTATATAGATAGTTTTTCCACCAAGCACTATCTTCAGGGTCAGATTCTAAAGATGCGATAATACTATCATTCTGTTTTCTGATTTCCGTGTTAAAATCACAATTTTTTTTCGTTTTACACGCCGAAAATAAAATTATTAAAAAACAACTATAAATTAATGTTCGATTCATTTTTCAAATGTGTGGTAACTTGTTTATATCCCCAACCCTATTGGGTTTATACCGCTAATAAAGTTGGCTATACCCAAGTTTTAATATTTTTATGTTGTGTATTTCCCAAATATACAAATTTACCCTTTCCAAATCCTTCTATATACGTTCAGCAACCTTCCCTATAATTCCTAAACCCCGCTAGATACCATTCAACCCTTCCCGTTTGGGTCTTGTAACCATGTATTAAGGTCTTGAAACCATGTGTTAGGGTTCAGAACCCTTCCGTATAGGTACACCAACCCTAACGGATGTGTGTAGAACCCTAACGGATACGTCCCACAACCCTAACGCATGTGTGTAGAACCCTAACGGATACGTCCCACAACCCTAACGTATGTGTGTAGAACCCTAACGTATGTATGTAGAACCCTAATCGCTCATTCCTCATCGCTAGTCGCTAGTAATTCTTTCTTCCTATTTCCTTACCTTTGCATTTCAATTTAAAAAAACAAAAAATGCAAGACGGTATTTACGCAAAAATAACGACCGAAAAAGGAGAAATCCTTATAAAACTAACCCACGACAAAACCCCGGGAACGGTTGGAAACTTTGTGGCTTTGGCAGAAGGGAACTTGGAAAATTCAGCAAAACCACAGGGAACACCCTATTATGATGGGTTAAAATTTCACCGTGTAATCCCAGATTTTATGATTCAGGGCGGCGATCCCAATGGTACGGGCGCTGGTGGACCAGGTTATAACTTTGATGATGAGTTTCACCAAGACCTTCGCCACGATACCCCGGGGGTGCTTTCCATGGCAAATGCTGGGCCTGCGAGCAACGGTAGTCAGTTTTTTATAACGCACGTTGCAACGCCTTGGTTGGATAATAAGCACACCGTTTTTGGAAATGTAGTGGAAGGGCAGGATGTGGTTGATAGTGTTGCGCAAGGCGATACAATGCAAAAGGTTGAAATAATACGTGTAGGCGAAGAAGCTAAAAAATGGAATGCTGTAGAAGCTTTCAGAAGTTTTACTGGTGAAAGGGAGCAGCGAATTGCAAAAATGAAAGAAGCTCAGGAAGCCGAACTGAAAAAAATTTCAGAAGGTTTTGACAGAACCGATAGCGGTCTTCTTTATAAAATAATCCAAAAAGGAAGCGGTAAAAAAGCCGAAAAGGGAAAAACAGTTTCCGTGCATTATAAAGGCGCTTTAACAGATGGAACTGAATTTGATTCTTCCTATAAAAGAAAACAACCAATCGACTTCCAATTGGGCGTTGGGCAAGTAATCTCTGGTTGGGATGAAGGCATTCAATTATTGCAGGTGGGCGATAAGGCCCGTTTTGTGATTCCTTCGCATCTAGGTTACGGCGAGCGTGGTGCAGGCGGGGTAATTCCTCCAAGCGCAACCTTGATTTTTGATGTTGAATTAATGGATGTTAAATAGTTTAAAGAACAAATTTAATAAATAGGCAAAACGTCTCGAGCTATCGGGGCGTTTTGTACTTTTAACACATGGATTTAGAAAAACTAAAATACCCGATCGGCAAGTTCGATTGCCCCTCAAATATTACTGCTGAAATACAGCAAGCTTGGATTTCCATCTTGGAACATTTTCCGAATAGGTTAAATAATTTGGTAAGCAACCTTTCCGAGGATCAGTTGAACACACCTTACAGGCCGGGAGGTTGGACGGTGCGCCAAACAATCCATCACGTTTATGACAGCCATCACAATGCCTATAATCGTTTTAAATGGGCATTGACAGAAGCATTGCCAACCATAAAAGTCTATGATGAAAAAGCCTGGGCAGAAACGGCTGAAGCCAAAAAAGCACCTATTGAATTATCGCTAGCTGCACTGAATTCCTTACACGCAAAGTGGGTTTACCTAATAAAAGGATTATCACATGAGCAATTGCTAAGAGAGTTTCATCATCCAGACAGAAATAGAAACTACACACTTGCGGAAACAGTGGGTAGCTACGCTTGGCACAGCAACCATCATTACGCACATATAGAAAACCTGCTGAAAAGGGAAGGGTGGTAAGCCCCTCCCAGCCTCCCCAAAGGGGAGGAGCTTATTAGCGAAGCGTATGAAATTCCCCCTTCGGGGGTTAGAGCTTGTCCCGAACTCGTTTCGGGAGGGCTATTTCCACTTAATATTACACCCAATACTCGGTTTTTGATCTTTCCGCTGTGGATTGTTGTTCAATAAATTATCCAAAGCCTCACGCAAATCCCTTCCGTTTACGGGGATGCCATTTCCAGGACGGGAATTATCCAATTGACCGCGATAAACGAGTTTCAATTCATCGTCAAATAAATAAAAATCAGGTGTGCAAGCGGCGTCATAGGCCTTTGCCACTTCTTGTGTTTCATCAAACAAATAGGGGAAAGTATAATTATGTTTTCTTGCGGTTACCCACATCTTCGCTGGGGAGTCATCGGGATAATTGATAACATCGTTGCTGTTTATGGCCACAAACCCAAAACCTGTAACACGATAATCATTGCATATGCGCACAATTTCTTCGTTAACGTGTTTCACAAATGGGCAGTGGTTGCAGATAAACATAATCACAGTGCCTTTTTCGCCACGCACATTTTTTAATGAAACAGGTTTGTTCGTTACCGCGTCAATCAATGTAAAATCGGGCGCTTTGGTTCCCAACGGAAGCATTTTAGATTCTGTTCTGGCCATGGTATTCTTTTCAGTATTGGTTGTAAACTTTGGTTTAAAGTTACGATTTTTCAACTTTTATGGAGCACGCATTTTGATACATATTTAGACAATTGAAAGTCTTAAGTACTGAATGCTAAATTTGGCTTTAATGAATGTTTATGGCAAGTGAGGTCCAAGTTAAGTCCAGGTTAGGTCCAAGTGAAGTCTAGGTCAGGTCTGGGTTCACATCAGGACAATTTTAAATAAAGTTGAGTTAAAGAGAAATATGGAAGACTTTAATTTCAAATAAATCAATAGAAATAAAAGGTGAAGATCGACGAGTTTTTACAAAAAAAAATAAAAATAAATATACAACATTCTAAACTAAAAAGCAAGTAAAATGGAGGAGTGCCTATCGTGTTCGTCAGGTTAAAGATTTTATAAATGTTTGCCGTTGCGCACTATCTCCATTAACTTTAAAAAATTAAAACAATTATTATGAAATGCCCATTAACGATTTATAAACAAAAGGATGATGTGAATTTGGGCATTCCATCTTCTTTTTTCCCAAATATTTTATACAGATGAAAAACTCATATTCATCATTATCCGTGGCTATTGAAGATTTACAAAACCACGGCTTTACCGAAGATTTCAACCTTGTGGGCGAAGGCATAGAGTCCAAAAATCTTAAAATGCAGTGGAAGGCTGGCGAATTGGACGTTGTGAAATTCTATCGCTTTGAAGGAATGACCAATCCGGGCGACAACACTATTCTTTATTTGATTGAAACCCACGATGGCAAGAAAGGTTTGCTTGTTGATGTTTACGGCGCAGATCAAGGCGAAATTTCTCCAGAAATGATTAAAAAACTTACCATTCACCATGACGAATAATCTTTCGTGGGCCGATTTTGAAAAGGTCGAAATGCGCGTGGGAACCATAATTGAAGTAAATGATTTTCCCGAAGCACGAAATCCTTCGTATCAACTTTTAGTAGATTTTGGAAACGAAATAGGGCAGCGGAAAACATCGGCACAGATTACTTCGCTTTATTCAAAAGAGGAATTGGTAGGGAAACAAGTAGTTGCCGTTGTGAATTTTCCGAAGAAACAAATCGCCAATTTTATGAGTGAATGCCTTGTTTTGGGCGCTGTGGAAGGGAAAAATGTTACTTTACTAGAGCCCGGAAAAGAAGTTCAGAACGGATTAAGAATACTATAGCTAAAAACTTTTTTTGATACCTTCACCGAACAAAACCTAAACTTATGAAAAAGTATTTGTTGTTTTTAGTGTTTCCGCTATTACTCAACTCCTGTAGAAACAATTCGGATGCAGAAAAACCGAAAACTGAAATTACCTCTGAAAAATTTGAAAAAATAGACCAACTTCAGTGGATTTTGGGAACTTGGATAAATCAAAATGGCAAAGAGTTTTCACAAGAAACTTGGTCGCAAGAAAGTCCAAGCAGTTTTACTGCTTTCAGTTTTACGCAAGTTGGAAAAGAAACTGTTTTTGCTGAAACGATGGCTTTGGAACAAAAGGCAGATAGTTTGTTATTGACGGTTGCAACTGCCAAACCTGAGCAAGAAAACCCCGTAACTTTTAAACTGATTCCTTCGGAAAATGGACAGTTTACTTTTGAAAATAAAAACCACGATTTTCCACAACGCATTACTTATTCAAATCCTGCCAAAGATTCACTCCACGCTTGGATTGAAGGAACGCTAAATGGTGAAGCCAAAAAAGTTGATTTCTCTTTTTCCCGTAAGAACTAATTAAGAAACATCCGCATCCAAAGTATCAGTAACCACATAATAACGCGGATCTTCAACAGAATCTTCAATAATAGTTTCAAACTCAGGATTCCATTTTAAAAGAAGGGCTTTGCAGTCTGGGCTGAGGTGTGTAAGTTTCACTTGCTTTCCACTGTCGAGATATTTATTTGCAATATTCCTAACAGCTTCAACTCCGGAATGGTCCGAAATTTTAGATTCGATAAAATCAATTTCTATTGAATCCGGATCATTTGAAGCGTCAAACTTACTATTAAAAGCAGTGGTTGAACCAAAAAATAAAGGTCCCCAAATTTCATAAACTTTCGTTCCGTCATCTTTAATTCGTTTTCGGGCACGTATCATAGTGGCACTTTTCCAAGCAAAAACAAGCGCACTCATAATTACACCCACAAGCACCGCAATAGCCAAATCCTGCCAAACGGTAACTGCGGAAACGGTAATTAAAACAATGGCGTCTGCCACTGGAATTTTATTAAGAATCCTAAAACTGCTCCACGCAAAGGTGCCGATAACCACCATAAACATTACTCCCACCAAAGCTGCGATGGGGATCTGTTCAATTAAAGGCGCGCCAAAAAGTACGAAACACAATAATGCAATTGCCGCCGTAGCACCCGAAAGTCTGCCGCGTCCGCCCGAACTTACGTTGATAATGGATTGCCCGATCATTGCACAACCGCCCATTCCGCCGAAAAACCCATTCAAAATATTTGCACCACCTTGGGCAACACATTCACGGTTTCCGCTTCCGCGGGTTTCGGTCATTTCGTCTATTAAGTTTAAGGTCATTAAAGATTCAATTAAACCAACGGCAGCCAGTAAAAATGCTGTGGAAAGTATTAAGTCCCAATGGCCGTTAATTGTTTCTAAAAAGCCGAAAATCTGTGTTTGAAAATGTGGAAGTGAACCTTTTAATCCACTTCCGCCACCGTCACGAATAAATGAACCAACGGTGCTCACATCAATACCTCCGAAAATTGTTATGCAAGCCACAACAATAATTGCTATCAATGCTGCGGGAAGTTTTTTGGTAAGCTTTGGCAAGCCGAACATAATTCCCATTGTCAATCCAACCAATACCAACATAACCCATAAATCTGGGCCGGTTAACCATTGTGGAACCGTGCCGCGACTTTCTTTAAAAAGACCTAATTGCGAAAGAAAAATCACGATTGCCAAACCGTTCACAAAGCCCATCATTACTGGGTGTGGAATAAGTCTAACAAATTTTCCCAATTTGAAAACCCCTGCAAGAATCTGAATAGCACCCACAAATAAAAGTGTAATAAAAAGCCATTGCAGCCCGAGATTTTGAACTGGATCAACCAAAGTCAATCCAACCTCATTCCCTTTTTGAATTAAATGGACCATCACCACGGCCATTGCGCCCGTTGCGCCAGAAATCATTCCAGGACGGCCACCGAAAAGGGCGGTAACAACCCCCATTATAAAGGCTCCGTACAAACCAACCAAAGGGTCAATGCCTGCAACAAAAGCGAAGGCAACGGCTTCTGGCACCAAAGCTAAAGCTACGGTGAGTCCTGAAAGAATATCGTTTTTTGGGTTTTGGGTAAAAGATAATAGATATTTTGCTAGCATTTTGGTTTTTTAAAGGCGGCAAATATAAGGTTTTGAAAATAGACCAAAGACCGCTTCGCTGAAAGATACAAGACTTAAGGCTAAAATGGAAATTTTTAAAATCCCAAATCCCAAATTCCAAATTCCAAATCCCAAATCTCAAAACCCAAATTCTGAATTTTTTGATCTCTTCACTTCCCTAAAAATTTTCCAAGAATTGAATTTCAAAATGGCCGTGGCACAAAGCAAACCTGAAAGCATGGCGCCTGCCACACCAACCAAAGTAATATCCTGTCCAGCTAAAAACAAACCTTTTATTTTTGTTTTCGGGCGTAAAAAAGGAAGGGTGAAACGTTCTGGCGAATGTGCCAAACCGTAGATTTCACCACTTTTATAATTTGTGAAATTTTCTGTGGAAAGCGGGGTTGAAACCTCGGAAGTAACAATGGTTCCTTCAATCTGCGGAAAAAATTTGTAGAGAACTTTTAGCATTTCAGCTTCAAAACTCTTTTTTAGTTGAAGATATTTCTCGCCACGTTTCATCCAATTTGAATCTTTAAATTCTTCAAACCAATCCATATTTCCCACTGAAATAGCCTGAATGGTTGCCGTACCCGGATTTTTGGTTTCCCAGTTTGGATCTTTTGCGGAAGGGAAGGAGATATATGCAAAATTTTCGGGAGCGTTTTCCAAAGTGGCTTCGTCAAATATTTTATCAATGCCTTCGTGTTTGTAATACCATAGATTGTGCTTCGGAAGATTTAGAGCTTCGCTGGATTTGTTCAAGCCGAGATACAAACAAATATGTGCACTGGCGGGCTGCACACTTTTTAAACTGAAATTGCACTTTTTTCGATCTTTTTCCGAAAGCAGATATTTAAAGGTATTGTTCACTCCAATGTTGCTTATCACGCTTTTGCACGGAATGAATTTTTCGCCAAGGTTAATTCCTTGAACACGATTGTTTTCAGTTACGATTTTAGTTACATCAGCATTTATAAAAATCTTTCCGCCGTTTGCTGTAAATACTTCGAGAGTTTTTTCGCAAATCTGGTCTGCGCCACCAATAGGGTAGTAGCCACCTTCCAAAAAATGCCCGATTACCATTGCGTGTGCCCCGAAGCTACTGTTTTTTGGTGAAAGGCCGTAATTGCCACATTGTGCACAAAGCACGGCAATCAATCGTTCGTTTTTAGTAATTTTATTTAAAACTTCCCCAGTGGTTTTTTGTGAAAATTTGGAATATCGTTTTCTGAAAATCCATCCAACAGATTTACTGAGCCAAGGCTCAAAAATTTTTTCAAAGAAAAAAGCACTGGCGCGTTTGTTGGTTTTTGCAATGAGCTTCAAGTAGGTGTTAATCGCTTTTTCTTCGTCGGGAAAATAGCTTTTAAGTTGTTTTCTGAAGTTTTCTTTCCCAGCTTTAAATTTATATTCTGTGCCGTCAATATGTGCAACATCGTAAACTTCGCCCATGGATTCCCACTCCAGTTTACCATCTGTCAAAAAATCGAAAAAACCTCGAAGCGAAGAATCTTTCGCCATATTCCCCACATAATGAACGCCCACGTCCCATTGAAATCCATCCTTACGTTTAAAGCTATGTGTAAAACCACCGGGCACGTAGTGACGTTCAAAAATCGCGACTTTTTTACCGGCTTTTGCAAGCCAGGTCGCAGCGGTGAGCCCGCCCATTCCACTTCCAATTACAATGTGATCCAACCCTGAAAAATCCAGATTTGGTTTATAGGGTTGGTACAGCTTTTTTACCATAAAAGGGTTTGGAAAATTGTTTTAAAAGTGAAAAATAAGGAAAAGTATTTGAGCTTTCGTTGTTTTTAGAAATAAAAAACCGGCAGCGGTTTTGGCCGTGCCGGTTCTGTTTTTTAAATAATCTGACAATTATATGTCATCAAATTCAACATCGGTAAAGTTACTGGTATCCGTTTGTCCATTTTCTGAAGTGTTTTCAGCAGCAACGGGAACTTCATCGGTCTCTTTTTTATAATCTTTTTGATGACGTTCGCTTATTACTTCTTCACCTTTTTCATCAATTACATAATTTATCATTTCTTCAAGGTTATCTTTAAACTCGTTGAAATCTTCTTTGTAAAGATAGATTTTGTGCTTTTTATAATGGTAGGAACCATCGTCATTTGTAAATTTTTTGCTTTCAGTAATGGTAAGGTAAAAATCTCCTGCTTTTGTGGACCTTACGTCAAAAAAATAGGTGCGTCTTCCGGCGCGCATTACTTTTGAAAAAATCTCTTCTTGCTCCATCGTATAGTGGTCACTCATAATTTCTGTTTTTTACTAACGTTTGCCAAAAATCCAAAAAAAATCCAAATCAGCCAAAGTAAAATTTACATTTCTTTTTCTAAAAGTTGTTTTGCGTAAAGTTCCTTGTAATAGCCCTCGCTGTTTACCAATTTGCTGTGTGTGCCTTGCTGTATGATTTTTCCGTCATCCAGAACAATAATTTTATCTGCATTTTTAGCCGATGAAATTCTATGACTCACAATAATAGTGGTTTTATGTTTTGAAATTTTATGCAGGTTTTGAAGTATTTGCTCTTCAGTTTCGGTATCTACCGCAGAAAGGCAATCATCAAAAAGAAGTATTTGCGGATCTTTAATAATGGCCCGAGCAATGGAAACACGTTGTTTTTGCCCGCCGCTCAAAGTAATTCCGCGCTCGCCCAAAACAGTGTCATAGCCTTTTGTAAAACCAATGATGTTTTTGTGCACTGCGGCATTTTTTGCGGCTTCAACTACTTCTTCTTCGGAAGCATTTTCTTTACCAAAACGGATATTATTGCGAAGTGTATCACTAAAGAGAAATGCATCTTGGGGAACGTAACCGATGCTATCCCGCAGATCTTCCAAATTTAATTTGCGGATTGACGTATCATCAATTTTCAGCATTCCTTCTTCCACATCGTAAAGTCTGCCAATCAATTCAAGAATGGTAGATTTACCGGAGCCTGTATTTCCAACTATCGCAAGTGTTTCACCGGGTTTTACCGCAAAAGATACATCTTTTAAAGCGGTGATTCCTGTATCGGGATATGTAAACGACAAATGGTTGAATTCAATATTTCCTTCCACGGGAGTGCTTTCTGCAACCAAATTTTCAATGGAAGGTTCGGTCTCCAAAAATTCATTGATTCGTTTTTGTGAAGCTTCTGCCTGCTGCACCATGGAAGTTACCCAACCCACAACGGCCACGGGCCAAGTGAGCATATTCACATAGATTAAAAATTCTACAATGGTTCCAAATTCCGCAATCTGACCGTTTATATACCGAGTTCCACCTATATAAATTACCAAGATATTGCTTATGCCAATCAGTAAAATCATCAACGGAAAAAACAAAGCCTGCACCTTTGCCAGGTCTATGTTCTTTACTTTACTGCCTTCGGCAAGTTCTTCAAAATTGGCGTTGGTGCGCGGCTCAATTCCGTAAGCTTTTATTACAGCAATGCCGCTAAAGCTTTCCTGTGTAAAGGTGGTGAGTTTTGAAAGATACTGCTGTACAATGGTTGTGCGTTGGTTAATAAGCACACTCAATCTATAAATTGCAATGGAAAGAATAGGTAATGGTGCAATTGCATATATAGTTAAGATGGGTGCTTGATAAAACATATAGCTTATAACAACCACAAACAATGTTAATGTTGTGATACTGTACATAAGGGCGGGGCCAACGTACATACGTACTTTGGAGACGTCCTCGCTGATGCGGTTCATCAAATCGCCAGTACGGTTCTGTTTGTAGAAACCAAGTGAGAGTTTTTCGTAATGTTGAAAAATTTCGTTCTTCAAATCGTATTCCACATACCGGGAAACTACAATAAAGGTCTGCCGCATCATAAAAGTAAAGAGTGCAGACAATAGCGCAGCGCCTAAAAGCAATAGAATATTAATAAGCAATTCGTGTTCTACAGTGCTAATATCCGTAATTTCACCGTTTATATATTGCTTTACAGCCGTTAACGAATCGCCCACTTTCATTGGAACAACGAGCTTAAAAACGGTTGCAATAATAGTGATGAACACACCTAATAGCAGCCGCCCTTTATATTTTAGAAAATATTTGTTGAGATACTTTAATTCTTTCATTTATGCTTCAGTTAGCTGCACGCTAACTTTTTTAAAATTCTTAAATTAACAACCATTGCTTTGTGAAATTGACAACAATAAGCTACTTTTGCACCGCCTTTTTAAAGGATGAATAAAATAATTAAAAAAGCTATGGTAACTGAAGTAATTAAAACAAACGAACTTCACAAAGTTGACCCGGTTTTCGGGCAAATGTCCTTCGACAATCACGAGCAAATCGTTTTTTGCAACGACAAAGATACTGGATTAAAAGCAATAATTGGTATTCACAACACTGTTTTGGGACCCGCTTTGGGCGGTACCAGAATGTGGAACTATACCAGCGAGTGGGAAGCCTTGAACGACGTATTGCGTCTTTCACGCGGGATGACCTACAAAAGTGCAATCACGGGCTTAAACCTTGGCGGCGGAAAAGCGGTTTTGATAGGTGATGCAAAAACCCAAAAAACTCCAGAATTAATGCTGAAGTTTGGTGAGTTTGTACATTCTCTTGGCGGAAAATACATTACTGCCGAAGATGTGGGAATGGCAACTTCAGATATGGATTTGGTGCGCACGGTTACCCCTTACGTTACAGGAATTTCTGAATCAAAAGGCGGCGCGGGCAACCCTTCACCGGTTACTGCTTATGGTGTTTTTATGGGAATGAAAGCTGCGGCAAAATATAAATTTGGAAGTGATTTACTGGAAGATAAAGTTATTTATGTTCAAGGAATCGGAAACGTAGGTGAAGCTTTAGTAGAAAACTTGAGCAATGAGGGTGCAAAAGTATATATTGCCGATATTAACCAAGATCGTTTGGAAGAAGTTCGCGATAAATACAGCGTGAATATTTATGGTGGTGACAACATTTATGCAGAAGAAATGGATATATATGCGCCTTGTGCATTAGGAGCTACTGTTAATGATTTTACCATAAACCAATTAAACACAAAAATTATTGCAGGTGCTGCAAACAATCAATTGGCTGAAGAGCAAAAGCACGGGAAAATGCTTCGTGAAAGAGGAATAGTTTACGCACCAGATTTCTTGATTAACGCCGGTGGAATTATAAACGTGTATGCAGAATTAGAAAATTATGACCGAAAGGAAATAATGCGCAAGACCGAAAATATTTATAACACTACGCTTGAAATTTTGAAAAAAGCTGATGCAGATAATATTACAACCCATCAAGCAGCCTTCAACGTAGCCCAAGCTAGAATTGATGCAAGAAAAAACGAAAAATAGGTTTCGGTTTTTTTAAAACACTATCTTTGCAGCGCACAAGAACATTCTTGTGCGTTGTTTCTTTAAAAACAGTTCTTTCTAAAACATGCTTACAAGAAGACATATACGAGTAAAAGTTTTGCAGTCCGTTTACGCCTTTAACCAACGGGTAAACCCAGATATAGATTCACAGGAAAAATTTCTGTTGTACAGCATAGACCAAATGCAGGATCTTTATTTATTGTTGTTACAGTTACTTGTTTCACTTCAGGGGCAAGCAGATAGCTTTCTTAACCGTTCGCAGAAAAAACACCTTGCTACCACACTTGAAAAGAACCCCAGCCGTACTTTTGTTGATAACAAGCTTTTAAAGGTAATTGCCGAAAACGCAACCTTTTCTAATATTATTGAAAAGAAAAAACTGAATTACTGGAAACTGGACAGCGAGTATGTTTCAATTATTTTTAAAGAGCTGCGCCAATTGGAATGGTACGAGGATTATCTTTCAAAAAAAGAAACTACTTACAAAGAAGACCAAGATTTCATAATTAAGGTTTTCAAGGAATTGGTCGCTCCAAATGACAAACTTTACGATTATTTAGAAGACAAAAGATTGACTTGGGTAGATGATTTTCCCATTGTGAATACGGCCATTGTAAAGATGCTTAATAAACTTTCAGAGAAAAATGCCTCCTCTCTTTTGGTTCCCAACCTCTATAAAAATGAGGAAGACCGAGAGTACGCATTGCAACTTTTCAGAAAAGTGATTTTGAACGAAGACAAGCTAAATGCGCAGATTGTGGGAAAAACACCAAACTGGGACCAAGAAAGAATCGCTGATGTAGATTTGATAATTCTGAAAATGGGCATTGCCGAATTTTTATATTTCCCATCAATTCCTGTTCGGGCCACAATCAACGAGTATTTAGAGGTTTCCAAAGAATATTCAACGCCTAAAAGCAGCATTTTTGTCAACGGAATTTTGGATAAAATAGTGAAGGAATTTGAAGAAAATGGCAAACTCAATAAAATTGGACGCGGACTTCAATAAAAGTAAAAAAATCCCTATTTTTGGCGTGCTAAAAACATAAAAAATAACAATTATCATGAAAAAATCAGTTTTATTAGTAGCAATACTATCTGTTTTCGCTTTTTCTTCTTGCAAGGATAATGCAGCAGACAAAGTAAACGAAGAAAATGTCGCCACAGCAGAGGCACGTGATGCAGAATCGGGCAAATTTCCAGTAATCACTTTTGAAGAAAGTCAATTTGATTTTGGTACTATTGACCAAGGAACAAATGTGGAGCACGTTTTTAAATTCAAAAACACTGGTGAGGCCCCTTTATTGATTGTAAATGCAAAAAGTAGCTGTGGTTGTACAGTTCCAGAATATACTAAGGAACCAGTTGCGCCAGGTGACTCAGGTGAGCTTTTGGTAAAATTCAATGGTAGCGGACAAAATCAAGTGAGCAAAACAGTTACACTTACTACAAACACAAAAGCAGGGACAGAAACTTTGACAATCAAAGCTTTCGTAAATCCTAAAGCAGGTGCTACACAAGCTCCGATTAAAACCCCAACTTCCTAATTTTACCTTTTAGGAATAAATAACTGCTATGGAACAAATACAAAGTTTTTTACCAATAATATTATTGTTTTTGGTGATGTACCTTTTTTTGATACGTCCCCAAATGAAAAAAGCCAAACAGGAAAAACAATTTGCCGCCCAACTTAAAAAAGGCGATAAAGTTATTACCAATGGCGGAATTCACGGAAGAGTGCTTGAACTTAATGATGATGGAACCTGTGTTATTGAATGTGGTGCCGGAAAAATAAAGTTTGAAAGATCTGCCATTTCTATGGAAAGAACAGCAAAACTAAACGCTCCCGTAAAAGAAAAGAAATAGTAAATTGTTCCTTTTTTGAATAAAAACTCCCTCAATCTGTTGTTAAATAGTTGAGGGAGTTTCTTTTTTGAATAATTCTTTCAAAAAACTATTCTTCTTCTTTCTTAAACTTTGAGATATCCTCTGCGGTAATTTTTGCAATGTTCACAATTACCTCTACAGCCTTTTGCATGCTTTCCACAGGCACATATTCATACCTGCCGTGAAAATTGTGCCCGCCAGCAAAAATGTTCGGGCACGGTAGCCCCATAAAGCTAAGTTGCGAACCATCGGTGCCACCGCGAATTGGTTTTATTAATGGCTCAATGCCAGCCTGCTCCATGGCTTGTTTTGCAATTTTCACAATGTGCATTACGGGTTCAATTTTTTCGCGCATATTGAAATATTGGTCTTTTATTTCAACTGTTACTACTTCCATTTCAAACTGTTCATTTAAATCATCAGCCAGTTTCTGAATCATTTCCTTTCTGGCTTCAAAATGCTTTTTGTCATGGTCACGAATAATGTATTGAATCTTGGTCTCATCCACAGTTCCCTTTATACCATGCAGATGAAAAAAACCTTCACGCCCTTCGGTGTGCTCTGGGGTTTCAAGTCTTGGTAAAGAATTTATGTAGTCTGTAGCAATGTACATACTGTTTACCATTTTCCCTTTTGCGTAACCAGGGTGAACAATTTTTCCCTTTACGGTAACCACAGCGCCAGCTGCGTTGAAGTTTTCATATTCCAGTTCGCCCACTTGGCTACCGTCCATAGTGTAGGCCCAATCAGCAGCGAATTTTTTTACATCAAACTTATGTGCACCGCGGCCTATTTCCTCATCGGGTGTAAAACCTACACGAATTTTTCCGTGTTTTATTTCGGGATGGTTTATAAGGTATTCCATAGCTGAAACAATCTCTGTAATCCCAGCTTTATCATCTGCACCCAAAAGTGTTGTACCATCTGTTGTGATTAGCGTTTGGCCTTTATAGAGCAACAAATCCTCAAAATAATCTGGAGAAAGAACGATATTCTGTTCTTTGTTCAGCACAATATCTTTTCCGTTGTAGTTTTCAACTATTTGCGGTTTTACATTCGCTCCTGTAAAATCTGGGGAAGTATCAAAGTGGGAAACAAACCCGATTACGGGAACCGGATGTGAAACGTTTGACGGCAAAGTGGCCATTATATAGGCGTTTTCGTCAATGCTAACATCTTCCATCCCAATTTGCTTAAGCTCTTCGGCAAGTTTATTGGCAAGATCCCATTGCTTTTTGGTACTTGGGGTAGTATCGCTATTTGGGTCGCTTTCGGTATCTATGGTAACGTAGCTTTTAAAGCGATTGATAATGTGTTGTTTTTCGATCATAATTTTTCTTTTACACTACAAAATAAAGCATATTCAAAATAACAAATACATAGTTTAGTGTATTTTTGTACCACATTTTTCAACTATGTACAAAAGCGTCATTCGTCCCCTGTTTTTTAGTTTCGATCCCGAAAAAATCCACCACTTCACATTTTCATTGATTCGGTTTTTTCATAAAATTGGCTTCGGAAGTATTTTCAGAAGTATTTATAAAGTAGAAAACCCAAAACTGGAACGCGAACTCTTTGGATTGAAATTTCCAAACCCAGTGGGGCTTGCCGCCGGTTTTGACAAAGATGCAAAGCTGTATAAAGAACTTTCAAATTTCGGTTTCGGTTTTATTGAAATAGGAACCATTACCCCAAAACCACAGCCGGGGAACGAAAAACCGCGATTGTTTCGCTTAAAGGAAGATGCCGCAATTATTAACCGAATGGGTTTTAACAATGGCGGGGTGAAAGAAGCGGTTGAAAGATTGAAATCGAACTGTCACCCTGAGCGCAGTCGAAGGATCTTGATCGGAGGAAACATCGGTAAAAACAAAAACACGCCCAACGAGGAAGCTGTAAACGATTACATTATCTGTTTTGAGGCGCTTTTTGATTATGTGGATTATTTTGTGGTAAATGTAAGTTCGCCTAACACGCCAAACCTTCGTGCGTTGCAGGAAAAAAAGCCATTGACTAATTTGTTGCAAACACTACAGGATAGAAATAATGAAATGTCCGTTCGAGCGGAGTCGGGAACTCGCAAACCAATTCTACTGAAAATAGCTCCCGATTTAACCGACGAGCAACTTTTAGACATTATCGAAATAGTTGCCACAACAAAGATTGACGGCGTTATCGCAACCAATACAACCATTTCCCGCGAAGGAATTTCCTCTGAAAACAAAAAGGAAATGGGCGGTCTGAGCGGGAAACCATTAACCAAAAGAGCTACGGAAATAATCCGTTTTCTTTCGGAAAAAAGCAACAAAGCGTTTCCAATTATTGGCGTTGGCGGAATCCATTCTGCTAAAGATGCTGTGGAAAAACTGGAGGCCGGTGCAAGTTTGGTGCAACTTTACACAGGCTTTATATACGAAGGGCCGGGGCTGATTCAACAAATAAACAAAGCGCTTTTGAAAAGGACATAGGACCAGTAGGATTTAAGACATAGGATAACTTTTAAAAAATGTTAAATAAATATCTTGATTTGAATAATTTGAGAGTCTTTAATCTTACGTCTTAAAGCGTAGCGGTCTTATGTCTTTTTTTATGATTGAATCCCTAATTTCCTTTTCAATTGCAACCCTGGCCTTGGCAATTTCTCCGGGGCCAGATAATATTTATGTGCTTACGCAATCGTTGGTGAACGGCACCAAAAGTGGCATCGCCACAACTGCTGGATTGATTAGCGGTTGTATTGTCCATACCACACTTTTGGCGTTTGGTATTTCTGCAATTATAACCGCTTCCGAAGAAATTTTTTATGGTATAAAAGTTTTGGGAGCCTGCTATTTGCTGTATTTGGCGTACAAAGTTTATACAAGTGATGAACATATTTCATTAGCTGAAAATGCGCCAAAAAAATCATACGCACAACTTTTTAAAACGGGAGTGATCATGAATTTGGTAAACCCGAAAGTGATGATTTTCTTTTTGGCATTTTTCCCAGGTTTTCTTTGGGATAAGGATGGAAACACGGTTGTCCAGTTTTATATTTTGGGAATTACTTTTATGGTTGTTTCTTTTTTAACTTTTAGTAGTATTGCTTTGGCCGCGGGGCGAATTTCAACTTTGCTTAGGGAGTGGAAAATTATGGGTGTGGTTTTAAAATGGCTGCAGATATTGGTATTTGTGGGGATAGCGATTTTTATATTGTTGCCATAATTCCTTAATTCTTTTTTAAAATCGAAAGATTCCTGCCTGCGCAGGAATTGCTATCTTTGAAGCAATGCAGCAAGTAAAAATTATAGAATGTCCGCGCGATGCCATGCAAGGCATCAAAGACTGGATTCCCACCGAGCAAAAAGTGAAATATATACAATCGCTTTTGCGTTGCGGTTTTGATACCATTGATTTTGGAAGTTTCGTTTCACCAAAGGCAATCCCGCAAATGCGTGATACTGCGGAAGTACTTTCAAAGCTGGACCTCTCTGCAACCAAAAGTAAATTGCTTGCCATCATCGCTAACCTTCGCGGGGCGGAAGATGCCGTTAAACATTCAGAGATAGATTATTTGGGATATCCTTTTTCCATTTCTGAAAATTTCCAAATGCGTAACACGCACAAAACAATTAGTGAATCCTTAGTGATATTACAAGATATATTAAATATAGCCGAAAAAAACAATAAAGAAGTAGTGGCCTATCTATCCATGGGCTTTGGAAATCCTTACGGAGACCCTTGGAATGTTGATATTGTAGGGGAGTGGACGGAGAAGCTTTCAGCTATGGGAGTAAAGATTCTTTCCCTTAGTGATACAGTAGGTTCATCTACACCTGATATTATTTCATATTTATTTACTAACTTAATACCCAAATATCCCCACATAGAATTTGGCGCACATTTGCACACCACACCAAATGCTTGGCATGAAAAAATTAATGCAGCCTATAAAGCTGGCTGCAGAAGATTTGATGGAGCCATTCAAGGTTTTGGTGGTTGCCCAATGGCTAAAGACGATTTGACAGGGAACATGCCTACCGAAAAAATGCTCAGCTATTTTACTGCTGAAAAAGTTTCGAGCAACATTAACCCGATGTCTTTTGAAAGCGCACATAATGAAGCAACTAAAATTTTTACTAAATATCATTAAATGAGAAATTTTATACTTTTAGCTTTAGTGGGCTATTTTTTATCGAGCTGCGAAGCCCTTCAACTATATCCGGAAGACCCCATAAAGGGCGCTGGCGCCGTAACCCTTAAGTTTGTTCAGATTAACGATGTATATGAAATTGCTCCCATGAACGGAGGAGAATATGGTGGATTGGCCCGAGTGGCCCATATTCGTGATTCTATTAAAGAAAGGTTTCCTAATACATATATGTTTTTAGCTGGCGATTTTCTTAACCCATCTTTAATTGGAACATTAAAAATAGATGGTGAACGCGTAAATGGGAAACAGATGATTGACGTGCTCAACGCAATGGATATTGATTTGGTAACCTTTGGCAATCACGAGTTCGATTTGAGCGAAGAAGATCTGCAGAAAAGATTAAATGAATCAAACTTTACCTGGACTACCGCAAATGTTCGTCACGTAACGGAATCGGGTCTTATGCCTTTTGCTAGAAAATGGCAATATTCCACCGTGCCCTCATCAGATTTTTCAACTTTTAACGCAATAGACGCTGATGGAAATAAAATGAAATTTGGAGTTTTTGGGGTAACACTCCCTTCCAATCCAAAAGATTATGTGTCCTATGGCAATATTTATGAGAATGCCATAAGAGCATATGACCTGGCCATTCAAAAAGCTGATTTTGTAGTTGGCCTTACACACGTTTCTATAGATGAAGATAAAGAAATAGCTAGTCGCTTGAGAGCATTACCTTTAATAATGGGTGGACATGAGCACTACAATATGCTTGTAAAAGAAGGAAGAACAATTATAGCGAAAGCAGATGCCAATGCAAAAAGTGTATACGTACATACCCTTATCTATAACCTTCGTACAAAATATCTCCATATCAATTCTGAATTGATGATGGTAACAGATAAAATAGCATCCTCAGCCAAGGTAGAACGCATAGTAAGCAAATGGACAGATCTTGTGAACTCGAAACTGAAAGAAGTTGTAGAAAACCCCGAAGAAGTAATTTACAACGCTTCATCTCCACTAGATGGCACAGATAAATCCAATAGAAGAAAACAAACCAATATAGGTGAATTAATTACACGTTCCATGTCCTATGCATATAGTGATAACGTTGATGGCGCCTTGGTAAACGGAGGTTCAATAAGGATAGATGATAGACTGGTGGGGGATATAACTAGTATTGATATTTTTAGAGTCCTCCCCTTTGGCGGAAGTGTGCTGAAAGTAGATTTAAAAGGAAGTTTATTAAAAGAAGTTTTGGAGTTTGGAAACTCACAAAGTGGTGAAGGAGCATATCTTCAACGCTACAAATTTTCACAAAACGAAAAGGGGAATTGGCAAATAAACAATCAGTCAATTAGCGATAATAAAACGTATACAGTGGCCTTCAGTGACTTTTTACTCAAAGGATTGGACATTCCCTTTTTAACGCCTGAAAATAAGGGGATTGTTAAAATCTATACACCCAAGGAAACCGAAACGGCTGCTGATATTCGGAAAGCAATTATTTTCTACTTAAATTCGCTAAAAAAATAATGGTAAAAAAAGTTATAAAAATAGTTTTGGTATTGGCACTCATTGCTTTGGTGGCAATTCAGTTTATTCGTCCGGAAAAGAATAATGGAGGGTATGAGAATGTTGCCCTTTTTGAAACAGAAACAAAACCTTCTGTAAAAGTAGCTGCCATTTTAAAAGAAAATTGCTACGATTGCCATAGTGACCAAACCCAGTATCCATGGTATGCTGAGGTTGCTCCTTTTTCACTTTGGCTTGACGATCATATTGAACACGGAAAAAAGCATTTCAATGTTTCAGCCTGGAACGATTACTCTATCAAAAAGAAAGAGCACAAACTAGAGGAACTTATTGAAATGGTAGAAGATGATGAAATGCCATTAAAATCCTATACCATCATCCATGGTGATCTTTCAGAAGATGACAAAAAGCTATTACTGCAATGGGCTGGAGTTGCAAGGCTTCAATACAAACACCAACTGGAAGTTTCTTCAAACAAATAACATTTCAAATTAAATTTTATTTAAATTTATTCTAAATAAACTTGTGAGGTTTATTTTTGACTATTATTTTTGCGGCTGAAAAATCAACCTATTTTAATTCAGTCTAAATAATATTTAAAATGAAAAGCCTAATTTTAACCACATCAATTACAGCACTTTTATTCGTCTCGTGTTCTTCCGATGACGATCAGCCTATAGTTCAAAATACTGTTGAAGCCCCGGCAACCTATAAATTTATGCGCGGTAGCGAATCAACAGTTAGCTTTGATGGACAAACCACAAGAATTTTAATGGCCGGTGAAACCGCAAATGCATTTATGGATTTTGACAATGCTACGGAAGCTTCACTATTGGCAATGTTCAACCATCAAGCGGGAAATATGGATTTTTCAGATGCAGATTTAAATGCTTCCGATAAAAATCTTCGAAGCAAAACTGCAGCTTCCTATGATTATTTTTTCACTAATACTTCTGAGAGCGCCGCAATTAAGGCAACTTTTGAAGATTATATTTTTGCACAAATCAATGAGGTCTTTCCAAATATAATGGTAGTCGCAACTCCTGGAACACCTGGACAAATTGCAGATGGTTCTCGCACAAGATACGTTAACGCTAAAGGATTAGAGTATAATCAGGCCTTTGCAAAAAGCCTTTTGGGAGCTGTAATGGCAGACCAAATACTTAATAACTATCTAAGTGCCGCTGTGCTTGATGAAGGTAATAATCGTGAAAATAACGATAACGGTATTACTGAAGAAAATAAAACTTACACAACTATGGAGCACAAATGGGATGAGGCCTACGGTTACCTTTATGGAACATCTGCAAATCCCGAAACACCAAATTTAACAATAGGTGAAGACGACAAATTTTTGAACGAATATGTAGGCCGCGTAAATGATGATCCGGATTTTTCTACCATTGCTGCTGAAATATTTGATGCCTTTAAAATGGGCCGCGCCGCAATTGTTGCAAAAAATTACGAGGTTCGCGATGAGCAGGTAGCAATCATTCGCGAGAAAATTTCTGAAGTAATAGCAGTACGTGGTATTTATTACCTGCAAGCGGGAAAAAATAAAATTGTTGACGGCGATCGTCAAGGTGCATTCCACGCCTTATCGGAAGCCTATGGGTTCGTTTACAGTCTACGTTTTACAAGAAAATCTGATAATAATACACCGCTTTTTTCAAAAACCGAAGTGGATGCACTATTGGATATGTTGTTGAATTCATCAGATAATGGATTTTGGGATATTACTCCAGAAACATTAGATGCAGTATCTGAAGCCATGGCAGCAAAGTTTGAGTTTACTGTAGCGCAGGCAGGAAGTCTATAATTAAATTGAGTTAGTAGCCAATCGGTCGGTAATTCTGGCCGATTGTTTTTTTAATAAAATCTTTTATGATGAAATTTTTAAAATCAGGAATCCTTTTGGCAATCATCGCAGTGGCAATTACAGCTTGTTCCAGCGATAATGATGGCCCAACAGAAACAAACGACAATTTTGATCGGGGCGCCATGCTCGCCAATTGGGCCGATAATATCATCATTCCGGCATATACCAGCTTTAATTCAAAAGTAGTTGAAATGGAAGCTGCAACGGCTGCGTTCAACGCAGCACCCACAGTAGAAAATCTGCAATCGCTGCGTGCGGCGTGGAAAGTTGCATACGTATCTTTTCAAAATGTTTCTATGTTTGAAGTTGGAAAAGCAGAGGATATCCGTTTTAGAAATCGTTTAAACGTGTACCCGACAAAAGTTGCCCAGATTGAAGATTTTATCGCCAGCGGTAATTACGATTTTGACCTTCCTTCTACCATAGACAAACAAGGTTTTCCGGCAATGGACTATATGTTGAACGGTTTAGCCGAAAATGACGCCGAAATCGTAACTTTTTACACTACAAATTCCAATGCTGTAGGTTATAAGAATTATTTATCAACCCTTTCACATACCATAAAAAGTTTAAGCAATGAGGTGCTTACAAGCTGGACGGGCGGTTACCGCGATACTTTTGTAGCAAATACAAGTTCCTCAGCTTCCGGGGCGGTGGACAAACTTACAAACGATTACATATTTTATTTTGAAAAGGCGCTTCGAGCGGGTAAAGTGGGTATTCCTGCGGGAATATTTTCAAACGGAACTTTGCCCCAAAACGTAGAGGCTTTTTACAAAAAGGATATTTCAAAAGAACTTTTATTGGAAGCTATTGATGCCAGTGTAGATTTCTTTAATGGGAAAAGTTTTAACGGAACTTCCAATGGAGAGAGTTTCAAAACATATTTGGATTATTTGAATACCATCAAAAATGGTGAAAATTTAAGTGCTTTAATAAACAATCAATTCACTGTCGCAAAAAATAAAGCGAACGGGCTAAATGCAAATTTTGTAGAACAGATTGAAACTGATAACTCAAAAATGCTTGCTTCGTATGACGAATTGCAACGTCTTGTCGTACTTTTTAAGGTAGATATGGTACAGGCTTTTGATGTTACCATAGATTATGTTGACGCTGACGGGGACTAATGTTAACGGCAGTTCAAAAATATTTCAAGAAAGACACACAGGCCGCACCACTTGCGGTCTTTCGTGTTCTTTTTGGATTTATGATGGCTTTGTCCATTCTTCGTTTTTGGGCAAATGGCTGGATTGAAAAACTCTACATCCAACCGAAATTTTTCTTCAGTTATTACGGTTTTGAATGGGTAAAGCCCATTGGCGATTATACCTATATTATTTTTATAATATGTGGAATTGCCGCTCTTTTCGTGGCTTTGGGCTATAAATACCGAATGGCGATAATAGTTTTCTTTTTAAGCTTCACTTATATTGAGTTGATGGATAAAACCACTTATCTCAACCATTATTATTTTATAAGTTGCATTGCGTTTTTAATGATTTTTCTTCCTGCAAACGTTTACTTTTCAGTGGATACTTATAAAAACCCGAGGAAGGCTTTTCAAATGATCCCAAAATGGACTATAGATAGCATCAAACTAATGTTGGGAATCGTCTATTTTTATGCAGGTCTGGCAAAGCTGAACAGCGATTGGCTTTTTAATGCCATGCCGTTGAAGATTTGGCTTCCCTCAAAATACGATCTTCCTTTTTTGGGAGACTTGATGCAGCAGCAGTGGGTGCATTACACTTTCAGTTGGAGTGGCGCCCTGTATGATTTGGCTATTCCTTTTTTATTGCTTTACAGGCGTACGCGCTGGTTTGCTTTTGCCTTGGTCGTAATTTTTCACGTAATGACGCGGGTTTTGTTTCCTATCGGTATGTTTCCGTACATAATGATCGTGAGCACGCTTATCTTTTTTGGCACTGGCTTTCACAGAAAAGTAATTCGTTTTATTTCAAAATTATTACGAATTGATTATTCCAAAATGGTCGCTCTTTCGCAAACAAAGAAATACCGTTTCAAAAGAAATATTGCCTTGCCAATTCTTGCTATATTTTTCGTGATTCAGCTATTGTTCCCGTGGCGCTATTTGGCGTATCCAAATGAGCTTTTTTGGACAGAGGAAGGCTACCGATTTTCGTGGCGGGTTATGTTGATGGAGAAAGCTGGATATGCACAATTCAAAATAAAGAATACCGAAACGGGCGAACAATTTCTAGTGAATAATACAGACTTTTTAACGCCCTTTCAGGAAAAACAAATGAGTACCCAACCCGATTTTATATTGCAATACGCACATTTTTTGGGTGAACATTTTGAGGCGGAAGGCCACGAAAATGTGGCTGTTTACGCTGAAAGCTATGTGGCACTCAACGGAAGATTGAGTCAGCCTTACGTTGACCCAAACGTAGATTTGATGAAACAGCGGGAATCCTTCCGAAGTAAGGATTGGATACTTCCATTTAACGACACTATTACAGGACTTTAAAAATATACAATGTTGAAAAACGCTCTATTTCTATTTTTTCTTTTTGTGAATCTTTCCGTATTTGCACAATTTTCTGTTTCTGGAAAAGTGGTTTCAAAGGAAACTCAAACGCCTATAGCTTACGCCGAAGTGTATATTCTCGACCTCGGAAAATCTAAAGTAAGTGATGAAAATGGAAATTTTGAATTTTCGGATATTCCCGCTGGAACCTATGGGTTTGCTGTCTTTAATTTGGAATATGAAGTATTGAAAAAGCAGCTGACTATTTCAGAAAATACCGCAATTACCTTTGAATTGGAATTGCTTGGCGAGCAGCTTTCCGAAGTACTTATTACAAAACGAAAGGAGGAAATTTTCGCTTTGCGAAACTTAAAACAGGTGGAAGGCACGGCCATTTACGCAGGAAAAAAGAGCGAAGTTGTAGTTATGGATAACCTTACCACAAATACGGCTACCAACAATGCCCGCCAGATATATGCGCAGGTTGTGGGGCTTAATATTTATGAAAACAACGATGGCGGGTTGCAGTTGAACATTGGCGGTCGCGGTTTAAACCCAAACCGAACCGCAAACTTCAATACCCGCCAAAATGGGTACGATATTTCGGCAGATGTTTTGGGCTATCCCGAAAGTTACTACACTCCGCCGGCAGATGCCATTAACGAGATTGAAGTGGTTCGCGGCGCGGCTTCGCTTCAGTACGGAACGCAGTTTGGCGGATTGATAAATTTTAAGTTGCACCAACCCAATCCGAAGAAAAAAATAGAATGGATTTCCCGACAATCCTTAGGTTCGTATGAACTTTTCAATAGTTTCAACAGCCTGAGCGGCACCGTGGGGAAGTTTGGTTATTACGCATATTACAACTTTAAGACGGGTGACGATTTTAGGCCCAATTCAGAATTTGACTCACATAACGCCTACGTTCATTTGGAATATAATTTTTCGGAAAATACAAAGCTCGCTTTTGAAATGAGCTATTTGAACTATTTGGCACAACAGCCGGGCGGACTTACCGATAGGCAATTTGAGGAAGATCCCACTTTTAGCAACCGGACGCGAAACTGGTTTAAGGTAGATTGGAAACTCTATTCGCTGCGTTTGGACCACAGTTTTTCTGAAAAGACTGATTTCAGCCTAAACCTTTTTGCTCTCGATGCCTATAGAAAATCTGTTGGTTTCCGTGAAAACAGGGTTTCGCAGCAGGATGATTTGGATGCGCCGCGTGAATTGATTTCAGGAAATTTCAACAATTGGGGCGCGGAAGCTAGACTTTTAACGCACTATAATCTATTTGGAAAAGAGAATGTGGTGCTTTTTGGCGGAAAATATTACCAATCAAACAATAGCGAACGCCAAGGGCCGGGAACCAACGGTAGTGACGCCAATTTTGAATTCGCATCTTCGGAATATCCCAACTACCCGCGCCAAAGTGATTTTGAATTCCCAAACCTTAATTTTGCTGCTTTTGGTGAAAATATTTTTAACATTTCGTCCAAGTTTTCGGTTACGCCCGGTTTCCGGTTTGAATATATAAAAACACAGAGCGAAGGGGAATACAAAAAAATAAATTTCGACATTGCTGGCAATCCTATCTTGAATGAGGACATTGCCGATAACCGCGAATTTGACCGAGCTTTTGTGTTATTGGGAGTAGGGTTGAGTTATAAACCCTTAAAGTCGTTGGAAATTTATGGGAACGTCAGCCAAAACTACCGTTCAGTTACTTTTAATGATATTAGAATAACCAATCCGTCATTAGTAGTTGATCCAAACATTACCGATGAGCAAGGTTACACTTTTGACTTGGGCGCACGCGGACGGTTTGGTAAATATCTTTCGTATGACATTGGTGGTTTTTTCTTAAGCTATCAGGATAGGTTAGGGGTTATCGTGCGCGAGGTGAGCGATATTCAAGAGGAACGCTTCCGCGGAAATATTGGCGATGCGGTTACCTATGGTTTGGAAAGTTTTGTGGATTGGAACATTATGGAAACTTTTTCGGCGAATAGAAATTTTAGGATGAATTATTTCGTGAATCTTGCAATTACCGATAGCGAATACACTTCTTCCGAAGAAAATAATGTGGAAGGCAAAAATGTGGAATTTATTCCTGCTATCAACCTAAAAACAGGACTTGGTTTTGGTTATAAAAACTTTTTGGGAAGTCTGCAATACACTTATTTGAGCAAGCAATTTACCGATGCCACCAACAGTGAGCGCGATTTTGAAAGCCAGAGTGGCATCGTGGGCGAAATTCCGGCCTATGATATTTTGGATCTTTCCTTGGCATATACTTTTGGCCGTTTTAAGTTGGAAAGCGGAATCAACAATGTTTTGGATAACAGTTATTTTACACGCCGCGCTACTGGGTATCCCGGTCCGGGAATTCTTCCCAGTCAGCCGCGTACTTGGTATACGACGCTTCAGATTAAAATTTAGAAATAAAATATTTATTTTTCTTTTTGGGAAATAATCGTACATTCGAAAAAAAACCTTTTTGTATGAAATATTTCCTGCCAACTGTTTTTCTCGCTTTGTTTTTAGTATCATGTGGAGCAAAACAACCAGCAATTTTAAGCTCTTCTACAAATCCAACAGAAACAGCTACTGCCCACGAACCATTTTTGGATGTTACAGAAATGGCACCCAATAAAAAATATGCCCTTTCGGGAGAATATCCTGTAATGGTTGGGGAAAAAAGCGTTTCAAACCAACGTAGGTATATTGCATCTTTGGCAGGGCCTAATGGGGAAGAACTTATCTTTCACCGTAGGGGCAGTTGCTGTCCGTATGAAAGTGAAAACGGGATGATGGGAAGCGCACTGGTAGATGTGTATGAAGTGATGTATGATGGATTAAAAGAACCAATACTGCTGTACATTAGTTTTTATGATGAAGGCCCTTTATACATTCCACACGGATTTACAAAAAGAAAGCTAAATTAATTACTTAATTTAACGTACATTTGCACGCAATTAATCCATAACCACTTTCGCTCTTTCGGAAGTTAATTTAATTGCAATGACCGCACACGACAACAAGATTCTTGGGGAAGGCCTTACTTACGACGACGTACTTTTAGTGCCTGCCTATTCCGAAATTTTACCGCGCGAAGTTTCCATCGCCACAAAATTTTCACGAAATATTACACTCAATGTACCAATTGTGTCCGCAGCGATGGATACGGTTACCGAAAGCGCCATGGCCATTGCCATTGCCCGCGAAGGGGGTATCGGTGTGCTTCACAAAAATATGACTATTGAAGAACAAGCTGCTGAAGTACGAAAAGTAAAACGTGCCGAAAGCGGAATGATAATCGATCCCGTTACGCTGCAAAAAGAGAATACCGTGGGCGATGCCCAAAAAACCATGCGTGAGTACAGCATTGGTGGTATTCCTATCACTGATAATGCTGGAAAACTTATAGGCATTGTAACAAACCGCGATCTTCGTTTTGAAAAAGATTTAAAACGTCCTTTGAGCGAGGTAATGACTTCCGAAAACTTAGTGACAGTTGCACAGGGAACATCCTTAAAGGAAGCTGAGATAATTCTTCAGCAAAATAAAATTGAAAAATTGCCTGTAGTGAGCGACGACGGAAAATTGTTGGGGCTTATTACATTTCGAGATATAACAAAACTTACCCAAAAGCCCATTGCCAATAAAGATAAATTCGGAAGACTTCGCGTTGCCGCAGCATTAGGGGTTACAGCAGATGCAGTGCAAAGAGCAGAGGCTTTGGTAAATGCACAAATTGATGCTGTAATTATTGATACTGCCCACGGACATACAAAAGGAGTGGTTGAGGTTTTAAAACAAGTAAAACAAAAATTTCCGGATTTAGATGTGGTTGTGGGAAATATTGCCACAGCCGATGCTGCTAAATATTTAGTTGACGCTGGTGCCGATGCCGTAAAAGTTGGAATTGGTCCTGGTTCTATTTGTACAACCCGCGTGGTTGCGGGAGTTGGGTTTCCTCAGTTTTCTGCGGTGCTGGAAGTTGCCGCGGCTATTAAAGGGAGCGGTGTACCCGTTATTGCAGACGGTGGAATTCGTTACACGGGGGATATTCCCAAGGCAATTGCTGCTGGAGCAGATTGTGTAATGCTTGGTTCATTATTGGCTGGAACAAAGGAATCTCCTGGAGAAACAATTATTTATGAAGGTAGAAAGTTTAAATCATATCGCGGAATGGGTTCTGTGGAGGCGATGAAGCAAGGTTCCAAAGACCGATATTTTCAGGATGTGGAGGACGATATTAAAAAACTGGTTCCGGAAGGAATCGTGGGACGTGTACCGTACAAAGGTGAATTGGTTGAAAGTATGACTCAGTTTATTGGCGGACTCCGTGCTGGCATGGGCTATTGTGGCTCCAAAGATATTGAAACGCTGAAAGAGAACGGAAAGTTTGTAAAAATTACTTTTTCGGGTATTGCGGAAAGCCATCCGCACGATGTGACAATTACAAAGGAAGCGCCAAACTATAGTAGATAGTTTATAAAAAAAGAAAGATATGTTTGCTTAAAGCACTGAATTTTTTCGGTGCTTTTTTATTTTATGGTGACAATCAATTCTTTAAAATAATCAATTATTTTTTGCAGTTGATGGCTTTCTTTTTTCTTCAGTTCCGCGGAATATAAAATCTGTTTGTTTTGACTAATAATCTTTGAATTCATGGCTGTGTGAGTTGAGATTCTTCAAATATCGTTTTTTGAAAAATAAAGCATAAAAAAACGTGGGACTTATGGGCTCCACGCTTCTTTTATAAAAAATAATAAAGTCTTTTATTCTCCTTCTTCTTCGTCAGCTGTTAATGTTATTCCCAATTCGGTGAGAATCGGAATGGTTAAGTCATAATTTGGATCTAGATATATCAAGTCTTGATTGGTTTGGGTAACTTGGGTAAACCCTTGTGCTTTGGCTACTTTGTCCAAAGCTTCGCCTATTTTTTTGTAAAGTGGTTGTAGGTATTCCTGTCGCTTTATTTCCATAAGCTTGGCGCCGTTTTGCTGAAATTTTTGAATGTCGGCATCCAATGTTAAAAGTTCGGTCTGTTTTGTCTTTTTTTCTTCGGGAGTCAAGTTAGCCTCGCCTTTTTTATATGCTTCGGCCAATACTTTATATTCGTCTATTTTTTTATTAAGATCAACGTCCAATTGTGCTGCGTAGGTTTCCAATTGTGTTCTTACGGTTTCCATTTCTGGCATTTTGGAAAGTATGTAATCTATGTCCGCAGCGCCCACTTTGCTTTGTGCGAAGGTGGTAAGGCCAATAAAGAATATGGCAATTTTTAGAAATTTCATTTTAATATGTTTTAAAAAATTAAGTGCGCAATATTACTATAAATATCGCAAATATACAGGCAGTTGCGCTATCGTTTATAAAAAATGTAGTCTGTAATAAGAGGTGGAAGCCCTTTTTCTTTTAGCAAACTGATAAGCTGGCCACGGTGGTAGGTGCTGTGGTTTATTATGTGAAAAAGAATATCGACTACCGAATTTGTATAAGTTTGTCCCTTGCTATTGGTGTAACTTATGTTTTCATTTAATTGTATTTGATGAAGAATATGCATGCTTTTCTCAAAATTTTCGGTGTTGATGCTTTTTAATTGTTCCAAGCCCAATTCTTGCCACACCGAAAAAGTAGGTAAAGTACCTAAAATTCTATGGTTCCAAATGTGGTGGGCATTTAGTGTATGGCTTGTCAAAACGCTTATCTTCCCTTTAGAAAGAACAGGGTGCCCAATCAATGTGTCAATAACTTGCTGATTGCAGTGGTGTGTATACTCAAAACTATTTTGAAAAAAGGACTTCATTCGTCATAAAGCTGCCCTCGGGTGGGCTTTAGGGTTTCCCGTAAACTATCCATCAGATTTTTTTCTACGACCATAAATGCGATGTGGTGCATAGGGCTAAGTTCTTCCATTCCGGTAAAACTGTGCTGTAGTTTTTCCGTTTCAGCAAATTCATTAAGATGCTTTGCATGGTGTTGTGCAATGTGCTTTGCGTTAGGACCTCGAAAATCCCATATAAGTTTTATTCTTTCAGTCATTTACAGGGTGTTTTGAAGAAAATGTGATAACAAATAAAAGTAAAAGTTTCCTTCATTTTAAAACCATTGGCAAGGTACGGGTTTTCGGGAATATTTTTAAAACCGAAGAACACTATAATTATATTAAATTCGTTTGCATTTCTGATGTGTGTTACCATAGCTTTTTGTTATTTTTGCCACGCTTCACTAAAAATAAAATATTCAAAAAATGATGAAAAAATTTCTTTCCCTATTCATTTTGGTCTTTTTAAGCGCCATGACCGTTTTTTCGCAAAACAAAAAAGAGGTGTTGATGACCATAAACGGCAAACCTGTTTTCACCAATGAATTTAAGCGTGTTTATAAAAAGAACCTGGATCTGGTTCAGGATGAATCCCAGAAAGATATAGATGGTTATTTGGAACTTTTTATAGATTATAAACTGAAAATTGCAGAAGCCCAAGCTCAGGGTTTGGATCAGGAAAGCGCTTATCAAAGTGAATTTTCAAAATACCGTGACCAACTGTCAAGAAATTATCTCTTTGAAGACAAGGTTACAGAAGAACTTGCCAAGGAAGCATACGAGCGTGGAAAATTTGATATAGCCGCATCTCACATTTTGATTCGTGTAGATTATGAATCGGTTCCGCAGGACACATTGGCTGCTTATAATAAAATAAAGTCAATCAGGGAAAAAGCTTTAAAAGGAGAAGACTTTACAGGGCTTGCAAAAACATATTCCGAAGAACCGGGCGCCAAGGAAAGAGGCGGCGATTTGGGTTATTTTTCTGTGTTCACTATGGTTTATCCTTTTGAAACCGCAGCCTATAACACTCCAGTAGGAGAAATTTCTGAAATTGTTAGAACCAGTTTTGGTTACCACATCATAAAAGTGAAGGACAGAAGAGCAAAATTGCCAAAGATTGGGGTTTCGCACATTATGATTTCTGATAAAAAAGGAGCGCGCACTTTTAACCCTGAAGAACGCATCAATGAAATTTACACGATGCTAAAGCAGGGCGAATCTTTTGAAAGCTTGGCAAAACAATTTTCTGACGATAAAAACTCTGCAGTAAAGGGAGGGAAACTGAACCCTTTTACAAAAGGTGATCTTCGTGCATCAGAGTTTGAGGATGCTGCCTATGATCTAAAAAAGATTGGTGATATCAGTAAGCCTGTAAAAACTGATTTTGGCTGGCATATTATTCGTTTGGATGAAAAACTTCCTGTGGAAACTTTTGAAGAGCAAAAACAGATGCTTGAGAAAAAGGTATCTGAAGGCGACCGTTCTAAATTGGTTTCCACCGCTACCAACAATAAGATAAAGCAGAAATACGGCTTCAAAAAAGAAGCAAGCTTTTTACCCTATTTTGATACGTATGTAGGTGATGAAGTGCTTAAGCGAAAGTGGGTAATGGAACCCATTCCTGCTTCTGAAGAGAAAACGCTCTTCACCATAGGGGACAGAAAGGTAGGGTACACAGATTTTGCCAAATTTATTGAGAATAGACAAAGAACCACAAGGCCGTACAAGCATAAGGAGGCATTTTTGGTGGAACTTTATAACGAATTTGAAACTGAGCAGCTAAAGGATTATTTCAAAGAAAAACTGGAAGTGGACAATGAAGAGTACGCGGCTGTGCTTAATGAATACCGCGACGGACTTTTAATTTTTGATGTGATGAACAAAAACATCTGGCAGAAAGCTAAGACTGATAGTTTGGGCCTTGATGAATATTATAATAAAACAAAGGCAGACTACCAATGGAAACAGCGGGTTGACGCAGATATTTATTCAGCTACTTCAGAAAACATCGCAAAGCAGATTCAGACTATGTTGGCAGAAGGTAAAACTGCTGAAGAAATAAAAGCATCACTCAATACTGAAGAAAAAGTAAACGTATTGATAACGCCGGGACTTTTTGAAATTGATCAACACGAGCTGCCTAAGAATCTTGAAATAAATAAAGGCGTTTCAAGTATTTATCCTAACAATGATTCGTTTGTAGTCGTAAATATAAAAGAAGTATTGGCGCCTGACGTTAAGGCTTTAGATGAAGTAAAAGGAAAAGTTTTAAGCAATTATCAAAATGATATTGAGGCTTCTTGGATGGAAAACTTACGCAAAAAGTACAATGTTGATGTAAATAAAAAAGCTTTAAAACACGTTAAAAAAGACCTTAAGTGATACGTAAAAGCCTTCATATAATATTGCTTTGCACTTTCTTTGTTTCCTGTGAATATTTTAAACCGGAAACCCAAGAAAATGCTGTAGCTCGGATAAACAATACATTTTTATATGAAGAAGATATTCAAAAACTGATTAGTGAAGATACTTCCGCAGAGGACAGTACTTTAATAGTCAACAACTATATAAACCGTTGGGCAACCCAGCAGTTACTTATAGACCAAGCCAAGATTAATCTTACGGCTGACAAGCTTGAACAGTACAATAAATTGGTTCAGGAATATCAAAATGATTTGCTTACTGAGGCCTATAAAAACGTTATTGTAAACAAGCAACTGGACAGTACAATTACAGAACAGGAATACCACGAATATTACGAGACAAACAAAGAAAACTTTAAGCTGAAGGATCTTCTCGTCAAATTGCGTTATGTCCAACTTCCTGTAAATTATGATGGTTTGGCGTCAGTTCGGGAAAAGCTAAGCCGATACAACGAAAAGGACAGAAAATCACTTAACAGTCAGAATTATCAATTTATTTCCTCAAATTTTAATGACTCTGTTTGGGTCAAAAAAGAAGTATTACTGAATACGCTGCCAATAATTAGAGGCAATAACGAGCAAGTGTTAAAAAAAACCAATTTTACCCAATTGCAAGATTCATTAGGAGTATATTTGGTGAAAATTGAAGATGTGCTCAATCCCAATGATACTGCGCCTCTTTCTTATATCAAGCCTACTTTAAAGCAGATAATCCTGAACAAAAGAAAGCTTGAGCTTATAAAAAAACTAGAATCAGATATAACAAAAGATGCTATTGAAACAAATAATTTTGAAATCTATAAAAATGAATAAACTTTTATTGGTGTTGTTGCTTTCTACTGCAATGCTGCAAGCACAAACAGTTGTGGAGCCAGACAGTACAGGCGTAGTTAAAGCCAACGATACATTGGTGATGCAACAAACCGTAAAGCGCGATACTATTAAGCCCTTTAAAAGATACAAAGCCGAAGGCGTTAGCGCTGTGGTTGGTGAATACGTGATTCTGGATAGCGATATAGACAAGGCTTATGTAGAAATGCAATCACAAGGAATGTCTATTGAAGATATAACCCGTTGCCAATTAATGGGCAAATTGATGGAAGATAAGCTCTATGCCCACCAAGCTAAGCAGGACAGTATTTTGGTTCCTGATGCTGAAATCAACGGAATGATAGATCAACAGTTGCAATATATGGTGAGCGAGCTGGGAAGTGAGGAAAAAGTAGCCGCCTATTACAGAAAAGATAATATAGCAGATTTAAGAAAAGAACTTTTTGAAGCCAATAAGAGTATAAAATTAGCAAGCTTAATGCAGCAAAAAGTAATTGAAAAAGTAGAAGTAACCCCAGAAGAGGTTCGCACCTTTTTCTTTTCAATTCCTGAAGAAGAACGCCCTGTTTTTGGAGCCGAGATAGAAATTGCACAAATAGTAATTGACCCTGAAGTAACCAGGCAGGCCATTGATGAAGTTAAAGCAAGATTGAACGCAATTCGTTCAGATATTATTGATAACGGCACCAGTTTTTCGACCAAGGCCGTTCTTTACTCCAAAGACCCAGGTTCTGCATCAAAAGGAGGGCTTTATCAGGGAGTAAGACGCGATTCCCCTTGGGCAAAAGAGTTTAAGGATCAGGCATTTTCTCTTTTAGAGGGTGAAATTAGCGAGCCTTTTGAAACAGAATTTGGCTGGCATATACTTTATGTTGAAAAGATCCGTGGGCAGGAAGTAGATGTGAGACATATTTTAATGTTCCCCGAAGTTTCGCAACAATCCATTGATGCTGCGCAGAAAAAAATAGAGGATATAAAAGCAGAAATCGAGAATGGTGAAATAACTTTTGCAGAAGCAGCCAGAAAACATTCAGACGATAAAGAAACCCGTAACAATGGTGGGCAGTTGGTTAATCCAATTACCTTTGATACTAAATTTGATCTTACCAAAATGGATCCCACGCTTAGCGCTCAAGTTTATAACTTAAAGGAAGGGCAAGTATCCGATATTTTTACGGATCGGGACCGTACCGGAAAAAGCAGTTTGAAAATTCTTACCGTAACAAAAAAGTATGCTGAGCACAAAGCTGATTATGCCAATGATTATGAACGTATAAAACAACTGGCACTGCGCGAAAAACAAATTAAAGTAATAAACAAGTGGCAGAACGAGAAAATAAAAGATACGTATATTAGCATCAATCAAGATTACCAGAATTGTGAATTTGCTGGAAATTGGTCAAAAAAATAAAATAATACTATGTCAGACGTAGCAGCGGTAACACAACTGGTTTCCAAATACAACGCCCTTAAAAAAGAAATAAAAAAAGTAATAGTAGGTCAAGATGAAGTGGTTGAGCAAGTTTTGCTTGCAATCTTTTCTGGGGGTCACGCATTGCTTATTGGCGTCCCTGGATTGGCAAAAACCTTGTTGGTAAATACCGTTGCGCAAGCCCTTGGCCTTAAATTCAAAAGAATTCAGTTTACGCCAGATTTAATGCCGAGCGATATTTTAGGTTCCGAAATTTTGGACCAAAACCGCGAGTTTAAATTTATAAAAGGACCAATTTTTGCCAATATCATCCTAGCTGATGAAATAAACAGAACCCCTCCAAAAACCCAAGCTGCACTGCTTGAAGCAATGCAGGAACGCGCTGTAACCGTTGCAGGGCATCACTACAAGTTGGATTTACCATATTTTGTACTTGCAACACAAAATCCAATAGAGCAAGAGGGAACCTATCCTTTGCCCGAAGCGCAATTGGATCGTTTTATGTTTGCGATAAATCTTGAATATCCATCCTTTTCTGAGGAAGTTGAAGTAGTAAAGCAAACCACCACGGGTGAAACACAAACTGTAAATGCACTTTTTTCCGCGCAAGAAATTATAGACTTTCAGCAGTTGATAAGAAGAATTCCTGTGGCTGACAATGTTGTGGAATATGCGGTAACACTTGTTGGTAAAACCCGTCCTGAGAGTTCTACAGCAACAGATACGGTAAAGGACTATATTGATTGGGGCGCAGGTCCACGAGCTTCACAAAATCTAATTTTGGCAGCCAAAACTAATGCGGCACTGCACGGAAAATACTCTCCAGATATTGAAGATGTACAGAAAGCCGCAATTGGAATACTTCGTCATAGATTGATAAAAAACTACAAGGCCGAAGCAGAAGGATTAAGTATTGAAGATATAATCAAAAGCTTATATTAATTCAATTACTCTTTCCTTTTGAAATTATAAAATATTCTTTTATAATATTCTGAATTTCTTAATTTATCATAGATAATTTTGCCATATCAGCAATTATATTCAATAATATTTAGTATTTGCTGAATTATGTTCATTAAATAAGCATTTTCATTAAATATTTTTTAAATATTCCAAATTTTTGTATTTTCGCAAACAACTAAAAATACAACTATGGCTTTTGATATTGATATGATTAAAAAGGTTTATGCCCAGATGGCAGAACGTGTTGATAAAGCGCGTGAAGTCACGGGTAAACCACTTACTCTTTCCGAAAAGATTCTATATTCCCACCTTTGGGATGGTAATCCAGATAAGGCTTTCCAGCGTGGCAAGGATTATGTGGACTTTGCCCCAGATAGAATAGCCTGTCAGGATGCAACCGCCCAAATGGCGCTTTTGCAATTTATGCAGGCGGGAAAGAAAACAGTTGCGGTGCCCACAACCGTTCACTGTGATCATTTAATTCAAGCCAAGCAAGGCGCAGCTCCAGATTTAAAACGTGCCAACGAAACTAGTAATGAAGTTTTTGACTTTTTGGAATCTGTTTCAAACAAATACGGAATTGGTTTCTGGAAGCCGGGAGCTGGAATTATTCACCAAGTTGTATTAGAAAATTATGCTTTTCCCGGCGGAATGATGATTGGTACGGATAGCCACACCGTAAACGCAGGTGGTCTCGGAATGGTAGCCATTGGCGTGGGAGGTGCTGACGCAGTGGATGTGATGGCCGGAATGCCTTGGGAACTAAAATTTCCGAAGTTAATAGGCGTAAAACTTACCGGAGAACTAAATGGCTGGACGGCTTCAAAAGATGTTATTCTGAAAGTCGCCGGAATCCTTACCGTAAAAGGTGGAACGGGCGCTATTGTTGAATATTTTGGCCCTGGTGCAAAAAATCTTTCCTGTACAGGTAAAGGAACCATCTGTAATATGGGTGCCGAAATAGGCGCAACCACTTCAACCTTTGGCTATGATGATGCTATGGAGCGTTTTTTAAGAGCGACCGACAGAGAAGACATTGCAGATGAAGCCAACAAGATTCGTGAATATTTAACGGGTGATGATGAAGTTTACGCAAATCCAGAGAAATATTTTGATCAAGTAATAGAGATTGACTTAACCACACTTCGTCCACATTTGAATGGTCCTTTTACTCCAGACTTGGCAACTCCGGTTGGTGAATTGGGTGAAAAAGCAAAGAAAAACGAATGGCCTATAAAAGTAGATTGGGGCTTGATAGGTAGCTGTACCAACTCTTCTTATGAAGATTTAACCCGTGCTGCCTCCATTGCGCAGCAGGCCATTGATAAAAAATTAAAACCGAAAAGCGATTTCGGAATAAACCCAGGTTCAGAGCAAATTCGATTTACTGCAGAGCGCGATGGACTTTTGGATGTTTTTGAAAATTTAGGCGCCACAATTTTTACAAATGCCTGCGGCCCGTGTATTGGTCAATGGGACCGAAGTGATAGAAAGGGAGACGAAAAGAACACTATTGTGCATTCATTTAATAGAAACTTTTCAAAGCGTGCTGATGGAAATCCCAATACCCACGCCTTCGTTGGCTCACCAGAAATGGTTGCCGCAATTGCAATCTCTGGCCGATTAGATTTCGACCCGATGAACGATACGCTTCTAAATGAAGACGGACAAGAAGTAAAACTAGATGAGCCACGTGGTTTGGAATTGCCCCCAAAAGGTTTTGAGGTAGACGATAACGGTTATTTGGCGCCAAGAGAAGACGGAAGTTCCGTTGAGGTGAAAGTTGCAAATGATAGTGAGCGCCTACAGTTATTGGAACCATTTCTTCCTATTCAAGATTCGGAATTGCAGGGAGTAAAATTATTAATCAAAGCTTTCGGAAAATGTACAACCGACCATATTTCTATGGCCGGCCCTTGGTTGCGCTATCGTGGTCATTTGGACAATATTGCAAACAATACCTTAATTGGTGCTGTAAATGCTTTTAACAAGCAAACAAATTTTGTTAAAAACCAATTTACAGGTGAGTACGGTGGCGTGCCAGATGTACAACGAGAGTACAAAGCCAAAGGAGTAAAGACCATTGTTGTGGGCGACCATAATTACGGTGAAGGTTCTTCTCGGGAGCACGCGGCAATGCAGCCACGACACTTGGGCGTTGCAGCGGTTTTGGTAAAATCTTTTGCTAGAATTCACGAAACAAATTTAAAAAAGCAAGGTATGTTGGGGCTTACGTTTAACAATGAATTGGATTACGACAAAATACAGGAAGATGATACCTTTAATTTTGTTGATATTGCCGACTTTGCACCAAATAAACCACTTACTTTGGAGATTGTTCATAAAGATGGCAGTAAGGATACCATCAAGGTTAACCATACCTACAACGATGCACAAATAAAATGGTATCGCGAAGGGTCTGCCTTGAATTTGATTAAAAAGCAGAACGCTTAGTCTTTATAATAGTAAGGCATTAACCTCACAGATCTTTCGGATTTGTGAGGTTTTTTATACGATTGAATTATGAAACGTTTTTTAAAGAAAAATTGGAGCAACGTGCTCTTCTTTGCATTTTTGGCATTGCTGATTATTCCAAAAACGCGCATGCCCATCCAGGTTTTTGTACAGCGGCTTATTTCATTTTCACCTTCAGAAAAAGATAAAGCAGAACGAGAGAAAATGGAAGACTATCAATGGAGCTTACAAAGGTTAAATGGTGAGGAAATAAATTTTTCACAATCTGAAGAAAAAGTAACGATTGTAAATTTCTGGGCAACATGGTGCCCGCCCTGTGTTGCAGAAATGCCTTCGTTCCAGAAATTGTACGATAGTTATGGTAACAAAGTAGATTTCTATTTTGTTACTTCGGAAGAATCTGAAAAAGTGAATAGATTTCTTCAGAAAAACGAATATACATTGCCGGTTTACATTCAACAATACGAAGCTCCAAAACAGCTAAAATCACAGGCACTGCCTACTACTTTTTTAATTTCAAAAAGTGGTGAAATAGTTATTGACGAAGAAGGTGCTGCGGATTGGAACAGTAAAAAAATGAGAGCTTTATTGGATAATCTTCTTAATAAATAATCGGTTATAAATTATCCGGAAAAATGGTTTTTCAAGATAGAATCCATTTCTTTTTTACCTTCTGCAATTTCGCAGATAGTATTCCACAGTTTTGGAGTTATCAAAGATTTTAAAGGTTGTTCCACCTTTAGTATTTTAGGAAAATTTTTGATGAGTTGCTTATCCCAAGTTTGGTAATGATTCAAAAGATCGTCGGGATAGACAGTTTTGCGTCGCGTGCCCTCATCAATTCCTTTAAAGGGTTCAGAAACATTAAGGTAGCCATAATCGTCAGTCAATTCTTCCCCTGGTTGAATATCGCGTATTGCAATTTCAAAATCATAGGCCGTTGACATACAATTGCTCTTAAAACTATGGTTTACATACCGCCCATAATCCCAGCATAGCACAAAATTTCCTTTGTTGTTTCGGTAGCAATAGGTTTCAAGAATATTTTGATACAGCGAATTCATTTTTTTCATCTTGGCCGGTGTAAATTCACGGTCCAAATCATCCAAAGCCCAAGTTATTGTTCCGGCGGGAATAAATTTGGTAGCAACAACGCCATAACCAATTTGATTACTGATGAATTTCAGTTCTGTTTTGGGATGTATCATATAACGTATTTTTAGGATTAAATGTAATGCAAAAACTTAATCAATTTACATTCATAATTCTATTGTATATGAAATTTTATAGCTGTTAATTTGCCGATTTTTTCCGCAGGCTAATTTTCTCTTTCTAAATTTGGGCTATACTTATCCTTAAACTTTTCCATTAAAATATAAATGGTCAAAAGCATTGTGAGTGCATAAATACTGTCTTCTATGGGAACGGAGCCAATGCGGATGCCTAAGTTTTCAGCATTATTGTACCAAACCACTTCTTCGTGAATCCAACTACCGGTGAGAAAGCCATTCACTATAAAAAAAGGGACTAAAAGAATTAGAAAAATAGGGAAGAAAACTTGAAGTGTTTCACGTTTGTAATTATAAACCAAGGCCAGTAAAACAATTGCATAACCAAAATTGACGGCGGTGTACAACCGATCGTAAAAATAGAGCAGGGTGGCGATTAAAATGGTTTGCAGCAAAAAATATACTATTTGTGTTGTTTTCTCTGAAATTGAAAATTTGGGAAGCATATTTTTGAAAGCATAGATTGTGAAAATACAAGCGTAAGGAATGCAAATGAAGAAAAGCCATTCTTCCAAAGGCAAATTGCCCAGTTTAATTCCAGAAAGATATTTTTCATTAAAACCCCAAATTCCATTTTGGGTAAAGTTGATATCCCACGGAATAAAAAAAGCCATCATAATAAATGTGGCGGGGAAAAAATATTTCCAAAGCTTATAAAACCTCAGTTTCGGGTGAAAACTAAAGAGAAAAGGAATGCTGAGAGATGCAAGATTTAATAAAAGATAGAGATGCCACATCTGTTATTTTTTGAAATACTTTAACGGTGGTAGTAACATTCCGAAACATTCTCCTTTATCTTTTCCCAAATGTTTGTGGTGTATTTTGTGCGCACGCCTGATGCCTCGGGCATACCAATTATTTGCGTTTCGGAATATTTTAAAACGCTGGTGAATAAAAATGTCGTGAACAAAAAAGTAAGTAAGGCCATACGCAAAAATCCCTAAGCCTATGGGCAAACCTGCCCAAAAGCCAAAATAACTCCAGCCTACAAAACAACTGATGCTCACCAAGGCATAAAAAAGAAAGAAATAATCATTACGCTCCCACCAACTGCCGTGATCTTTATGGTGATGATCTTTGTGCAATTTCCATAAAAAACCGTGCATAATGTACTTATGTGTAAACCACGCCATAAATTCCATGATGCAAAAAGTAGAAATGAAAATTAGTATCCAAAGAACTGTTATCATTTTATTTTTAAATTATTTTGATTTGGGAGTATTATGTTTAGGTTTAAAATTAATACGACTGTACTTCTGTCTCCAGCAATATTATTTCACCAAATTTAATTGATATTTTACATAGCTGCGTGTTAAAAGCCCTATTTTTTCAATGTTTGGAACGCGAATTCTAGAATTTTTAATTTCTGTAGCAGGGGTTTTTTGTAGCTTTTTCAGCAATCGTCTATAATATCTATAAGCTATGAAAACTCCCAACTTTGAATCGTGTGGCAATTGTAAAATGCCTTGATATCCACGATTAAAGTTGTCTTCAATTTCTTCAATTATCTTTGTTTTTGAATCTTCGTCAAGAGATTCCAGATTGGTATTTGGAAAATAAGTTCGGCTTAAGTTTTCATAATCATCTTTAAGATCACGAAGAAAGTTCACTTTTTGAAACGCGGAACCTAAATTCATCGCCGACTCTTTTAATTGATTATACTTTTCAGTATCACCTTTCACAAATACTTTTAGACACATTAAACCAACAACGTCTGCCGAGCCGTATATATAATCATTAAATTCTTCTGTAGTGGAATAGACGCTTTTGGTAAGATCCAATCGCATACTGGCCATAAACGTATCGATTAAATCTCTTTGAATGTTATACTTATATACTGTTTCTTGAAATGAATTTAAAATCGGGTTTAAGCTAATTTTATCTAAAAGAGCTTCATCCAACGCATTTTCAAAGCGACCAAAAAGAACCCCTTTATTATAATCGTGAAAAGAATCAACGATTTCATCTGAAAAACGTACAAAGCCATAGATATTATAAATATCCTGACGTATGGCAGGCCCCAACATTCGTGTAGCCAACGAAAAGGAAGTACTGTAGGTTTCAGTTACCTGTTTGCTGCATTTTTTGGATACTATGTCAAAAAGTTCTTTCACTATTTTTTTTCTTTTTCAATTAACCCGGCTACTAATTTTCCAGAGATAAGTGCGGGTGGCACCCCCGGTCCAGGGACTGTGAGTTGTCCTGTGAAAAAAAGGTTTTTCACTTTCTTACTTTTCAATTTTGGCCTTAAAAAAGCTGTTTGCATCAAAGTGTTGGCTAGGCCATATGCATTTCCCTTATAACTATTGTAGTCAGTAGTGAAATCATTAATACAGAATGACTCTTTAAATATAACGTATTTTCTCACCTCTTGGTTGGTTATTTTTTCAAACCGATCGATTATTTTCTCAAAATATTCTACCCTTAATTCTGGGATATCAACCAAACCTGGAGCCAATGGGATTAAAAAAATTCCAGCTTCTTTTCCTGCGGGTGCTACACTAATATCGGTTTTTGAAGGAAAACTTGCGTAAAAAAGCGGTTCGTCGGGCCACTTTGGCGAATCGTATATTTCTTCGGAATGTTTTTTAAAATCAACATCAAAAAATAATGTGTGATGATCTACTCGCTCGATTTTTTTGTCGAAACCTACATAAAATAATAGGGCAGAAGGAGCAAAGGTTTTTTTGTTCCAATAATTTTTAGAATACTGTCGGAGCTTCTGCTCCAAAAGTGTTTCTGTATGATGATAATCAGCACCACTTAAAATGATATCTGTCTCAATTTTTTTACCGTTTGAAATTATTCCGCTAGCTTTTCCTTTTTCAACAATTATCTTTTCAATGTTTTGATTTGTCTTTATGGTTACGCCAAGTTTCTGTGCAAGATTTTTAATCCCGTCGACCACCGAGAACATACCTTTTTTTGGGTGAAATGTTCCGAGTCCAAAATCTGCATAGTTCATAAAACTATAAAATGAAGGTGTTGCGGAAGGTTTTGCTCCCAAAAACAATACAGGAAATTCTAAAATTGAAATTAGTTTCGGATTTGTAAATTCCTTCCGTACGTCTTCACTTACTGTGCTAAAAAACTGCCCAATCTTCTTCATGGTTTGGAACGTAACCAATTCTAATGGGGAAACACCGGGTCTGTAGACCAGATCTTTTATGGCAATATTGTAATTATCTAATGCCTGTACCATGAATTTTCTCAACTTGAGTGAACTGCCCGGTTCCTCTTTTTCAAATGAAGCACAAATCTTTTCAAGAGTATCTTCAATGGTTATATAGTTTCCACTTCCAAAATACACACGGTATGCTGGATTCAGTTTTTCGAGTTCATAGAAATCTGAAGGATACTTTCCAAAATCTTTAAAAAACCGTTCAAAAACATCTGGCATCCAATACCACGTAGGGCCCATGTCAAACGTAAAACCATGCTTTTTTAACTGTCGCGCTCTACCGCCAATGGTTTCATTTTTTTCATAAATGGTTACATTATTTCCTGCTTGGGCCAAATAACACGAAGCGGCAAGCGAAGAAAAACCAGAGCCAATAACTGCAACTTTTTTCATATTGTTTAACAAATCTACATTTTATTTAAACAAAAAAGAAATTTGCAGAATGTAATTTTGTGTTAAGATTTAATTTTATTGGAAATATTTGATTCTCCGAAAATGATTTCGGGCTTAAAGGATTTTTTAAAAGACTTATGTTTAGTAGGTTGACAGCTTTTCAATATGATCTGTAAACTGCTTAATGTCCCTAAAAAACTTTACACTTTTTGTGTTTTTATTACTCTTTTCGGCTTTGTCGCCCAATACCCAGAGTTCGCACGAACCTTTCGCACTGACTTCATCTTGAAAATCTGTAAGATACTTTTTAAGGTTATCATTTTCTGGGCGGACCGTGAAATAGGTAACAAAAATTATTTTAGTTTTTGTTTTTAAGACATGCTTTAAGCTTTCCAAAGGAATATTTGGACCTAAAAAAATTGTGTTGTAACCAGCTGAGATTAGTTCATAATTTGCGTATAGCAAGCTAATTTCATGGATTTCCTGATAAGGAAGATAAAGGGTGAACAATTGAGCTTTTTCAGAATTGCTTGTTTTCCGTTTGGACGTATGGCTTATAATGGAGTGTTTTATCTTTTCGGATATGAAATGCTCGTGTGAAGGATCAATGGTGCCAGAGTGCCACAGAACTCCCATTTCATTGAGTAATGGTACAAATATTTCAGCAAAAACTTCACTGAACGATTTTTTTTCCAAAAGTTTTTCCAAAGTAGCATCAAAAAGTTCTCCGTCAAACTCAAACATCGCCGACTTAAAAATATTTAGCATATATTCAGAATCAAGACCATTGATGTTTTTTTTAATCAATTCTTGAATCTGTACATTATTTAAGCTTGCAATTTTTGATATTTTGTGCCCGGCATTGTATAAATAGGCAACATTCAATAACTTCTTGAGGTTGTCTAGATCGTACTTTCTAATGTTGGTATCGGTACGGTCCGGTTCAAGAAGATTGTACCTTTTCTCCCAGATTCTGATTGTATGGGCTTTTACGTTTGAGAGATTTTCAAGATCCTTTATGCCAAATTGTGTTTTGACCACTGAATTACCGTTTAGTTTTAGCTTGTGAATGTACTAAAAAGAAGTGAATTTGTTTAGATAAATGTAAAATTCACTAAACATATTGGGAAAAAATGTACCCGGGATGGGACTTGAACCCACACGCCCAAAGGACACATGGCCCTCAACCATGCCTGTCTACCAATTCCAGCACCCGGGTGGATACTCATTTTCACCTAAGCGTTTAAAACAAATTAAGAAGTGTTTTAAACAAAAAAAGTTAAACCGAGGGCTTAACTTTTTGTGACCTGGCTGGGGCTCGAACCCAGGACCACCTCCTTAAAAGGGAGGTGCTCTACCAACTGAGCTACCAGGTCTTCCTTATTGCGGGTGCAAATATACTATCATTAAATGAAATTTTCAAAACGAAAATGAATTAAATTTGAGGAAAATCTAAAACCTTTGAAATACAGGGGCTCACAAATGAATTTTTTATTTCAAAAGCTGCATTTGGATAAATAATCAACAAAAAACAGGAGAATGTTACACCATATATTGAGAAATTCGTAATTTGAAAACCTATGAAAATCGTCTTGGTTGGGTATATGGGAAGTGGAAAATCTTCTATAGGAAAAAAACTTGCAGAAGTTTTGAAGCTACCTTTTAAGGATATCGATTCTGAAATTGAAAAAGCTGAAAGAATTTCTGTATCTAAAATATTTTCGCAAAAGGGGGAGGTTTATTTCAGAAAAGTGGAAAACAAAGTACTGAAGCAACTTTTGAAAAACCCGAACAGCTTCGTTTTGGCAACAGGCGGTGGTACACCGTGTTATTCAGATGCTATGGAAATTATAGGAAATCAAGAAGATACTGTTTCAGTGTATTTAAAAAATCCAATAAATACTTTAGTTTCCCGATTATTTTCAGAAAAAGTAGATAGACCTCTGATTGCTCACTTAAGTTCTGAAATTGAACTTGAAGATTTTATTAGAAAACACCTTTTTGAAAGGGCATTCTACTATAATCAGGCTGATATGATTATTGATGTAGGTTCAGAAAGTGTAGCTAAAACTGTTGAAAAGATAATTTTGAAGTTATTCTAATACCGCTCTGTCATTATTTTTTTCAAAAATCACACAAACGTTTTCGTTGAGCGAAGTTGAAAGCGAAATGCCTTTAAAATCTGCTTTTACAGGATATTTTTTATGGTTTCTGTCAACGAGAACAGCAGTCTTGAATTGCTTTAAAGGAACTTCCAAAAAATGCTTCACACCATAAATTAAAGTAGTTCCAGAATGGAGCACATCGTCAACAAGAAGTAATGATTTATTTTTATAATCTACCTCTTTCAATGAGGTTTTTATTGGGTTGGTGGGATTCTTTTTATCAATTATCACTTCGCAAAGTATCACTTTTATTGAAGAAATTTTCTCAACTTCAGTCTTAAGTTTTTTTGCTAGTACAAAACCATTGGTCATAATGCCTGCAATCACCACCTCTTTTTCATCTACATTTGTTTCGTAGATTTGATAGGCAATCCGCTTTATTTTATGGGCAATCTGTTTTTGGTCAAGAATGACGGTATTTATTTCTTGCATCAGCTATTTTTTTCAAATATAGTTATATCGCTTCATTTTCGTCATCTGTTGATTCTGTAAAATCATCCAAATCCCTCCTGTCTTTTTTTGTGGGTCTGCCCACGCCTTTTTTTCTGTAGTAGGTTTTTGCGTATTGCAGCATTTCATTTGTTTGAAATGCCTCTTTGGGCGTTGTATCTATTCTGTATAGATCTACCAATTTAGCGCCAACTCTACTTGCGGGCAGGTCAAGCACTTCCAGTTCATAAGTAATTTGGTTTTTCCGAATATTTATAACATCGCCCGGATAAACGTCTCTGGATGGCTTTACGATATCACCATTAACACGTACAGAACCTTTCTTGCACGCCTGAGTTGCCATGTTTCTGGTTTTTAAATACCGAACTGCCCACAAATATTTATCAATCCTCATAATTATTATGCCCAAAACAACGTTAATGTAGTGTGCAAAAATAACGGAAAATTGTATCTTGCGCCCACAAAAACTGGATGATGATTAAAATAAAATACGCTTGCGGCTTGATGATTGGGCTGCTATTAATTACTACTTCTTGTAAAAAAGATGATGATATACCTGCACCGCCACCACCTCGTGATAGAGGAGAGGAGGCTATCAGGGCTCAGGCAGAGATTGAAGAATTTTTAGAAACGCACTTTTACAATTATGAAGATTTTCAAACGGATCCGGAAAATTTTAAAATAAAGTTTGATACAATAGCAGGAGATAATGCTTCCAAAACTCCTTTGATGGAGCAGGTAGATTTTGTTGAGGTTAAAGATATAATTGATACAGACGTAACCTATAAACTCTACTATTTAAATGTACGTGATGGTGGCGGTGAAAAACCTCATTTTTCTGATTACACCATAAACACATATGAAGGAAGATTAATGAACCTCGATTTATTTGACAGTTCCGTAATACCAGTTAGATTTAATCTTGTAGATACACCTACGAGTTCTGGGATTATTAGAGGATTGCAGCAAGCAATTATCCAATTTAGAGGTGCATCCAACGTTATTTCTAACCCAGATGGCACACTTACTTTTGAAAATTACGGTATTGGAGCGGTATTTATACCTTCTGGCTTGGCATATTATCAATATCCTCCACCGACAGGAGGATTAAATGCTTATGACCAACTTATTTTCTCTTTTGAATTATTTGAGTCTGAAGTAGCTGATCATGACGAAGATGGAATACCATCTTATATGGAGGATCTTAATGAGGACGGCTTTTTGCTGAATGATAATACGGACGGTGCAGGTGCGGTAAATTATTTAGATGATGATGATGATGGTGATGGCCGTTTAACTAAATATGAAATAGAAATAGACGGCAATGGAAATATAACCTTTCCTGATGTTGATGGGGATGGTATTCCAGATTATTTAGATTCTGACAGTTAAAAAAAAATAATAAAAGATAACAAAAAGCCCGATTCCTTTACGAATCGGGCTTTTTTATAATTAATTACTTTATAGATTATTTGCGGGCAATAACCTTTTTTACAGCATTTACAATTGCCGAAGCATTCAAGCCGTATTTATCCATCAATTGCTCGGGAGTTCCGGATTCCCCAAAAGTATCCTGCGTTGCAACAAATTCTTGCGGAGCGGGATGGTGCGTAGCTAATACACGCGCCACACTTTCGCCCAAACCACCTAAGAAGTTGTGTTCTTCGGCAGTTATTACACAGCCTGTTTTTTTCACGCTTTTCAGAATTGCTTCGTCGTCCAAAGGCTTTATAGTGTGTATGTTAATTACATCGGCAGTAATTCCGTTTTCGTTTAAAGTTTCCGCAGCTTGCAAAGCTTCCCAAACCAAATGGCCGGTGGCAATAATAGTTACATCAATTCCTTCCTGCAATTGAACCGCCTTTCCTATTTGAAAATTCTGGTCTGCAGGAGTGAAGTTTGCAACCTTCGGTCTTCCAAAACGCAAATAAACAGGGCCTTCAAAATCTGCAATTGCAATTGTTGCAGCTTTTGTTTGGTTATAATCGCAGGTATTGATTACCGTCATTCCCGGAAGCATCTTCATCAATCCGATATCTTCCAAAATTTGGTGCGTAGCGCCATCTTCACCCAAAGTAATCCCAGCGTGTGAAGCGCATATTTTTACGTTTTTTCCACTGTAGGCAATGCTTTGGCGTATTTGGTCATAAACCCTTCCAGTAGAAAAGTTTGCAAAAGTACCCGTAAAAGGAATCTTCCCGCCAATGGTCATTCCCGCAGCAATGCCTATCATATTTGCTTCGGCTATACCCACTTGAAAGAAGCGCTCTGGATGGTTATCCTTAAACTCGTCCATTTTAAGCGAACCCGTAAGGTCTGCACAAAGTGCAACGACATCTTTGTTTTTCTTTCCAAGTTCCGTGAGCCCGTCCCCGAAACCTGAACGTGTATCTTTTTTGCCTGTATCTGTATATTTTTTCATAAGCCTCCCCAACCCCTCCAAAGGAGGAGCTTATAATGGGTTGTATTTAAATTTTTAGTTTCATTTAGAGTTTTAAGTTCCCCTCCCTTCGGGAGGGGTTAGGGGTGGGCCTAATAATCTCCCAAGGTTACAGGGTTTTGTGAAAGCGCCGTTTCCAACTGCTGGTCATTTGGTGCTTTTCCGTGCCAATCGTGGGTATGCATCATAAAATCAACGCCATTGCCCATTACGGTATGTAGCAAAACACAAACGGGTTTTCCATTGCCTGTTTTTTCTTTCGCTTTTTTCATTCCCGAAACGATAGCTTTTAGGTCATTTCCTTTTTCAATATCCATCACATCCCAACCGAAAGCTTTAAATTTTGCTTTCAAATTTCCGAGGGGAAGTACATTTTTAGTAGCTCCGTCAATCTGCTGGCCGTTTAAATCAACGGTTACAATCAGGTTGTCCACATTATTTCCCGCAGCATACATGATTGCTTCCCAATTTTGACCTTCCTGTAATTCGCCATCGCCACAAAGTGTGTAGATTAAATGTTTGTCTTTGTTGAGCTTTTTAGTGAGTGCGGCCCCAATAGAAGCAGAAATGCCCTGACCCAAGGAGCCCGAGGCAATCCGAACACCCGGTAAACCTTCGTGCGTTGTTGGATGGCCCTGTAAACGCGAATTTAAAAGACGGAAGGTGTTCAGTTCTTCCACGGGGAAATAGCCCGCCCGTGCCAAAACACTGTAGAAAACAGGTGAAATATGTCCGTTTGAAAGGAAGAAGAGATCTTCACCAATGCCGTTCATTGTGAAATTTTCATTGCGTTCCATCAATTCGTTGTAGAGTGCCACGAAAAATTCAGTACACCCAAGTGAGCCGCCGGGATGCCCAGAATTCACTTTGTGTACCTGCCTTAAAATATCTCTTCGGACCTGAACCACCAAATCCTCAAGTGCTTTGTAATCTGCCATAATGTGTTTTAATTTTCAGTGTCAAAAGTACGGTATTCGGCAGGCTGTTCAAAGAGTAAACAAATGGTTTTATTAACGATTTGAGGGTTTTGTTAACATGCTGCTCAATTCTGAATTCATAATTCCCAATTCAGAATTATAAAGTTATCTTTGCCACCTCAATAAAAATTGCTGAATGCACTTTAAATTAGAAGCTACAGATTTACAAAGCAGCGCCCGCGCTGGAACCATAACCACAGATCACGGAGTGATTGAAACTCCTATCTTTATGCCCGTGGGCACGGTTGGCACCGTAAAGGGTGTGCATCAGCGTGAATTAAGGGAAGATATAAACCCAGACGTCATTCTTGGAAATACCTATCATTTGTATTTAAGGCCACAAATGCCTGTTCTAGAAAAAGCTGGCGGACTTCATAAATTTATGAATTGGGATCGAAATATTTTAACGGATAGTGGTGGCTACCAAGTATATTCGCTTTCAGCAAATAGAAAAATCAAGGAGGAAGGGGTAAAATTCAAGAGCCATATTGACGGGAGTTATCACGTTTTTACGCCTGAAAACGTAATGGAAATACAACGCACCATAGGTGCCGATATCATTATGGCTTTTGATGAATGTGCGCCATACCCTTGCGATTTTAACTATGCAAAACGTTCTATGCACATGACACATCGATGGCTGGACCGCTGTATAAAACATTTGAAAAAAACACCCTTAAAGTATGATTATGGACAGACTTTTTTTCCAATAGTGCAAGGAAGTACTTATAAAGATTTAAGAAAGCAATCTGCTGAATATATTGCTTCGGTTGGAGCTGAAGGCAACGCCATTGGCGGACTTTCGGTTGGAGAACCCGCTGAGGAAATGTACGAAATGACAGCAATAGTAACTGAAGTTCTCCCAAAGGAAAAACCGCGTTATTTGATGGGCGTAGGAACACCGGTAAATATTTTGGAAAATATTGCGTTGGGAATAGATATGTTCGACTGCGTAATGCCAACACGAAACGGCAGGAATGGGATGCTTTTCACTTCCGAAGGAATTATCAATATAAAAAACAAAAAGTGGGAAGCAGATCTTTCTGTAATAGACCCGATGGGGATTACTTGGGTAGATACCGAATATAACAAAGCATATCTCCGCCATTTGTTTACCGTAAACGAAATGCTGGGAAGGCAAATAGCCACCATCCACAATCTGGGATTCTATTTATGGTTGGTTCGCGAGGCGAGAAAACATATATTAGCAGGTGATTTTGCCGAATGGAAAAACGGCATGGTAAAGAAACTGGATCAAAGACTATAACATGCTCAGCATTCTCGACAGGTACATATTAAAGAAATACTTAGGCACTTTTTCGCTCCTGTTATTGCTTTTTATACCTATTGGAATCACAGTCCATCTTGCTGAGAAGATTGATAAAATTCTGGAAAACGAAGTGCCGTTGATGGAGGTTCTTATCTATTTGTACAACTTCACCATTTACTTTGCCAATCTGCTTTTTCCGCTGTTCCTTTTTCTTTCTGTAATTTGGTTTACCTCAAAATTAGCTAACAATACGGAGGTTATTGCGTTTTTGAGCAGTGGCGTTTCTTATTATCGTTTTCTTCGGCCATACATAATTGGCGCTACCATAGTCTGCATAGCGGCGCTTGTTTTTAGTATGTACTTGGCGCCTAAGGCCAGCAAGGGTTTTAATGAATTTTCCTATAATTATTTAAAAAAAGGAAAACAAGATAGGGACCAAAGCAACGTCTATACACAGATAAATGACAACGATTATATTTACGTTAGCTATTTCAACGTAACCGATAAAATAGGAAGCAACTTTACTTTGGAACATTTTGAAGGCAATAAAATGACCTATAAAATTTCCGCAGCGCAGATAAAATATAACGAAGCTGATAGCACATATTCATTGTTTCATTATAACAAAAGAAAAATAGGGGAATTTGATGATGTTTTGGAAAGCAAGCCAAAGCTCGATACCGTTTTTTCTTTTGACCTTGAAGATTTAACGCCGGTAACCTACATTGCTGAAACACTGAATTTTACAGAGCTGAACGATTTCATTAAAAAGGAAAAGGCACGCGGTTCTTCTTATATAAACAGATATGAAGTAGTTCGGTACAAACGGTGGAGTTTGCCGGTTTCTGCATATATTTTAACCATAATTGCCGTAGCCGTTTCCTCTGTAAAAAGGCGTGGCGGTATGGGGCTGAACCTAGCCATTGGTATTGGTATCGGGATGGTTTTTGTTTTCTTCGACAAAATTTTTGGCACTATGGCAGAGCAAAGTGATTTTTCTCCTTTCGTAGCCACTTGGTTTCCGAACTTTGTTTTCGGAATATTGGCAATCTATCTTTTAAGAAATGCGAAACGATAAGCTCCTCAATTATCTGCACCTACATTTTATAGTATTTATCTGGGGTTTCACCGCTGTTCTGGGCGCTTTGATTTCGTTGGAAGCCATTCCATTGGTTTGGTACAGAATGTTGCTGGCTGCAGGTTTTGTCTTTCTCTTTTTGCTTTTCAAAAAAGAAAATTTAAGGTTTTCGATGAAAACATTGGGCAAATTTTGCTTCGCCGGTATTCTTATTGCCGTGCATTGGCTCACTTTCTTTGGCGCGATCAAAGCCTCGAATGTTTCGGTAACGCTTGCAGTGCTCTCAACGGGAGCTTTTTTTGCATCATTGTTGGAACCGCTTCTCTACGGAAGAAAAATAATTTTATACGAAGTATTGTTCGGACTTATTGTAGTAGTGGGACTTTACATAATTTTCGACGTGGAAGCTTCCTATACCTTAGGCATTATTTTGGCGCTTATTTCAGCATTTTTGAGTGCGCTTTTTTCTGTAATCAATGGCAAATTTGTGTTGGAGCATAAAGCTTCGGCAATTTCATTTTATGAATTGCTATTTGGTGTTATTGGAATCAGTATTTATCTCGCATTCGCAGGAAAATTCACTACGGAATTTTTCACCGTTTCAGCCCACGACTGGGTTTATTTAATAATTCTCGCGTCGGCCTGTACCGCATATGCTTTCATAGCGTCCATTCATGTTATGAAATGGATAAGTCCCTACACTGTTATGCTTACCATAAATATGGAACCTGTGTATGGTATTATTTTGGCGCTAATCGTTTTGGGAGATTCTGAAAATATGAGTCCACAGTTTTATTACGGCGCGGCTATTATATTGTTAACGGTAATTGCCAACGGAATCATTAAAATTACCCAAGAAAGAAAACGAAGAAGATTGCATAACACCTAAAACAAAATTTTATCTTTGTACACCAACCTTTACAAAAAGAAGGAAAAAATTATGGAATATCTTGATTTTGAACTCCCTATAAAAGAATTGCAGGAACAATACGAGAAAGCATGTCTAATTGGCGAAGAAAGCGATGTAGATGTGACCAATACCTGTAAACAGATTGAAAAAAAGCTAAAAGAAACCAAAAAGGAAATTTATAAAAACCTTACGCCTTGGCAGCGCGTGCAGCTTTCACGGCACCCAGACCGTCCGTACACAATGGATTATATTAAAGCCATCTGTGGCGATTCCTTTTTGGAACTTCACGGCGACCGAAGTTTTAAGGACGATAAGGCGATGGTCGGGGGCCTTGGAAAAATCGGCGATCAGAGTTATATGTTCGTGGGCCAGCAAAAAGGTTATAATACAAAAACCCGGCAATTCAGAAATTTTGGAATGGCAAACCCTGAAGGTTACAGAAAAGCTTTGCGATTAATGAAATCTGCTGAAAAATTTAATGTGCCCGTAGTTTGTTTTGTGGATACTCCCGGAGCTTTCCCCGGTTTGGAGGCAGAAGAAAGGGGACAAGGGGAAGCCATTGCCCGTAACATTTTGGAAATGACACGCTTAAAAGTACCTATTATTGTTGTGATCATTGGAGAGGGAGCAAGTGGAGGCGCTTTGGGAATAGGTGTTGGTGACAAAGTGTTGATGCTCGAAAACACTTGGTACTCCGTAATCTCCCCCGAAAGCTGTTCTTCTATTTTATGGAGAAGTTGGGAATTTAAAGAACAGGCCGCCGAGGCCTTAAAGCTTACAGCAACAGACATGAAAAAACTTAAGCTCATTGATGAAATTGTAAAGGAACCAATAGGTGGTGCCCATAGCGACCGTGAGAAAACTTTTACAACGGTGGCAAGCACCATTGAAAAGTCATATGCTACCTTAAAAATGTTATCCCCAACCGATTTGGTTAAAAAACGGATGGAAAAATATTTGGAAATGGGCGAGTTTAAAAGTTAAAACTAACAATAGCTTATCTTACCGTAAATCCGATGCGAAAGCCTCGGATTTTTTTACGGGTTATCAACAATATTTCGCAGTTTTCAACAATTCAATTGTTGAAGAATGGTTAATATAGTAAGACAAAAAACAATACATTTCTCTTAACATTTTCTTTACATTCGCTTCATGGAAAAAATCAAACCTCAAACCAGTTTTTCAACCCGCTCTTCGCAGGTCATATCGCTTGAAAAGGGCAAAATACCGCCACAAGCTATTGATTTAGAAGAAGTTGTGCTCGGAGCTTTGATGATTGACAAAAAAGGGGTCGATGAAGTAATAGATATCCTACACCCCGAAGTTTTCTATAAACAAGCACACCAACACATCTTTGAAGCTATTCACGATCTGTTTGAAGATAGCCAGCCTGTAGACTTATTAACCGTTTCAACACAACTTAAGAAGCAGGGCAAAATCGAACTCGTTGGCGGAGAGTTTTATTTGATACAATTGACGCAAAAAGTGTCCTCTTCGGCACATATTGAATTCCATGCGCGCATTATTCTTCAAAAATATATTCAACGAAGTTTGATTAAAATTTCAAACGAAATTATTGAGGATTCCTATAATGAAGGAACCGACGTTTTTGATCTTCTGGATAATGCTGAGGCAAAATTATACGAAGTTACACAGGGTAATATTAAGCGGTCATCAGAAACTGCCCAGAATCTTGTAATTCAAGCGAAGAAACGAATCGAGGAAATAGCCAATAAAGAAGGACTTTCCGGAGTTCCTTCAGGTTTTACTAAGGTTGATAAATTAACTTCCGGCTGGCAGCCAAGTGATTTGATTATTATTGCCGCTCGTCCAGGTATGGGTAAAACCGCTTTGACGCTCTCTATGGCACGAAATATTGCAGTTGAGCACAACATTCCCGTAGCGTTTTTCTCTTTGGAAATGTCTTCGGTACAGCTTATTACACGTCTGATTTCTTCCGAAACTCAATTGAGTTCCGAGAAATTACGGACCGGAAACCTTGAAAAACACGAGTGGGAACAACTGAACGTAAAGGTAAAAGGGCTTGAAAAAGCGCCTCTTTTTATAGATGATACACCTTCGCTTTCCATTTTTGATTTACGCGCCAAAGCGAGAAGGCTTTCATCCCAACACGGCATCAAACTTATAATTGTGGATTATCTACAATTGATGACCGCCGGTGGAAGCCAAAAAGGAGGGAACCGAGAGCAGGAAATATCTACCATTTCCCGAAACCTAAAAGCATTGGCAAAGGAATTAAACATTCCAGTAATTGCACTTTCGCAGCTTTCACGTGCCGTTGAAACCCGTGGGGGAAGCAAGCGCCCTTTACTTTCCGACCTGCGTGAATCTGGTGCGATTGAGCAGGATGCAGATATCGTTTCCTTCATTTACCGTCCCGAATATTACAAGATTGATGAGTGGGACGATGAAGAGCACACCCCAACGGCAGGACAGGCGGAGTTTATTGTTGCTAAGCACCGTAACGGTGGTCTGGATGAAATCCGTTTGAAGTTTATCGGCCATCTCGGTAAATTTGAAAGTCTTGCAGATTACGAAATGCCAACGGAAATCCATTCCCGAATGAACGATGCAGCAAATGACGATACTTTCAAAACGAAGAATCTGCCTTCGCCCAACGAAGCCTTCGGAAGTTCAATGAACGATGATTTTTCTATTGAGGAGGATAATGACGTGCCTTTTTAATACTCCATAGATACTTTGGCTTAAAAATTGTCGTTATCTTCGCACGATGCAACGTTTCATTTTTCTAATATTTATATTGCTTTTTTCTTTAAAAGCTTCAGCTTCATACATCCTTATTCCAATGGATGCCGATAGCCAAAAAGAACATCTAAAAGCTTACGGAATTACCTATTGGGTATTGGAAAAACAACAAAAAGTAAAGTGGTTGCTGAACTATCGCGGTGGTTCTTTTTTGATGCCAGATTCCCCTGAAATTCAGAAGGAATGCCAGATTCGCGGAGTTTCTTTTGAAGTGATTTCCGATAGCAAAACCGAACAAATTCTTACCGACATAAGTAGTCCTTCAAAAAATATGGATGCCGTGGTTCTTGAAAAAGCTCCAAAAATCGCAGTCTATTCCCCAAAAGGAAACCTTCCGTGGGACGATGCCGTGACTATGGTTTTAACGTATGCCGAAATTCCATATACCGTAATTTATGACGAGGAGGTAATGGCCGACCAACTTATTCTTTACGATTGGCTTCACTTGCACCATGAAGATTTTACGGGGCAATACGGCAAATTTTATCGCGCCTATCGTTCGGCACCATGGTATATTGAAGAAAAGGCTAAAGCCGAAGCGCTTGCTGCAAAAATGGGTTACAATAAAGTTTCTGAAGCAAAATTGGATGTTGCCAAAAAAATCCGTGATTATGTTATAGGGGGGGGGTTTATGTTTGCAATGTGTAGCGCTACTGATAGTTTTGACATTGCTCTTTCCGCCGAAGGGGTTGATATTTGTGAACCCATGTTTGATGGTGATCCAAGCGATCCGGGTTACCAAAGTAAAATAGATTACAATAAAACTTTTGCTTTTAAGGATTTTATTCTGGAACGTAGTCCGATGGTCTATGAATTTTCCAGTATTGATATGACCGAAAAACGTAGAATTGCTAAGGAAAGTGATTATTTTACATTAATGGATTATTCCGCAAAGTGGGACCCAATCCCGACGATGCTTAACCAAAATCATACTGCTTTGGTAAAAGGATTTATGGGGCAAACAACTTCTTTTGACCCTGATGAAATTAAAAGTAATGTTTTAATTATGGGCGAAAACAAAAGCAATGGCGAAGCACGATACATTCACGGAATAAAAGGAAAGGGTTTCTTTACTTTTTACGGTGGTCACGACCCCGAGGATTATCAGCATAGAGTAGGGGATGCAAAAACGGAATTGGCATTACACCCAAATTCCCCGGGCTACAGACTAATTTTGAATAATGTTTTATTCCCAGCGGCAAAAAAGAAAAAGCAGAAAACCTAAATCTTACAAAGTCCTCAAACCTATTCCCTAGAAAGACTTTCGTAATAATCCTTTGGCGGTAAAACTGTAATTTCCACCCTTCTGTTTTGATGTTTGTTTTCTTCAGTATCGTTCGGAAAACGAGGTTTGCTTTCGCCATACGGTTTTATCTCGAATTCATATAACGAGTCTTCCCCAAAAATTTCAATTAATCTATTTTTTACTGAAATACATCTATTTTCAGAAAGCAACATATTTGAATTATCGTCACCATCACTATCGGTGTGGCCTTCCACCAATATGGTTGCCTTATCTACTTGACGAATGGATTCTGCCAGAGAATCGAGACTTTGTTTTGCGTTTTCCTTTAATTCATATTTGGCAACATCAAAAAGAACATCTGCGTTAATTGTAAGTTTGATTACGCTATTTATAGCTCCAATGGCGTCTATATCTGCCCCGGCACTTTTGCTTTTGCAAAGGTCTTTTAAATCGGTAATCTTGAGAAAATAGAAAACGGTTTCGGTATCAATTCCTTCTTTGCTTAAATCTATGGAGGACTTTCCACCCGCAATTTTTCCGGCATATATCCAATCTGTGCCATTTTGTGAAATCTCGACTTTGGCGGGCTCTTTGGAAGGACCAACTTCGAAAAGATAAAGATCATCGCCCGGAAGATTCATAAAACCATTGTCTGTAAATTCTACGGTTAAACTTCCTCCACAGCCCAGTGAAATAAAGTTAGGCGTTTGGTAATTTTTATAGTTTGGTTCGTGAAGGCACTGTAAACTATCCCTATATTTCTGAATGGGTGGTGGCGTGCCAACCTTATATTCAATGAGTTTATCTGCAAAGGAAATTTTTCCCAAGGGAAGATAGATAGATTCGTACCTGTCAATTCTGTATAGTTTTCCAGTTCCTTTTTGGGCGAAAAGAAAACTTTCCGATGCAAAGAGCAAAATGAAAAGAAGAAGTCTGGAGCGAGGCATCGATCTATTTTTAACGAAGATAATGAAACTTATTCAGTTGGATTTTTTGCATAAAAAAACCGCCTCATTGCTGAAGCGGTCTTTAGGCGAAATAATATAGTTAATGTCTTATTTTACTTGTTTTACGATTGCGGCAAAAGCCTCTGGGTGGTTCATAGCCAAATCTGCCAAAACCTTACGGTTAAGTTCGATTCCACTGTTTTTTAAACTTCCCATAAACTGTGAATAAGACATTCCATGCTGTCTTGCGCCCGCGTTGATACGGGTGATCCAAAGGGATCTGAAATTTCTCTTTTTTGCACGACGGTCACGGTATGAATAAAGCATTGCTTTGTCCACAGCGTTTTTGGCAACCGTCCATACGTTTTTACGTCTTCCAAAGTAACCTTTGGCTTGTTTAAGAACCTTTTTTCTGCGGGCTCTCTTCGCAACTGAATTTACTGATCTTGGCATAATTTTAATTTTTTTGTAGCAGGCGGTCGATAATCAACACTTGTTTTAAAACTTCTTAAATCAACAATCGTTAATCTAAAATCGTTTTGGCACTACTCCAGGGTTTAAATACTTGTTTTAACCGGTTAGGCTTTTACTTCATTCGAAGCATTAGCTTAACATTAGGCTCGTCGGCCTTGTCCACCAACCCATCATGGGTCAATGCAAGTTTGCGTTTTTTGCTTTTCTTTGTTAAGATGTGGCTTTTAAACGCATGCTTTCTTTTAATCTTACCTGTACCTGTAAGCTTAAAACGCTTCTTGGCACTGGATTTTGTTTTTTGTTTCGGCATGTTTCCTACTTTTTATTTATTACTTCGCTTTATTGTGAACTTCAATTTCTTTTAAAAAATGAAGTATTATTTCTTTTTAGGGGCAATGAACATAATCATTCGCTTGCCTTCCAATTTTGGCATTTGCTCCACTTTTCCGAATTCCTCAAGATCCCGGGCAAGACGCAAAAGCAAAATTTCACCTTGGTCTTTGTAAATGATGGAACGTCCTTTAAAGAAAACATATGCTTTCAGTTTAGAACCTTCCTGCAAAAACTTTTCGCCGTGTTTCTTTTTGAACTCGTAATCGTGATCATCGGTATTTGGCCCGAACCTGATTTCCTTAATGGTAACTTTGGTTGCTTTGGCCTTAAGTGCCTTTTCACGCTTTTTTTGTTCGTAAACAAACTTTTTATAGTCTATTACTTTACAAACTGGCGGGTTTGCGTTTGGTGAAATTTCCACAAGATCGAGTTCTTGCTCTTCAGCAATTTCACGTGCTTTTTTTAAAGGATAAACTCCTATTTCAACATTGTCTCCCACAAGGCGAACTTCTTCAGCACGAATCTTTCCGTTGATTCTGTGTTGATCTTCCTTAATTATCCTTGCAGGTCCTCTACTTCTTTTTCTTCGTATTGCTATGGCTTACTAATTTTAGTTAAACATTAAATTCTTTCGATTCGTCTTTTACTGCTTGTTGAATCAATTCTGAAAAGGCTTTTGGCGTCATTGTGCCTAAATCACCTTCACCGTGTTTACGTACAGAAACCGTTCCATCTTTTTCTTCCTGCTCGCCAACAATCAACATATATGGGATTTTGTTCATTTCAGCCTCCCTAATTTTTTTGCCAATTGTCTCGTTTCTATTGTCTACAAGGGCGCGAATTTCGTCATTTTCAAGCAAATTTAAAACTTTTTGTGAGTATTTTTCATATTTTTCACTTAATGATAATATACTCACCTGTTCTGGCATCAACCAAAGGGGGAAATTCCCGCCAGTATGTTCCAATAAAATTGCTACAAAACGTTCCATACTTCCGAAGGGTGCTCGGTGGATCATTACCGGACGGTGGGTCTCGTTATCACTGCCTTTGTATTCCAACTCAAAACGTTCAGGAAGGTTATAATCTACTTGAATTGTACCTAACTGCCAACTTCTTCCAAGCGCGTCTTTTACCATAAAATCCAGTTTGGGACCATAGAAAGCAGCTTCGCCATATTCAACTTTATAATCCAGCCCTTTTGCTTCGGCTGCATTTATGATTGCTTTTTCGGCTTTTTCCCAATTTTCAAGACTTCCAATATACTTTTCGGGCTTTTCAGGGTCGCGTAAAGAAACTTGAGTATAAAAATTTTCGAAACCTAAAGAACCGAAAACATATAAAACCAAATCAATTACTTTTTTGAACTCATCGTCCAATTGATCTGGCGTACAAAATATGTGTGCATCATCTTGTGTAAAACCGCGAACACGTGTTAAACCGTGCAATTCGCCACTTTGTTCATAGCGATAAACTGTTCCGAATTCAGCAAAACGCTTCGGCAAATCCTTATAAGACCAAGGTTTGCTATTGTATATTTCACAATGATGTGGGCAGTTCATGGGTTTCAATAGAAACTCTTCACCCTCGTTTGGCGTTTTTATGGGTTGAAAGCTATCAGCGCCATATTTAGCATAATGTCCAGAAGTTACATAAAGTTCTTTTTGACCAATATGAGGAGTGACAACCATTTCATAACTAGCTTTTTTCTGAGCTTTCTTCAAAAAGTTTTCAAGTCTTTCGCGAAGCGCAGCACCTTTTGGCAACCAAAGTGGAAGTCCTTGCCCAACTTTTTGTGAAAATGTGAAAAGCTCAAGCTCCTTTCCAAGTTTTCTGTGATCGCGTTGTTTGGCTTGTTCCAGTAATTCAAGATATTCGGTTAAATCTTTCTGTTTCGGAAAACTGATTCCGTAGATACGCGTAAGCTGTTTATTCTTTTCATCACCGCGCCAATATGCTCCGGCAATACTCATCAACTTTACAGCTTTTACGATTCCTGTATTTGGAATGTGGCCACCGCGACACAGATCAGTAAACGTATCGTGGTCGCAGAAAGTAATTGTTCCGTCTTCCAGGTTTTCAATCAATTCAACTTTATACTCATTGCCTTGCTTTTTATAATAATCCAAAGCATCAGCTTTTGAAGATTCACGTAATGAAAATTCGTGTTTTCCTCGAGCTATCTCAAGCATTTTATCCTCAACTTCTTTTAGATCTTTTTCCGAAATGGTTTTATCGCCAAAATCCACATCGTAATAAAACCCATTTTCAATAGCTGGGCCAATGGTTAATTTAATTCCAGGATACAATTGCTCCAATGCTTGCGCGAGTATATGTGCGGAAGAATGCCAAAACGCTTTTTTTCCCTCGTCGTTATTCCATGTATATAGTACCAATCTTCCATCCTCAGTTAATGGGGTGGTAGATTCAATCGTTACATCATTAAAGGATGCCGAAATCACGTTTCGCGCAAATCCTTCGCTAATACTTTTGGCTACGTCCATAGGCGTAACTCCTGCATCAAAATGCTTTACACTTCCATCTGGTAGGGTAATGGCTATCATATACTGAAAAATTTTAGGGTGCAAAGATACTATTAGTTTCGGCGGTTTGCAATATACTGTTTATCGATTATTGAGATTTTTTGAGCGTTCCCATTAATCGTTTTGCGGTTATCGGCCAGGCTTTCACTACTCGCTTCCATATGCGCTAAAATAGCTTATTGCGAGAGCTCAAACATACCGTTCAATCCTTAACGCGGCCACATCATCATAAATAGTATATATATTAAGGTAAAGAGAGGGTGTGAATTTATTTTTCAAGCTAAGTTATCTCTTTTCAAACCCTTACTTAATGATTGAAAAAATAATTCAAAATAAATATCAATTAAGTTTGTGGGATTGAAAAAGCAATCTATATTTGCACCCGCTTAAAAGAACAAATAGAAACGTTCAGCAAAGCAAAAACAACGTTCTTAAAAATTTTTGAAATATTTTTTAAAAAGTATTGCAGGATTAAAAAAGAGTTGTACATTTGCACCCGCTAAAACAATGAGTGACTATAAAACACGATTTGAAAGCGAGCAAAAGAGAGACAAAAAGTTCATTGAGATATTGAAATTGA
>CERN01027157.1_pt1 | contig 61350 bp, 66 predicted proteins | sample 530761 | NCBI WGS metagenome assembly CERN01 (sample SAMEA2620947, study PRJEB7988) | marine metagenome | isolation source: saline water (ENVO:00002010), including | reverse complement strand
AGCCGAGCCTGCACAGCTCGGCTTGTCGCTTGCAGCTTGAAGCTTGCCGCTAGTTCTTAATGCGGTATTCCGCGCTGCGCGCGTGCGCTGTCAGGCTTTCGCCACGGGCCAGCACGGATGCAGTCTTACCCAGCTCGGAGGCACCTTCAGGCGAGCAGAAGATGATCGACGAGCGCTTCTGGAAGTCGTAGACGCCCAGCGGTGAGGAGAACCGCGCGGTGCCGGAGGTCGGCAGCACGTGGTTGGGGCCGGCGCAGTAATCGCCCAGCGCCTCGGGGGTGAAGCGCCCCATGAAGATGGCACCGGCGTGACGGATCTGCGGCAGCAGCGCTTCCGGGTCCGCGACCGACAACTCAAGGTGCTCCGGGGCGATGCGATTGGCCAGCACGCAGGCCTGCTCCAGGTCATCGACCTTGATCAGTGCGCCACGGTTTTCCAGCGAAACACGCACGATGGCATCACGCTCCAACTCTCCCAGCAGCCGATTCAGGCTGGCCTCAACGGCATCCAGGAAGTCAGCATCCGGCGACAGCAGGATCGACTGGGCATCCTCGTCGTGCTCGGCCTGCGAGAACAGATCCATGGCGATCCAGTCCGGATCGGTCTGGCCGTCGCAGACCACCAGAATCTCCGAGGGGCCGGCGATCATGTCGATACCGACCTGACCGAACACCGCACGCTTGGCGGTGGCGACATAGATATTGCCGGGGCCGACGATCTTATCGACCTGAGGAACAGTCTCGGTGCCATAGGCCAGCGCCGCGACAGCCTGCGCACCGCCAATGGTGAACACGTGGTCGACACCGGCCAGACAGGCCGCCGCCAGCACCAGCTCGTTAATCTCGCCGCGCGGCGTGGGCACTACCATGACGACTTCCGGCACACCGGCAACCTTGGCCGGAATGGCATTCATCAGGACCGAGGACGGATAGGACGCCTTGCCACCGGGGACGTAAAGCCCTACCCGATCCAGCGGAGTGATCTTTTGGCCAAGCACGGTGCCATCAGCTTCGGTGTAGCGCCAGGAGTCCTGGCGCTGGTGCTCGTGGTAACTGCGCACACGCTCGGCGGCCACTTCCAGCGCGCTGCGCTGCGCCGGAGTAATGCGTTCAAGCGCCAGCTCCAGGCGGGCGCGATCAAGGGTCAGATCGGCCATATTGCCGGCCGAGAGGCCGTCAAAGCGTTCGGTGTACTCGACCAGCGCCGCATCACCGCTGGAGCGCACCGCTGCGATAATTTCCTCAACCCGGTCATTAACCGCCTTGTCGGAGACGCCTTCCCAGGCCAGCAGGGTATCCAGATGCTGGGCAAAATCGCTCTGGTTGGCGTTCAGACGGGCGATTTTCAGCGGCGTACTCATAGCGATACCTTTGGCGATTCAGGGAATGGTTACTCGAAAACGGATCAGGCGTTGCGGCGCTCTACCGCCTCGGCCAGTTGATCAATCAACATCTTGATGCGGGCATGCTTCATCTTCATCGAAGCCTTGTTGACGATCAAGCGCGAACTGATGGTGGCAATCAACTCCTGGGCCTCAAGACCATTGGCCTTGAGCGTGTTGCCGGTGTCGACCACGTCGATGATCTTATCCGCCAGCCCCACAAGCGGCGCCAGCTCCATAGAGCCATACAATTTGATCACATCAACCTGACGGCCCTGCTCGGCATAGTACCGGCGCGCGACATTGACAAACTTGGTAGCGACCTTGAGCCGACCGGTCGGCTCCGGCACGCCGACCGGGCCTGCGGTCATCAGCTTGCAGCGGGCGATTTTCAGATCGAGCGGCTCATACAGGCCCTGACTGCCGTACTCCATCAACACGTCCTTGCCCGCCACGCCGACATCGGCAGCACCGTGCTCAACGTAGGTCGGTACGTCGGTCGCGCGCACGATCAGCAGGCGCACGTTCGGATCGGTGGTCGGGAAGATCAGCTTTCGGCTTTTTTCCAGATCCTCGGTCAGTTCGATGCCCGCCGCTTTCAGCAGCGGCAGGGTGTCGTCGAGAATACGTCCCTTGGACAGGGCAATGGTCAGACTCTGGCTCATGAAAACTCTCTGTTAGGCCGGGACCCGGCGAATGATACCGCCCAGGGCCTGCAGCTTTTCTTCAATACATTCGTAACCACGATCAATGTGGTAGATACGGTCGACCAGGGTGTCGCCGTCGGCAACCAGACCGGCAATAACCAGACTGGCCGATGCACGCAAGTCGGTCGCCATCACCGGCGCAGCCTTCAGACGCTCGACCCCGGTGACGATCGCGGTATTACCCTCAACCAGAATGCGCGCACCCATGCGATTCATTTCCTGAACGTGCATGAAGCGGTTCTCGAAAATCGTCTCGATGACGGTACCGGTGCCTTCGGCAACCGCATTCATGGCGACAAACTGCGCCTGCATGTCGGTCGGGAATGCCGGATAGGGCGCTGTCCGCAGATTGACTGCGCGCGGACGGTTACCCTTCATGTCCAGCTCGATCCAATTCTTGCCGGTATCGATGTGGGCCCCCGCCTCTTCCAGCTTGAGCAGCACCGACTCGAGGATCGAAGCGTCGGTGTCTTTGAGCTTGACCCGGCCGCGGGTCGCAGCAGCGGCAACCAGGAAGGTACCGGTTTCAATGCGGTCAGGCATCACCGAATAACGCGCGCCGTGCAGACGCTCGACACCGTGGACGGTGATGGTGTCGGTGCCATGACCGGTGATCTGCGCACCCATGGCGATCAGACATTCGGCCAGATCGACCACTTCAGGCTCACGCGCGGCATTTTCGATAACGGTCTTGCCCTTGGCCAGGGTAGCCGCCATCAGAATGTTTTCGGTCCCGGTCACGGTCACGGTATCGAACAGGAAGTGCGCGCCACGCAGACCGCCCTCGGGGGCTGTAGCCTTGATATAACCATCTTCAACGATGATCGTCGCACCCATCGCTTCCAGGCCGCGAATGTGCAGGTCAACCGGACGCGAACCAATGGCGCAGCCACCCGGCAGCGCCACTTCAGCACGCCCGAAGTGCGCAACCATAGGGCCGAGCACCAGGATCGATGCACGCATGGTCTTGACCAGCTCGTAGGGTGCGACCAGCGAGGTGATGCGAGTCGGATCGACTTCGACACCCAGGCGCTCATCGATAACCGGCAGCACACCCATACGACCGAACAGTTCGATCATGGTGGTGATGTCATGCAAGTGCGGCAGGTTGGAAATAACGACAGGTTCATCCGCCAGCAGCGTGGCAGCGAGGATCGGCAGGGCCGAGTTCTTGGCCCCGGAAATCCGGATTTCCCCATCCAGGCGATTGCCGCCGGTGATGATCAGTTTGTCCATACGTGGTACGTACTCCAGACCTCAGGCGCGCGACGCCCAGGCCTCCTGGGTGTAAAACTTCATGGTAACGGCGTGGATACGGCCGTCAGCGATATAGTCGTTGAGCAGCGCATAAATCTGCTGCTGACGCTTGACCGGTGACAATGCCGCGAGGGTGTCGCTGATCACGTTGAGCTGAAAGTTGCAGCCCTCGCCTTCAACCTCGACCCGGGCATCTTCCAGGCGTGATTCGATCAACGCCTTTACTTCATCTGATTGCATTGCAAATTACTCCTTGCGGCGCCCTGCTGGAGCAGAACGCCTGAAAGCTAATTGTCTCGGGCTCGCTCAACGTCGCTCAGCCAGGCATCCAGCCCGCATACCCGGGCGATACTCTGCAGCCCGTCCGGAACCGAGCGTAACCGCAACTCGCGCCCCTGCTGCCGGCAATGTTCTGCCGCGCGCAAAATCAAAGACAGGCCAACACTGTTGGCCTGCGTCACCCCGGACATATCCAGCACCAGCGGCCCCTGCCCCCCGGCTGCAGCCTGCTGCAGCCCGTCGCGCACAGATCCGGCAGAGTCAAAATCGATTACGCCAGCCAGGCGCACAACGCCCTCGGCATCGACCTGCAAGCTGGCATTGCTCACTGCTGCACCTCTTGGGAGGCCACTTCACGTGACTTGGCGACAACACTGCCCCAGTTGTCGATAACCGCATCCAGGTTGTTGTTGTGGGTCTTCATGGCCTGCGCAAACTGATCACGGAACAGCAGGCCGATGTTGATACCCTCGACGATGACGTTACGCACCTTCCACTGGCCATTGATGTCGGACATGGTGTAGGTGGCGGTATAGACCTGGCCATCATTGGCCTTGACCTGCATGTCGACACTGGCGCGGTCAGGGCGCGGCTCACGGTTGTTGGCCGGCAGCACGGTGATCTCACCGCTCTGGAAGTCCAGCAGCGCATTGCCGTAGAACTGCACCATGCTGCGCTTGAATGTCTCGATAAAGCGCTGCATCTGGGCGTCGCTGGCACCGCGGCTGTAGCGCACGGTCATGACGCTGCGCGCAATGCCGTCAAAATCGACAACCGGCTCCAGCACGTCATTCAGACCAACGGTGAACGCTTCCACGTCGTTGCGATAGGTCTCACGGTTGGCGTCAAGCACCTCCATGACCTTGCGCGAGGTATCCTCGACAACCTGTTGTGGGGTCGCGGAAGCCAAGGCAAGCGCCGGCAACAGCAGCGTGAGGGCAACAAAGGCATTGATGATCGGGCGCATGTACATTCTCCTGTGGGGCTGACTGCAGTCAGTCTTCCTTGCTTACTGTATTGAGCAGGAACCGGCCGATCAGTTCCTCCAGCACCAGTGCAGACTGGGTGTCATAGATTTCGCTGCCGTCAACCAACAGGTCTTCCTCGCCACCCACCGAAATACCAACGTATTTCTCGCCCAGCAGGCCGGCAGTCAGAATCGATGCGGTGCTGTCGGCAGGCAGGGTATCAACGTCACTGTCGATGGCCATATCCACCCGCGCACTGTAACGATTCTTGTCGAATTCAATGGCAGTGACCTGACCAATGGTCACACCGGACATGGTTACCTTGGCGCGCGACGTAAGCCCCGCCACATTGTCGAAATAGGCATGCACACTGTAGGTGCTGCCCGTGCTGCCCGGAGTCAGCCCGGCCACACGCAGCGCCAGCACGGTCAGCGCCAGCACGCCGGCCAGAATAAATACGCCGACAGTCAATTCCAGGTTACGGATACGCATTTGATGATTCCTTGGCTAATCAAAACATCAGGGCAGTGAGGATGAAGTCCAGCCCCAGCACGGCCAGCGACGCATACACTACGGTGCGCGTGGTTGCACGGCTGATGCCTTCGGATGTGGGCTCGCAGTCATATCCCTGGAAGACTGCGATCCAGGTGACGACGAAGGCAAACACCACGGCCTTGATCAGGCCGTTAAGTACATCGTCGACGAACTGCACCGAATTCTGCATGTTCGTCCAGTAGGAGCCGGAATAGACTCCCAGCCAGTCAACGGCCACCATGGCGCCGCCCCATATCCCGACCACGCAGAACACCATCGCCAGCAGCGGCATGGAGATAAAGCCCGCCCACAGACGCGGAGCAATGACGTACTTGAGCGGATCAACGCCGATCATTTCCATGCTCGACAACTGCTCGGTGGCTTTCATCAGACCGATCTCGGCGGTCAGAGCAGAACCTGCCCGCCCGGCAAACAGCAGCGCGGTTACCACCGGCCCCAACTCGCGCAACAGCGTCAGGGCCACCATCTGGCCGACCGCCTGCTCGGAACCGTAGCCGACCAGAATGTTGTAGCCCTGCAGCGCTAGTACCATGCCAATAAACAGGCCGGACACGACAATAATGGCGAGCGACAGCACACCAACCGAATGCAACTGCTTGACCAGCAGCGCCCAGCCGTTGCCAAAGCTCGCCCGCCCGAACATCACATTGACGAGAAACAGCCCGGAGCGACCCAGGGCAGTAATGGTGTCCAGCCCTGCTCTGCCGAGCAGAACCAACCTGTCGACTGCACTCACGCGTCTTTCTCCGCTTGTATCAGATCCTGCAGATAATCCCTGGCCGGGAAGTGGAACGGCACCGGGCCATCAGGCTCTCCCTGCATGAATTGGCGAATACGGGGGTTGTCGGAGTTCATCAATTCATCCGGCGTACCCTGCCCGAGCACCTGGCCGTCACCTACCACATACAGGTAGTCGGCAATACTGGCGGTCTCGGCCAAATCGTGCGAGACCACAATACTGGACAACCCGAGCGCGTCGTTGAGCAGACGAATCAGACGCACCAGTACACCCATAGAAATCGGGTCCTGGCCCACGAAAGGCTCGTCATACATCATCAGTTGCGGATCGAGGGCGATCGCACGCGCCAGCGCAACCCGGCGTTTCATGCCGCCGGACAACTCATCCGGCATCAGGTCGCGGGCACCACGCAAGCCAACCGCCTGCAACTTGAGCAGAACAATGTCACGAATCATGTCTTCCGGCAGTTCGGTATGCACCCGCAGCGGAAAGGCGACATTTTCGAACACGCTCAAGTCGGTAAACAGCGCACCGCTCTGGAACAGCATGCCCATGTCCTGACGCGCGGCAAACAACTGCTCGCGCCCCAGCTCGGGAATATTGCGGCCATTCACCCAGATCGACCCGCTTTCGGGTCGCAACTGGGCGCCGATCAGGCGCAGCAGCGTGGTTTTGCCGCACCCGGACGGACCCATGATGCCGGTGACCTTGCCGCGGGGAATACGGATATCCACACCATCAAAGATGACTCGCTGGCCGCGCCGGAAGGTCACGCCCTGAAGGTCTACGATGTAATCTGACACGTCGGTCATAGTGCTGTTCGGGCCTTTGCGGATCATGCCCAGACCTCGGGCAAACGAAGCCGCCTAATATACCAGTTCCCCGACGGCAGCCCAAGCCGGGAATGGGCAGCCTCCCCAGAACGGGTTAACGCCGAGACGAAGCTGGTCAAGGCGGGTGAGTTAGCTCCGACAAACCGCTATACTTGCGCGTTCAGCGATTACCGACGAATAGCACATGGCCGATTTTGACTATATTGCATCCGCCTCGCGCACCATCAGCATGGAACGCGATGCGGTAGATTCCCTGCTGCAGCGACTGGCAGAGCCCTTCACCATCGCCTGCGACACCCTGCTGCAATGCCACGGCCGCGTGGTTGTCACCGGCATGGGCAAGTCCGGACATGTCGGCCGCAAGCTCGCCGCCACCCTGGCCAGCACCGGCACCCCCGCCTTTTTTGTCCATCCGGGCGAGGCCAGTCACGGCGACATGGGCATGATCACCGCCGAGGATGTCGTCATCGCCCTGTCCAACTCGGGCAATACCGCCGAAGTAGTGACCTTGCTGCCGCTGATCAAGCGCCTCGGCGCACCCCTGATCAGCATGACGGGCAACCCGCAGTCGACCCTGGCACTGGCCGCAGTCGCCAACCTGGACACCGGCGTCGAGCAGGAAGCCTGCCCGCTGAACCTGGCACCGACCTCCAGCACCACCACCGCACTGGTGATGGGTGACGCACTGGCCATCGCGCTGCTCGAAGCGCGGGGTTTCAGTGCCGAGGACTTCGCTTTCTCGCACCCCGGTGGCAGTCTGGGACGCCGCCTGCTGCTGCTGGTTGACGACATCATGCACGCAGGTGGGAGCATGCCCCTGGTCAAGCCCAACGCGCCGCTGCGTGACGCGTTGCTGGAAATGACCCGCAAGGGCCTCGGCCTGACCGGCGTCATAGATGCCGATGGCAAGCTGGCCGGCATCTTCACCGATGGCGACCTGCGCCGCAGCCTGGATCACAACATCGATTTTCAGCGTGCCAGCATCAGCGACGTAATGACCCGTCACTGCAAGACTGCGCGCAGTGGTATGCTCGCGGCCGAAGCCCTGAAAATCATGGAAGACGCCCGCATCAATGGTCTGTTCGTGGTAGACACTGAAGGCCGGCCGGTGGGCGCCCTCAACATGCATGATCTGCTCCGTGCGGGCGTGGTCTGAGTTTGAATATGGAAAAGCTGATCGAACGCGCAAAAGCAATTCGCCTCGCCATCTTCGACGTTGATGGCGTCCTGACCGACGGCCGCCTGTATTTCATGCCCGACGGCACCGAGTTCAAGTCCTTCAATACGCTGGATGGCCACGGTATCAAGATGCTCATCGCCTCGGGCGTCGAGGTCGCCATCATCAGCGGCCGAAAATCGCCACTGGTCGAGCGCCGCGCCGCCAACCTGGGCATCAAGCACCTTATTCAGGGCCGCGAGGACAAACTGACCGCCCTGGCCGAGCTGCGTGAGATCGTCCCGGTCGAAATGCACGAGATTGCCTTCCTTGGCGACGACCTGCCGGACCTGCCGGTCATCCGCCGCGCCGGCCTGGGGATGGCGGTCGCCACTGCCGACACCTTTGTGCGCGAACACGCCCATGGCGTTACCCGCGCCGCCGGTGGCGCGGGTGCAGCCCGCGAGTTCTGCGAACTGATCATGCGCGCCCAGGGTACCCTGGACCAGGCACAGGCAGCCTACCTGTGAACCTGACGCTACCACGCTATCTGGTCGTCGGCCTGCTGATCATTGCCGGGGCAGCGCTGGCGATGGCTGTCGGTTACTGGAACATCAATCCGTCCAGCTTCAACACCGGCAAGCCGCAGACTCAGACCGACCGTCCCGACTTCTATATCGACAACGCGCGCATCCTGATGCTCAATGAACAGGGCAAGGTTGCATACCGGCTGACGACCTCCCATGCCGTTCATCAGGTAGACGACGGCAGTACTCACCTGGAAGACCCTGAGCTGCTGTTCTACCGGGGAGAGGATCCGACGCCGTGGCTGCTGAAGTCGCGTCAGGGTGTCGTTACCCAGCGCGGTGACCGCGTTGACCTGACGACCGATGTCCTGCTGAAACAGAACACCGATGACGCGCGTCAGCTGACCACGTCAGCCCTGACCCTGTTTCCCGCCCGTGACTACGCGGAAACCGATCAACCGGTTAGAATCGAAGCCGCTCGCAGTGTGACCACTGCCGAGGGCATGCAACTATTTCTCAACGACGGTAGCCTGAAGCTGCTGTCCACCGTACGAGGCCAATATGAGGTGCGTTAAATCCCTCCTTGCCCTGACGCTGGCCGTGTGTCCAGTGAGCCACGTTCTGGCACTGCCCAGCGACAGCAGCCAGCCGATTCGCATTCAGGCCAACAGCGCGACGCTGGACGACAAGCGCAATACCGCCGTATACACCGGCGATGTGGTCATTACCCAGGGCACCCTGCGCCTCACCGGTGCCCGCGTTACCCTGACCACCAATGCCAATGGTGAGCTCAATACCATGATCACCCAGGGCGGACCGGCCACCTATCAGCAAACGCCGGAAGCCAACAAACCGCCGGTGAAGGCGCGCGCCGAGACCATCGAGTACCACGCCGACCGCGAGACCATCGTGCTGATCAGGAATGCGTTTCTTGAACAGTCCGGCAATACCTTCCAGGGTGAGCATGTCAGCTACGACATTCAGCGTCAGGTCGTCGATGCCGGCAACAGCAGCAGCGGCGCCAACGGCGGCGGGGGCTCAGGGCGTATCGAAATCGTGATTCAGCCGCGCAGCCGCAATACCGAAGCGCCAAGCGAAGAGCCGGCAACGCCATGACCACATTACAGGCGCGCCATCTGGCCAAGGCCTACAAATCGCGCAAGGTCGTCCGTGATGTGTCCGTATCCATCGATAGCGGCCAGGTCGTCGGCCTGCTCGGCCCGAACGGCGCAGGCAAAACTACCTGTTTCTACATGATCGTTGGCCTGGTCAAGGCGGATGAAGGCCAGGTCACCGTCAACGGCAAGGACGTGACCCGCCTGCCGATGCACGGCCGGGCCCGCGAAGGCATCGGCTACCTGCCGCAGGAAGCCTCGATCTTTCGCAAGCTGACCGTCGCCGAAAATATCATGGCGATTCTGGAAACCCGCAAGGACCTGAACCGTCAGGCGCGCGAGGGGAAACTCGAATCGCTGCTGCGTGAATTCCATATCCACCACCTCAGCGACAGTCTTGGCATGAGCCTGTCCGGTGGTGAGCGCCGGCGCGCCGAGATTGCGCGCGCACTGGCAACCGACCCCAGCTTCATTCTGCTGGACGAGCCCTTTGCCGGGGTAGACCCGATTTCGGTCAACGACATCAAGCAGATCATCCAGCACCTCAAGGACAAGGGCATCGGCGTACTGATCACCGACCACAACGTTCGCGAGACGCTGGACATTTGCGACAAGGCCTATATCGTCAACGACGGCCACATCATCGCTGAAGGCGACGCCGAGACCGTGCTGGCGGACCAGACAGTGAAAGATGTGTACCTGGGCCACGCCTTCCGGCTATAAAAGCACCCGCAACTCAGGCATGCTAGCGGGGAACGAGTCCGGACTTCGCCCGGCACATGGTTTGATCAAGCGCACAAGGTATTTCGCGACACAATGAAACCCTCGCTCGTCCTCAAGATGGGGCAGCAGCTGACGATGACACCGCAGCTGCAGCAAGCCATCAGACTGCTTCAGCTATCCAGCCTTGACCTCCAGCAGGAGGTGCAGGAGGCACTGGAAGCCAACCCGATGCTGGAAATGGCAGACGACGGCGATGACGACTACGGCAGCAGCGCCCAGGAAAGCGGCGACGATGACGCCCCCGCGGTAACCCTGCCCGAGCCGGTCTCCCTCGACTCCATCGAGCAGCACGGACAAAACGACCAGGAAGGCAACTGGAATGAACAGATTCCCAGTGAACTGCCGGTCGATACCCAATGGGAAGACGTCTACCAGACCTCTGCCAGTTCGCTGCCCAGCCAGGATGACGAGGACTGGGATTACACCTCGCGTACCGGCACCGGCGAGACCCTGCAGAGTCATCTGGAATGGCAGCTGAACCTGCTGCCGATGTCGGAAACCGATTATCAGATCGCCACAGCGCTGATCGACGGCATCAATGCCGACGGCTACCTTGAAGAGTCGCTGGATGACATTCTGGCCTCCCTGCCCGCAGAGCTCGAAGTCGAACTCGATGAAGTCGAAATGGTGCTGCATCGCATCCAGCAATTCGAGCCGGTAGGCGTTGGCGCGCGGGATCTGCGCGAATGCCTGCTGCTGCAGATTCGTCAGCTGCCCGAGAACACCCCGATGCTGGAACAGGCGACCCGCGTCGTGCGCGATCACCTGGAACTGCTCGGCAGCCGCGATTTCAGCCAGTTGATGCGCCGCAGCAAGCTCAAGGAAGACCAGCTGCGTGACGTGGTTGCGCTGATTCAGACGCTCAACCCCCGCCCGGGCTCGGAAATCGCCTCGGGCGAGCCGGAGTATGTGATACCGGATGTGATTGTGCGCCGCGACGCCAATCGCTGGCTGGTTGAACTGAACCAGGAAGCGGTACCCAAGGTTCGCGTCAACGGCCACTATGCCTCGATGGTGCGACGGGCCGACTCCAGTGACGACAACACCTACCTGCGCAACAACCTGCAGGAGGCGCGCTGGTTCATCAAGAGCCTGCAGAGTCGCAACGAGACCCTGATGAAGGTCGCCACCCAGATCGTCGAACACCAGCGTGGCTTTCTTGAGCACGGCGAAGAGGCGATGAAGCCACTGGTGCTGCATGACATCGCCGAAGCCGTCGGCATGCACGAGTCGACTATTTCGCGGGTTACGACCCAGAAATACATGCACACGCCGCGCGGCATCTTCGAGCTGAAGTACTTTTTCTCCAGCCACGTCGGCACCAGCGAAGGCGGGGAATTTTCCTCCACCGCTATCCGCGCGCTGATCAAAAAGCTGGTCGCAGCAGAAAACCCAAAGAAACCATTGAGCGACAGCAAGATCGCTGGTTTACTTGAAGAACAGGGCATTGAAGTAGCCCGACGGACCATCGCGAAATACCGCGAGTCGCTCAACATCGCGCCTTCGAGCGAACGCAAGAGACTGGTCTAGTACCTGCGAAAACAGGCTCGAATGAGCCGTTCAACGCAGCAGATCCAGTTCAGGGATCACGCAAGTGGCAATACCGGGTGACAGGTCGTCACCCAGCAACAACAAGCCAATCAGGAGATGCCGTATGCAACTGAACATTAGCGGTCACCAACTCGATATCACCGACGCACTGCGCGACTACGTCACCGAAAAAATGTCCCGCCTGGAGCGGCATTTCGACAAGATCACCAACGTCCAGGTCACCCTGGAAGTAGAGAAACTCCGGCAGAAGGCCGAAGCCACCCTGCACATTGCCGGTGGTGAAGTGGTTGCCCTGGCAGAACACTCCGATATGTACGCCGCCATTGACCTGCTGACCGACAAGCTGGATCGCCAATTGATCAAGCACAAGGAAAAGCACATCGACCGTCAGCAAGGCGCGAACGACCGATAACCGGACCTTCACTGCATCACCATGCAAATAGACCACATCCTGACCCCTGAACGTACCTTCGCCGGCGTTCAGGGCGGATCCAAAAAACGTGTGCTGGAGCTGATCGGTAAGCTGGTCGCCCAGCACACCAACCTGGATCCTGACGCCATCTACGAAAACCTGATCGCTCGTGAACGCCTGGGGTCAACCGGTTTTGGTAATGGCATTGCCATCCCTCACTGTCGTCTGGAAGACTGCCACCAGGCCATAGGCGCCCTGTTGCAGCTGGACGGCAAAATCGATTTCGACGCTCTCGATGGCCAACCTGTCGACCTGATCTTCGTGCTGCTGGTCCCGCAGGAAGCCACCGAGCAACACCTGCAGATTCTCAAAATGCTGGCTGGCAAGCTCGACAACGCCGAGCTGCGTGATGCACTGCGCGCAGCACCGGACGCGGATGCGCTTTATCGCGTCATGGTTGGCGACGGCGACGGAGGCTGACATGCGTTTGATTGTCGTCAGCGGCCGTTCCGGTTCGGGTAAAAGCACCGCGCTGCATCTGCTTGAAGACAACGGCTTCTACTGCATCGACAATCTCCCCGCAGGCCTGCTGCCCGAACTGGCCCGCCAGGCAAGACAGAATGATTTCAGCCTGCCGGAAGTCGCCATCAGCATCGACGCCCGCAACCTGCCCAACGACCTGGCACGCTTCCCCGAGCTGCTGCAGGACGTACGCAATGCAGGAGTCCAGTGTGACGTGCTGTTCCTGGCCTCGCGTAACGACGTACTGATCAAGCGCTTTTCGGAAACCCGCCGCAAACACCCGCTGACCGACGGCAACCTGTCACTTGGCGAGGCCCTGGACCGTGAAGCACTGCTGCTGCAACCGATCATCGACCTGGCCACGCTCAAGGTCGACACCAGCCACCTGAATCTCTACCAGTTGCGCGACCACCTGAAACAGCGACTGCTCGGCACCAAGGGCAGCCAGCCCTCGGTCCTGATCCAGTCATTCGGGTTCAAACGCGGCCTGCCGGTGGATGCCGACCTGGTATTCGACGTGCGTTGCCTGCCCAACCCTTACTGGCTGCCCGACCTGCGCGCCTTTTCCGGCCGTGATGCCCCGGTCAGTGATTACCTCGGCAAACAGCCGGAAGTGGAAGATATGTACCAGGACATCTGTCACTACCTGCAGAAATGGCTGCCCCGCTACGCCGCCAGCGAACGCAGTTACATGACCATCGCCATCGGCTGTACCGGCGGCCATCACCGCTCGGTCTATATCGCCGAGCGACTGGTGCGCGAACTGAGCGCCGACACACCCAACCTGCTGATACGCCACCGCGACCTGCCCTGATGCCAAGCTCCCGTGTTCTGATCATCAACAAACTCGGCCTGCACGCCCGTGCCGCCGCCAAGTTTGTGGGCATTGCCAACCAGTACGGCTGCAAGGTCACCATAGGCCATGACGAAACCGACCAGGTTGACGGCAAGAGCATCATGCAGGTCATGATGCTGGCCGCCGGCAAGGGCACAGAGGTTTGCGTCAGCTGCGAAGGCGAGCAGGCAGAAGAAGCCCTGCAGGCATTGCTGGAGCTGATCAACGACTATTTTGGGGAAGGGGAGTAAGCCCAGCTGCAAGCTGCAAGCTGCAAGCTGCAACAGGGTGAATGCGGCGTCAGGGTGGTCAAGTGTTTTCTGCAAGCTTTCCGACCGTTCGACGCTTCAATCTAAACCCACGCAAGTCAAAACCGTGCGGGTTTCACTTGCAGCTTGAAGCTTACGGCTTGCAGCTGACGGTAGGGAGCGCTACGCGCCCCCTACCGTCATCCCATCCACCAGCCAGCTGCCGGTCAGGTAGTTACCACGACGTTCAACATCGCTGCCGACGCAACGCAGGTTGGCATACATATCCTTCAGATTGCCGGCGATGGTGATCTCGCTGACCGGGTACTGAATTTCACCATTTTCGACCCAGAAGCCGCCGGCACCGCGGGAATAGTCGCCGGTGACACCATTCACGCCCTGCCCCATCAGTTCGGTCACCAGCAGGCCGGTGCCCATTTCCTTGAGCAGTGCATCGAGATCGCCCGCGTTACTGGTGACCTGCAGGTTGTGCACACCGCCCGCGTTGGCGGTACTGGGCAACCCGAGCTTGCGGCCAGAGTAGGTGCTGAGCAACCAGCTGACCAGTTGGCCGTCCTCGATGAAGGCCTGTTCACGCGTTTGCAGACCATCGCCATCAAACGCCGCACTACCCATGCCCTGCTTGAGGTAGGGGGTTTCGCGCATGGTCATCCAGGCAGGGAAAATCGGTTGTCCCAACGCATCGAGCAAAAATGTGGATTGACGATAGACAGCTCCGCCGGAAATGGCACCGAACAAATGGCCAACCAGGCCCACCGCCTGATCGGCAGCAAACAGCACCGGCACCTTGGCGGTCTTGACCGTGCGGGGGTTGATGCGCGCCAGCGTCCGCTCACCGGCTTTGCGCCCTACCGCCTGCTCGCTTGGCAATCGCCCCGGTACGCGATCGACGGCGTACCAGTAATCACGCTGCATGCCCTGTTCGGAAGAGACGATCATGACCGCCGCGCTGCTGTGGCGGCTGCTCAGGGCGCTGCCAATGAAGCCATGGCTGTTGCCATACACCCGGCAGCCTTGCTGACTGCTGATCTGCGCACTGTCGGTTGTCAGCCGCGAATCAACCGCAAGGGCCGAGCGCTCCAGCTCCAGAGCCCGATCAATCGCCTGCTCGGCAGACAGCTCCCACGGGTGAAACAGATCGAGATCCGGCAATTGGGTAGCCATCAACTCGGCATCGGCCAGACCGGAACAGGGGTCCTCGGATGCATGACGCGCAATCGCCAGTGCTGTCTCAACCGCCCGCCGGATGGCGTCGTCGGACGTATCGGAGGTACTGACCGAGCCCTTGCGCTGACCTGCGTACAGGGTAATGCCGAAGCCCTGGTCACGATTGAATTCGACCGTTTCGACTTCACCGCTGCGCACGCTCACCGACAGCCCGGTACTCTGGCTGACCGCGACCTCGCTTGCGGTTGCTCCCTGACGTCGCGCCTCGTCGACAATAAAGGCCACCCGCTGCTCCAGCGTCTGCTGCAGGCTTGCGGGATTCTCGGCTACGCTGATGGTATTCGCGCTCATGTCACCTCCGGTTCGAGCAGCCATTGTAGCGAGGTTGCGCAACCGGAAACCACCACGGATTGGCCGCGGCCAGCGGGAAACGGGTATCATTACCCCCGGCAAAAGCTGACGCGACCATCTCCAGACAGGATCACCATGACCGAGTTTCACGACGACGAATCCCTCGAGCCCGTTGATGAGGGCAAGAGCAAGACCCAGATCAAACGGGAGATGGACGCCCTGCAGGAAATGGGCAAGCGCCTGCTGGCACTTAAACCCGACCAGTTGGCCAAGCTGGAGCTGACCGACAAGTTGCGCCTGGCGCTCGCCGAGGCCAGTCGGCACACCGCACGCGGCGCGCTGAAACGCCATATGAGCTATGTTGGCAAGCTGATGCGCGATCAGGATATTGAGCAAATTCAGACCTATCTGGATCTGTTTGACAGCAGCAGCGCAGCCCACAACCAGCACTTCCACCAGATCGAACGCTGGCGCGACCGGCTGTTGACCGGCCGTGCGGACGAGCTGGAGCTGTTTATGCTGGCCTACCCCGCCGCAGATCGTCAGCACCTGCGCCAACTGGCTCGCCAGGCGGCCAAGGAAGCCGAGCAGAACAAGCCGCCGGCGGCGGCGCGCAAGCTGTTCAAGGCTATCCGTGTGCTGGCCGACGACGCCAAGGGGCTCTGATAAAGGCGCGGCACTGGATCACAGCCCGGGGCCTGACTGGCCGGTCATTTTGGCGCTGAGCGCAACCCACTGCTAGGTTTTAACTTTAACCTGCAGAGGATGACGCCACGTGAGCCTTGCTCTTGACCTGCCCAGACTCGAGTCCACCCTGCGCCTTCCGATTCAGGATGAGCGCCAACAACTTCTGCAGGGACTGCTGCAGCCAACCGCACGCATCGACTCAAAGTACTTCTACGATGAACGCGGCTGCGAGCTGTTCACCGACATCTGCCGCCTCGATGAGTATTACCCCACGCGCACCGAGGCGCTGATTTTCTCGGAAAACCGTGAGACGATCGCCGGCCACCTGCCAGACGACCCGCAATGGGTCGATCTCGGCTGCGGTGACTGCAGCAAGACGCAGCAATGGCTGAACGCCGTCGACCCGGCGCGCGTGGTCGGTGTCGACATCGCAGGAGAGTTTCTGCACAGCTCAATAGCCGACGTTGCCCGGCAGCACCCTCAGCTCGAATGCGTTGGCGTGATCAGCGACTTCACCCAGCATCTCGAACTGCATGATCTGCTGGCAGAACGCCCCGACAACCCTCCCGTATTCTTCTACCCCGGCTCATCCATCGGCAATTTCGAGCCCCGCGCCGCCATGCGCTTTCTCAGCCGCATACGCGCCCATTGCACTAGCCACGGTCGCCTGCTGATTGGCGCCGACCTGATCAAGCCCCGCGCCGTCCTGGAAGCAGCTTACGATGACGCCTGCGGCGTTACCGCCGCGTTCAACCTGAATATCCTCAATGTCGTCAACCGGGAGCTGGACGCCGATTTTCAGCCTGAACTGTTTGAACACCGCGCCCGCTTTGACGAGGACCACCACCGTATCGAAATGCGCCTGGTTGCCCGTGAGCGCCACTCAGTGCACCTGGCCCGCCATACCCAGCGCCAGTTCGACGCCGGGGAGCACATCGTCACGGAGTATTCCCACAAATACAGTGTGGATGAGTTTTGTGCTCTGCTGGCCGCCAGCGGCCTGCACTGCAGCCACTACTGGACAGACCCGCAAGACTGGTTCGGTGTCTTTCTGGCAGAGCCGGCATGAACCGCTCGGCCAGACACGCAGCACCCGGCACCCTGGAACTCGACTACGCCCGGGTCCGCGCGCACTCACTGGAGCTGATCCGCGGCTTGAGCCCCGAAGACTGTCAGCTGCAGTCCATGACCGACGCCAGCCCGCTGAAATGGCATCTGGCCCATACCACCTGGTTCTTTGAGACCTTTGTTCTCGCCGCCTTGCCCGAGCCGCCCCCACTCGTTGATCCGGCCTACAAGGTCCTGTTCAACTCCTACTACGTGGGCATCGGCGAACGTCATTTGCGTGCCGAACGCGGTCTGTTGTCGCGCCCCACACTGGACGAGGTGCTCAGCTATCGCCGGCACGTTGACGAGCAGATGTGCCAGCTGCTGAGCGACGCCGGTCAGCGCACCCACCTTGCCCCGCTGCTGACCCTGGGGCTGCACCACGAACAGCAGCATCAGGAATTGATGCTCACCGACCTCAAACACCACTTTTCCTGTAACCCGCTTATGCCCGCCTGGCGGACAAGCGCACCTGAACAACGCTCCGCTATTGCCACTGAGCCTTACCCCTATCGGGCGTTTACCGGCGGTCTGTGCGAGATCGGCGCGTCCGACGCCAGCTTCAGCTATGACAACGAAGGCCCCTGCCACCGCGTCTGGCTGGAACCCTTCCTGCTGGGGGAGCGCAACGTCAGCAACGCCGACTTCATGGCCTTTATTGCCGACGGAGGCTACCAGCGTCCGGAGCTCTGGCTGTCCGATGGCTGGGACTGGGTCAACCAGCGACAGGCACGGGCGCCCTTGTACTGGCTGCAGACCTCGGGTGAACCCTGGCACGCCTTTACCCTGGCTGGCCGGCAAGAGCTCAACCCCGAAGCACCGGCCTGCCATATCAACCTGTATGAAGCCGATGCCTACGCACGCTGGGCGGGCGCACGGCTGCCGACAGAGGCTGAATGGGAGCACGCGGCGCGTACCGCACCAGATCTTGCGGGCTTGTTTGGCCAGGTCTGGCAATGGACCAACAGTGCCTACCTGCCCTACCCCGGTTACCAGCCGGCGGCAGGTGCCGTTGGTGAGTACAACGGCAAATTCATGATCAACCAGATGGTCCTGCGCGGCAGTTCCTGTGCCACCCCGGCGGGCCACAGCAGACCCTCCTACCGCAACTTCTTCCCGCCCGCGGCGCAGTGGCAATTCAGCGGACTGCGCCTGGCGCGCAATCCCTGATCATCGGACATTAAAAAAGGCCGCCCCGTTACCGGGGCGGCCTTGATACTGACAACAACGTCAGGCTAGATCAGTAGCCCAGTGCGAAGTTGTCGGCATCCATTTCCATCAGGTTATCCGCACCGGACAGGATCGCCTCAACGTGAGTGCGAACGCGCGGCAGGATGCGCTGATAGTAGAAACGGGCGGTCTGCAGCTTGGCCTTGTAGAAGCCCTCTTCTGCGGTACCGGCGGCCAGTTTCTCGGCAGCAACACGTGCCATGTCGGCCCAGAAGTAGGCCAGGCAGGCGTAGCCGCTGTACATCAGATAGTCCACGGACGCGGCACCGACCATTTCGCGGTCTTTCATCGCGGCCATGCCGATCTTCATGGTCAGCTCGCCCCACTCCTTGTTCAGCGCAGCCAGCGGCGCGACAAACTCGGCGATGGCTTCGTTGCCCTCGTTGTTCTGGCAGAACTTGTGGACGATCTTGGTGAAGCCTTTCAGCGCCTCGCCCTGGGTCATCAGAACCTTGCGACCCAGCAGGTCGAGGGCCTGAATACCGGTGGTACCTTCGTACAGCATGGAGATACGGGCGTCGCGCACGTTCTGCTCCATGCCCCACTCGGCGATAAAGCCGTGGCCACCGTAGATCTGCACACCGTGGTTGGCCGCTTCAAAACCGACCTCGGTCATGAACGCCTTGGCAATCGGCGTCAGGAACGCCAGCATGGCATCGGCCTGCTTCTTCTGCTCGGCATCCTGGCTGTTCTTCAGGATATCGACCTGCTTGGCAGTGAAGTAAACCATCGCGCGGTTACCTTCGGTAAACGCCTTCATGGTCAGCAGCATGCGACGCACGTCCGGGTGAACGATAATCGGATCAGCCGGCTTCTCCGGCGCCTTGTTGCCGGTCAGCGAACGCATCTGCAGACGCTCACGGGCGTACTGGATGCCGCCCTGGAAGGCGATTTCGCTGTGTGCCAGACCCTGCAGTGCAGTACCCAGACGCGCGGTGTTCATAAAGGTGAACATGGCGTTGAGGCCCTTGTTCGGCTCGCCGATCAGGTAACCGGTAGCACCGTCGAAGTTCATCACGCAGGTAGCGTTGCCGTGGATGCCCATCTTGTGCTCAAGCGAGCCACAGCTGACGGTGTTGCGCTCACCCTTCTCGCCATCGGCGTTCACCAGGAACTTCGGCACGATGAACAGGGAGATACCCTTGGTGCCGGCCGGTGCGTCAGGCAGGCGGGCCAGCACGATGTGGATGATGTTCTCCGACATGTCATGCTCGCCGGAAGAGATAAAGATCTTGGTGCCGGATACCTTGTAGGTGCCGTCAGCCTGCGGCTCGGCCTTGGTACGCAGCATACCCAGGTCGGTACCGCAATGCGGCTCGGTCAGGCACATGGTGCCGGTCCACTCGCCGGAAACCAGCTTGGGCAGATAGGTGTGCTTCTGCTCGTCGGTACCGTGAGTTTCCAGGGTGTTCATGCAGCCGTGCGACAGGCCGGGGTACATGCCCCAGGACCAGTTGGCCTGGCCAACCATTTCGCTGATGGTCAAACCCAGCGACTCGGGCAGACCCTGACCGCCATGCTCAGCGCTGTGCGCCAGACTCGGCCAGCCACCCTCAACGTACTGCTGGTAGGCTTCCTTGAAGCCAGTGGGCGTGGTCACACCCTCGGGGCTCCAGGTACAGCCTTCGATGTCACCAACACGGTTCAGCGGCGCAATAACCTGCTCACAGAATTTGGCGCCCTCTTCCAGAATGGCGTTGACCATATCCGGCGTAGCATCTTCGCAGCCGGGCAGGCTCTGATAGTGCTCTTCATAACCCAGGAGTTCATCGCGGACGAAACGAATGTCACGCAGGGGAGCCTTGTAATCGGGCATGGTACTGGACCTCAAGTATTGATCAGTATGCACGGGCAGCCGAGGCTGCAGTTTTGAGCTGCCTGGCAGCTCGAATTCAAACAGACGTTTGAAACATACGTTTACGCCAAACCAATGTCAACCCCCGCATGAATGCACCGGTATCAGTCTGCGTGAGTATGAACAGAAAAAGGGTGGCCTGACTGACAGGGCCGAATCAGGCGAGGGCGCGCAGACCTGCATTGGCCGGATCGGCAGCAACACCCCGATAGACAGACAGCCCCGCGCCTGCGCGGTCGTCTTCCACCGTTGAGTCACCGCTGGCCTGCGTACTCGCCGAGTCGGCCGACTCCGCTGCTCCGGCACTGCTACCGGCCACCGGATCGGATGCTGCTATCTCGGCACGAGCCTGCGCTATCAGCTGTGCAGCCTGGGCCGCCACGGCACGATCCTGAGATGAAGGCTCGGCCGGCGCCAGCGCGGCTCTGCGCACCTGTTCCATCTTGTCGATGGTGGCCTGCGGGTCGCCCGGTACCGGAGCGGTATCAATGGACACCTCCCCACCGACCGCATACAGGCGGCCGTCCGGGCCCCGTTCATAGCTCAGCGACATGGAGCCGGCGTACTGACCGCCAACCGCCATGTGCGCCTGCTCATGGGCGCGCACCTCGCGATCACGGGCGGCCAGCTCTCTGATTTCGTTCTGTTCGGCTTGCAGCAACTGCGCTTCGGCCTTGGCGAGCTGGGACCGCTTGCTGCGCTCGGCCTCGGCCAGTTCGGTATCGCCGGATGCGTCAGGGGAAGCGGTGCCCACTGCCGCCTCGCTGGTTGGCTCTACCGGCGCAAAACGGGTGTTGGGGTCGTCAGCAGGGACCTTGTCGCTGACCGCGATGGAACGTGCGGTCAGCGTGGTGAACGCGGAGGGAATATAGGTGCTTTGACTGCTGCCGACAGGGGTCATGGGGGCGCACCACGCTGTTGAGCCTGGTCAGGCTCAGGCAGTGACATCCAGCAAGGTGCCGAGCACTTCGTCGGCGGTGTCGATCACCGACGCCCCGACCTCAGCCTGCTGGCGGCCCTGCTGCAGTTCCACCAGACTGTCGACGAGATTGACCGGACGCGCGGTTTCTACCGGCGTAGATGCCGCAGCCTGGCCCGTAGCCGGCTGCGCGGGCTGCGCAGTCGCAGCCACCGGATCAACCGGAAGGGCCGCACGGGCAATATCGGACGCCGCACCGCTGATGCGGTTCTGGCCCTGACGCACACTGGTCAGGCCAGCGGAAATCAAGTCAAGGGTAGCCATGGCATGGTCTCTGGGTAAATTGACACCTACATTCAAGCATAGACGCCCCCCCGCGCCCAGCACCGCTGGTCGTATCAGACCAGCGGAGACACATCCAGATACACAGACACGGCGGTCGCGTCGGCCGAATCCAGGCGCGGCACGACGCCCAGGCATGGTGCCTTGATCAACTGCTTGAGCGTCGCCAGGTTTTCCTCGGGACGGCTCATCTGCGGATCAACATGGTTGGCAACCCAGCCAGCCAGCTCCAGCCCATCTGCAGCAATGGCACGACAGCTCAGCAGCGCATGGTTGATGCAGCCCAGGCGCATACCTACCACCAGCACCACCGGCAGTTTGTGCGCAATGGCGACATCCGACAGCAGTTCGCTCTCATTGAGAGGAACACACCAGCCGCCGGCCCCTTCCACCAGGGTCAGCGCGGCACCTCGCTCGAATACCGCGTCACAAGCCTGTGCCAACCCTTTCGCGGTCAGTGTCACCTGCTCCTCCTGCGCGGCAATATGCGGTGCGATAGCCGCTTCCAACGTCACAGGATTGATCAATTCGTAGGCCAGCGGCGGGTTGCACTGGGCCTGCAGCGCGAGCGCGTCTTCGTTACGCAGCCCGTCAGGCGTGCGCTCGCAGCCTGCAGCCACCGGCTTGACTCCGGCGGTGGTCAGGCCTCGCTGACGCGCTGCACACAGCAGACCGGCGGCGACCGTGGTCTTGCCAATTTCAGTATCAGTACCGGTAACGAAGTAACGTTTGCTCATGGGGGTTCCCTCAGGCCTGCTGGCCTTTATGCAGAATGATCTGGGCGACCTGATAGGTCGCGGGCAAACCCGCCGGCTGGCGGAAGGTTTCATAGGCGGCGGTCAGTGCCCGCAATCTGGCTCTGCCGGTCAGACCTCCGGGACGGCCGGCATTCAGATTGTGGGCGCCGAGCGCCTTGAGTTCATGGGTAAGCCCGCTGAGCTGCGGGTAGTGCAGGACATGGGTTTCGACCTCGCAGCGCCAACTGGCAAAGCCCGCATCAGCCAGTGTCTGCTGCAACTGCGCCAGCGGCATGAAGCGATTGACGTGCACGTAGCCATCGACTGCTTGCCAGGCGTCGCGCAGCTCCTGCAGCGTGCCTTCAACTAACGTGTTGAAAGCGATAAGACCACCCGGCTCCAGCACCCGCAGGGCCTCCTTCAGCGCCTGCGAGAGATCCGGGCACCATTGCAACGCCAGGCTGGAAAACAGCAACTGCCGGGAGTCTGCACGTAACGGCAACGCCTCCGCATCGGCAACGATCCAGCTCGAGGATACCGGCCCCTGGGCGCGGGCATAGCGGAGCATGCCCTCGGCGATGTCCAGCCCCAGCACCGGCTGCCCGAAGCGGGCGCTCAGTGCACGGGTAAAGTATCCGGTTCCGCAGCCCAGATCGGCCAGACGCTCGACCTCCAGGCTCTCGGGCAAGCGCGCCAGCAGATTGCTGCCGACGCTGCGCTGCAGCTCGGCGACCTGATCGTAGGTTGTCGCCGCCCGGCTGAACGAGGCGGCAACGGCCTGCTTGTCGATCACCTCGGTGGTCATTGCGCTTCCAGCCACTCGGCGATTTCACCCGCCAGCCAGAGTGGCGCTTCCAGCGGCAGGGCATGACTGCCCTGCGGCAGCATCCTCACCCGGGCATTGCCATTGAGCGCCAGCAGGTCCGATTCCACGGCCGCAGGCACCAGCGCGTCGTTACCACCGAGGCAGTGCAGTACCGGTTGCGCACAACGCTGCAGAGGAATGCGGTTATCGATCACGCCGAGCAGCGCCAGCTGGTTGAGACGTTGCAGCGGATCGGCATCGCTCCACTGCAACTGCTTACTCAGTTCCCGGGCGTTCTCACCACCTTGCGTTACCAACAGGGAAAAGCGCTTGAGAATACGCTCGGGTTGCTCGCGGGCATCAGCCAGGAAAGCCTTGAAGGTATCGACCGGCATCGCATGAGGCCAGCCGTCGCGCGCCGCAAAGCAGGCATTACTGGCGATGGTGATGACGCCACAGAAGCGCTCCGGGAAGCGGCGCTGCAGCTGCACTGCCAGCATGCCGCCCAGCGACCAGCCGGCCAGCCAGCCAGCAGGCAAGGCCTCGGCCAGCGCCGTCAGGTCCGGCTCGAGGGTCGACATCTGCAGCCGCGGCGGCAACTCCGCCAGCTGCACAGCCAGGTCGGGCAGCCGCTCGTGCAACGCCTGCTGCAACGGCAGCAGGTTGCTGGCGGCCAGCGCCCAGCCGGGCAGTAAGGTAAGGTTATTCATCGTTGAGTTCCTTGTGCGCCTGCCCGAGCGCATCGAGCAAGCGGTCAACCTGTTGTTCGGTATGCGCGGCGCTGAGGGTAACACGCAGTCTGGCGGTACCCTGCGGTACGGTCGGCGGGCGAATGGCAGTCACAAGCAGGCCGCGCGCGCGCAGTGCAGCCGACAGCGCCAGCGCCCGCTCGCTGGTGCCCACCACTATCGGCTGAATCGGCGTCGGGCTATCCATCAGCTCAAGCCCGAGCGAGGTGACTCCAGCCCGAAAACGGCTGATAAGCGCCGCCAGTTGGTCACGGCGCCAGTGCTCTTCGCGCACCAGTTGCAGGCTGGTCAATGTGGCATGGGCAACGGCGGGTGGCTGGCTGGTGGTATAGATGTAGGGACGGGCAAACTGGATCAGGGTTTCGACCAGTTCTTCGCTGCCGGCAACAAAGGCGCCGGCAGTGCCAAACGCCTTGCCGAGGGTGCCGACCAGCACCGGAACCTGGTCGATCGACAAGCCGAAATGTTCAACAATGCCGCCACCCTGAGCGCCGAGACAGCCAAAGCCGTGAGCATCATCCACCATCATCCAGGCATCGACGTCCGCTGCGGCAGCACACAGCGCGGGCAAGTCGGCCAGGTCACCGTCCATGCTGAACACGCCATCGGTCACCACCAGCGTATTGCCCTGAGCCTTGCTCAACCGGCCACGCAGGCTGTCTGCATCGTTATGCAGATAACGCGAGAAACGCGCACCACTAAGCAGCCCGGCATCCAGCAAAGAGGCGTGATTGAGCCGATCTTCCAGCACCGTATCGCCCTGCCCCACCAGCGCCGTAACCGTACCCATATTGGCCATATAGCCGCTGGACAACAGCAAGGCCCGTGGCCGGCCGGTAAACTCGGCCAACGCCTCTTCCAGCGCATGATGGGCGCCCGAGTGACCGGTCACCAGGTGCGACGCACCACCACCTGTGCCCCACTGCCGCACACCCTCGACGAACGCCTCGTTGATGCGCGGATCATTGGCAAGACCGAGGTAGTCATTGCTGCAGAAACTGAGCAACCGCTCACCGTCGACCTGCACCTCCACGCCCTGCGGCGTCTGCAGCAGCGGGCGTTGACGGTACAGATGCGCAGCGCGGCGCTCGGTGAGGCGTGCAGAAAGATCGAAAGACATAAAAAAGCTCCAAGCGGCAAGCAGCAAGCTTCAAGCCACATCAGCGCTCGCTTGAGGCTTGCAGCTTATGGCTTGAGGCTGCCGTCGTCAGACGGCCGAATAAAACAGCTTGCTGTCCCGCTGTTCGATCAGCGCCTGCTCAATCGCCGCCTGATGCACCTCGTCCGCGTGCTCCTGGCGCTCTTCCGGCTTGATGCCGAGGCGGGCGAACAGCTGCATGTCCTTATCCGCCTGCGGGTTGCCGGTGGTCAGGAGCTTCTCTCCATAAAAGATGGAATTGGCGCCGGCGAAGAAGGCCAGCGACTGCATCTGCTCGTTCATCTGCTCGCGGCCGGCAGACAAGCGCACGTGAGATTTGGGCATCATGATGCGGGCAACGGCCAGCATGCGGATGAAGTCGAAGGGGTCAACATCCTTCTCGTCCGCCAGCGGGGTACCCTGCACCTTGACCAGCATATTGATCGGCACGCTCTCCGGGTGCTCCGGCAGGTTGGCCAGCTGAATCAGCAGACCGGCGCGATCCTGAAGCGACTCGCCCATGCCGAGAATCCCGCCAGAGCAGATTTTCATACCCGCGTCACGCACATGCGACAGGGTTTCCAGCCGATCGGCGTAGGTCCGGGTGGTGATGATGTTGCCGTAGAACTCGGGCGAGGTGTCGAGGTTGTGGTTGTAGTAATCCAGCCCGGCTTCGGCCAACGCCTGGGTTTGCTCCTTGCTCAGCTTGCCCAGGGTCATGCAGGTTTCCATGCCCAGCGCCTTGACGCCCTCGACCATCTTCAGCACATAGGGCATGTCCTTGGCAGACGGATGTTTCCAGGCCGCGCCCATGCAGAAGCGGGTGGAGCCAATGGCCTTGGCATCGGCCGCCGCCTTGAGCACCTTCTCGACCTCCATGAGCTTTTCCTTGTCCAGACCGGTGTTGTAATGACCGGACTGCGGACAGTACTTGCAGTCTTCCGGGCACGCACCGGTCTTGATCGACAGCAGCGTGGAGACCTGCACCCGGTTCGGGTCGAAGTGCATGCGATGCACCGTCTGTGCTTGAAACAGCAGATCATTGAACGGCTGATTGAATAGCTCCAGCACTTCTGCCAGAGTCCAGTCGTGGCGGGTCACGGATGCAGTCATGGGGTCTTGTCCCTTCGAATTGGCAGGGGAACCGGGCGGGTTCCAAGTCTGCCGAGCATCATAACGACGGCACGGAGGCTGTCAACCTTTGAAAAAACAACAGGTTTACATCTGGATAAAAAACAATCTATTCGCACAATGCATACTCTGCCTTGGCAGCAACCCGCATCCGGACACGCAACTGTGCGGAGGCTGCGAGGCTGACTTGCCCTGGCAACAGGCCTGCTGCCAACGCTGTGCCCTGCCCTTGCCGCACCCGGCGCAGCAATGCGGGCGCTGCCTGAATGCACCCCCGCCATTCAGTCACGCGCTGGCACCGCTGATCTACCGCTTCCCGGTTGACAGCCTGATTCCCGCGTTCAAGTACCATGGCCAGACCAGCATTGGCCGCCTGCTCGGGCAGCTACTTGCCGAAGCGGCGGCGGATTGGCTGCAGCAAGACATTGCCCCCTGCCCCGACCTGCTGCTGCCAGTGCCCATGCACCGCAAGCGGCAGGCTCAGCGTGGCTACAATCAGGCCTGCGAGCTGGCGCGCGATATTGCCAGACGCACCCAACTCCGTTGTCGACCCGAACTGCTGGAACGCACCCGCTCAACCCTGCCGCAGCAGGGCCTGGATGCCAAAGCACGACGCCAGAACCTGCGCGGTGCGTTCAGCTGCCCAAGGCCTGAACACCTGCAGGGAAAGCACCTGGCGCTGATCGATGACGTCATGACCACCGGCGTGACGCTGAGTGAGGCCAGCCAAACCCTGCTCAAGGCCGGCGCCGCATCGGTTCAGGTCTGGTGCGTCGCCCGTACCCCCTGAAACCCGTCTGTAACGAGCGATTCCACGGTCAACACCTGTTACCCTGTGCGGTCACAATCACGTGTTTGCTCCGAGTCGACCACCATGTCCAGCCATCCCTTTTCTACCCTCACCCCTGACACCGTGCTGGACGCGGTCGAATCGCTTGGCTATCTCTCTGATGCGCGCATCCTGACCCTGAACAGTTACGAAAACAGGGTATTTCAGGTCGGCATAGAAGGCGCCGCACCGCTGATCGCCAAGTTCTATCGACCGGACCGCTGGAGCGATGAGGCGATTCTCGAGGAGCATACCTTCAGCCTTGAACTGGCTGAACGCGAGATCCCGGTGATTGCCCCGGAGCAGATCGACGGCCGCACGCTGTTCGAGCATGCAGGGTTTCGCTTCAGCCTGTTCCGCCGGTTTGGTGGCCACGCCCCCGAGTTCGACGATCCCGACCATCTGCTGATGCTCGGTCGCCTGATCGGCCGCCTGCATGCGGTCGGTTCGATGCGCCCCTTCGAGCACCGGCCGACCCTCGACTGGCAAAGCTTCGGCGGGGACAGTCTGGATTACCTGCGCAGCGCCAATGTGGTGCCTGCAAGCCTGCAACCCGCCTACTTCTCGGTCGCCGAAGACCTGCTGCAGGTGGTAAAACAGCAACTCCAGGCGCATCCGGCCAAGCAGATTCGCCTGCATGGCGATCTGCACGTCGGCAACCTGCTGTGGCGCGACGACAGCCTGTATATGGTCGATCTGGATGACTGCCGCATGGGTCCGGCGATGCAGGATCTGTGGATGGTGCTGTCGGGTGAGCGCGATCAGCGTCAGGCGCAACTATCCGAGCTGATTGAAGGCTACAACGAATTCCACGATTTCAATCCGTCCGAACTGGCCCTGATTGAGCCACTGCGCAGCCTGCGGCTGGTGCACTACAGTGCCTGGCTGGCACGCCGCTGGGAAGACCCGGCCTTTCCCAGGCACTTCCCCTGGTTCGCCCAGGAACGTTACTGGGCCGACCAGATCCTGACCCTGCGCGAGCAGCGCGCCACGTTGGACGAGCCTGCGCTTCGTCTGTTCTGATTTGCGGATATAAAAGCCATCAATGGCCATTCCCTGGCCGGAAGTGACTCAATACACTGCCCCGCGATTCCTATAGAGGTGAGAACCATGTCCGAACTGCTGATTGACCAACGCAACCTGGCGTTTGAACTCTATGAAGTGCTGGACGCCGAAGCGCTGACCAAGCGCCCGCGCTTTGCCGATCACAACCGCGAGACCTTCGACGCGGCCATCGGTACTGCCCGCACCATCGCGGAAAAGCTGTTCGCACCACACAACCGCAAGAGCGACGAGAACGAGCCCAAGTACGTCAACGGTGCGGCCGAGCTGATCCCGGAAGTCAAACCGGCGGTCGACGCCTTCCTCGAGGCGGGCTTTCTGAACGCCACCCGCACCTTTGAACAAGGCGGCATGCAGATGCCGAACCTGCTGTCGCAGGCCTGCTTTGCCCATTTCCAGTCGGCCAACGCAGGGACCTCGTCCTACGCGATGCTGACCATGGGCGCGGCCAACCTGATCGAGAGCTTCGGCACCGAGGAACAGAAACAGCGCTACCTGCAGCCAATGATCGAAGGCCGCTTCTTCGGCACCATGGCGCTGACCGAGCCACACGCCGGCTCCTCGCTGTCCGACATCCGCACCAAGGCCGAGCCGGCCGCTGACGGCAGCTATCGACTCAAGGGCAACAAGATCTTTATTTCCGGTGGCGATCACCCGCTGTCCGAGAACATCGTCCACATGGTTCTGGCCAAGCTGCCCGACGCACCGCCCGGCGTAAAAGGCATCTCGCTGTTCATCGTACCCAAGTTCCTGGTCAACGAAGACGGCACCCTCGGCGAGCGCAACGACGTGACCCTGGCGGGCCTGTTCCACAAGATGGGCTGGCGCGGCACGACCTCAACCGCACTGAACTTCGGTGACAAGGATAATTGCGTCGGCTATCTGGTCGGCAAGCCGCATCACGGCCTGTCCTACATGTTTCAGATGATGAACGAGGCGCGCATCGGCGTTGGCATGGGCGCGGTGATGCTCGGTTACGCTGGCTACCTGTACTCGCTCAACTATGCTCGCGAGCGCCCGCAGGGCCGCCTGCCCGACGGCAAGAACCCGAATGCACCGCAGGTCTCGATCATCGAGCACGCCGACGTCAAGCGCATGCTGCTGGCCCAGAAAGCCTATGTTGAAGGTGCCTTTGACCTGGGTCTGTACGCTGCCCGCGTATTCGACGATACCGAAACCCTGGAAACCGAGGAACAGCGCAAGAACGCGCTGGAACTGCTGGACCTGCTGACGCCGATCGTCAAGGCCTGGCCCTCCGACTACTGCCTCAAGGCCAACGAACTGGCGATCCAGATTCTTGGTGGTCACGGCTATACCCGCGAGTACCCGGTCGAGCAGTACTATCGCGATAACCGCCTGAACCCGATCCACGAGGGCACCAACGGTATCCAGTCGCTCGACCTGCTGGCTCGCAAGGTGACCATGAACGGCGGCGCCGCGCTCAAGCAGCTGTCCGGCCTGATTCAGAGCTGCTGCAAGCGCGCTGCCGAATACAGCGAACTGAACGAGCTGCGCGAGCCGCTGGAAAAACTGCACGCCCACATCGGCAGCGTCACCATGGCACTGCTCGGTGACATGGGTCAGGGCAAGGTCAACGAGGCGCTGGCCAACTCGGCACTGTACCTCAAGGCGTTCGGTCACATGGTGATCGGCTGGCGCTGGCTGGAACAGGCAGTCAAGGCTCAACAGGGACTGGCTGCCGGTAACGCGGCAGATACCGCGTTCTATCAGGGCAAGCTGCAGGCCGCCCGCTACTTCCTGCGCTGGGAAGTGCCGTCCTGCCACCACGACCTGAACGTGTTGGAAAACCGCGACCTGACCTGCTACGACATGCAGGACGCCTGGTTCTGATCGACCTGTGACCTCCCTGCCGCTTGCGGCATCCCAGCAGGCCACCTTCGGGTGGCCTGCTGCGTTTTAACCCTTTGGGGAACCCGCAACTACCCAGGTGGTCAGCTTCCCAATCGGCAGCAGGAGGGCTAACCTTGCGCACAGACTCATTCAGGAACAACACCATGCCGCTACGCGCGATAGTGCTGCTGGGCTGCCTGCTGCTCAGCCCGCTGGGATGGGCTCAGGACACTCAGCTAACCGCCGATCTGGATCAACGGATTGAAAGCCTCACGGCGGAGATCGAAAGCACCAGCAACAGTAATCTGCCGGAAGCAGAAAAGCGTGAGCTGACAGATCTGCAGCAGAGCACCCAGGGGTTTCTGAGGCAGACGCGCCAGACCCTGGAGGAACAAAAGGCCCTGCAGGAGCAGATCGCCGACGCCCCGCGCCAGACCCAGAGTGTCCGTGCCGAGCACAATCGTCTGGCCAGGAACGACGACAGCCTGCAACGTGCGGTACTGGAGCGTCAGGCGCTGGATCAGTTGGAAACCCTGCTCAGCGACAAGGTCAATCAGATGTTCACCTGGCAGAACGAGCTGACCGGCGTCAATGGCCAGCTGATTGCCGCCCAGACCCGGCCGGAACGTACCCAGGCCAGCGTGTCCGACAACCAGCGCCGCAGCCAGCAACTGAATGAACAGCTGCGCACCCAGCAACGTCTGGCACCGACCACGCTCACGCGCGCGCGCATCGCCTTGTTGCAGGCAGAACTGGAGTACCTGAATGCAGACAGTGAGCTGCTGCGTCAGCGACTGGCTGGCAACAACGTGCTGCAGGATCTGGCCACCCAGCAAAAAAACCTGCTGACCCTGCAGATACGCGAAATTGAAGACGACATCTCGCTGCTGCAGACCGTCATCAATGACAAGCGCCAGTCGGTGTCGGAAAAGGCCGTCAGCGATGCCACCCTGCCGGAGGAGGCCAGCCAGAACGAGGTGCTGCAGGGCCAGAGCAGCATCAACCGGCAGTTGAGCGAGGAGTTGCTGAACGCAACCAGGCAGCTCGGTGTACTGACCCGCCAGAACATTGAAACCAAGCAGCAGACCGAGCACCTGAGTCAGATCGATAAGGCCCTGGAGCAACAGATCGAAGTGCTTGAGGGCAGCCTGCTGCTGTCGCGCATTCTGCACAAGCAGAAGAACGAGCTGCCCCGGGTAGAAATTGATACCGATCTGCCGGATCAGATCGCCGACCTGCGTCTGCGCCAGTTCGAGCTCAACCAGCAGGCACAAAGCCTCGCCAGCCCGGACACCTACCTCAACGACCTGCTGCTCAAGATCCCAGCTCGTCAACGCGACACACTGCGCCCGGAGCTGGAAAAGATGGTCAACGCCCGGGTCACGCTGGTCGAGCAGCTAAACGGCAATATCAACAGCCTGATCAATCTGGCTATCACCCTGCAGATCAACCAGCGGCAGCTGCAGCAGCTCAGCAGCGATCTCAAGCGCACCATCGACGACCAGCTGTTCTGGGTGGCCAGCAGCCGCCCCATTGAACGCAGTTGGCTGACCAGCCTGCCAGGCGAAGTAGCCCACCAGATCGACAGCATGAATCTGCCCCGCCAGTGGGAAAACCTGCTGGACGCTGCCAAACGCCATCTGCTCTGGTGCCTGGGTACCCTGCTTTTACTGGCCCTGTACATCTGGCGCAAGCCACGACTGCGCAGCAGCCTCGACACCCTGCATGACGAGGTCGGGCATTTCCGCCGCGACAGCCAGTGGCATACGCCCCGTGCGCTACTGCTGACAGCACTGCTGGTCAGTCCGATGCCAGCGCTGCTGGCCGGCGCAGGTCTGCTGCTGCGTCTGGACAGCGAGCAAAGTGCGCCGGTGCTGGGCACCGGCATGCTCAAGCTGGCGCTGGCCTGGTTTGTCCTGCACATGCTGTACCGGGTGTTCGACCCCCACGGCATTGCCACCCGTCATTTCCACTGGGACGACGATCTGGTTCATCGTCTGCGCAAACTGGTGCGCAACGTCGCCTGGATTCTGGTACCGCTGGTGCTGATGCTTGGCCTGCATGGGTCCATGCCCGACTACACCGGCACCGATCCGATCGGGCGCACCGGCATGCTGATCGGCATGATCGCGCTGTCATTGCTGCTCGGCCGCTTCATGCTCCGCAGCCAGCCCCTCTACAGCTCCCGGGTGGTCCATTTTGTCGCCGCCAGCCTGCTGATCCTCGCACCGCTGGCGCTGGCAGGCATGACCGCCATGGGTTACCACTACACGGCGGTCAAGCTGGCCGAGCGTTTCATCGACAGCCTGTATCTGATCGTGCTCTGGATGCTGGTCGAGGGTACCGTGGTGCGCAACCTTAACGTTGCCGGGCGCAGACTGGCCTATCAGCGCGCCATCAGCAAACGGCAGGCGGCCCAGGCACGCGAAGGGCAAAGCGACACCGAGACCGCGGTCGACATCCCGGAAATGAATCTGCAGCAGATCAATCAGCAGTCGTTACGACTGGCCAAACTGACCCTGTTGCTGACGTTTGCCCTCGCGCTGTACTTCACCTGGGCTGACCTGATCAGCGCCACCTCGTATCTGGAGTCCGTGACCCTGTGGCACTACGAGGGCACCGGCCTGAATGCCGGCGAAGCGGTGCCGATCAGCGTTGGCGATATCCTCGGCGCACTGGTCACCATCATTCTGACCATTACCCTGGCGCGCAACCTGCCCGGCCTGCTGGAAATCCTTGTGCTCTCGCGACTGGAGCTGCGCCAGGGCAGCAGTTATGCCATTACCACCCTGCTCAGCTACATCATCGTCGGTTTCGGTCTGGTGTCCTCGTTATCAACGCTCGGAGTCAGCTGGGACAAGCTGCAATGGCTGGTTGCCGCCCTCGGTGTGGGTCTGGGCTTTGGTCTGCAGGAAATCTTCGCCAACTTCATCTCCGGCCTGATCATCCTGTTCGAGCGTCCGGTGCGCATTGGTGACGTGGTCACCATCGGCCCGCTGTCAGGCACCATCAACCGAATCCGCATTCGCGCAACCACCATTACCGATTTCGACCGCAAGGAAATCATTGTTCCAAACAAGAACTTCGTCACCGAGCAGATTATCAACTGGTCGCTGCAGGACACTATTACCCGGGTGATCATCAAGGTCGGTGTGGCCTACGGTTCAGACGTCCAACTGGTACGCGAGCTGCTGATGCAGATCGCCCAGTCCAACAGCCGCGTGTTGAAGGATCCCGAACCGCTGGTGCTGTTCCTCAACTTTGGCGAAAGCACGCTGGACCACGAACTGCGAGTACATGTGAAGGAGCTGGCCGATCGCAATATGGCGATTGACGAGATCAACCGCGAAATCGACCGTCGTTTCAAGGAGCACGGTATCGAAATCGCCTTCCGCCAGCTCGACGTCAATCTGCGCAGCAGCGCGGGCCTTGAGAAGCTGGTGCACAGCTATCGTATCGAAGGCGATTCGGCCTCCGGTTCCAGGCCGTCGCCAGCAGCCGGCACCAGCAGAGACCCGATCACACCGGCCGATCAGAGCGGGACAGGCAATACCCCCGACGCACCGACAGACCGCTGATCACGGCCCCCGCAGCCGCTTGCCGAGGTGCAGCGGCTGCGGGCAGAATAGCGCCTCGTTTTCATCCCCTGAGTGCGCCGCCATGCCCAAAGCTGCCGAACTGAAAAAAGGCCATATCGTCCAGATCAACAACCAGCCGTACATCGTCAGCCAGATCGAGGTAAAAAGCCCGTCTTCGCGCAGCGGCACGACGCTCTACAAGGTGCGCTTCAACCACGTCCAGACCAAGCAGAAGCTCGATCAGAGTTTTACCGGCGACGACGTCCTGACCTTTATCGACTTCCAGAAGCGCCCGGTTCAGTTCCTCTACCTGGACGCGGACGGCTACACCTTCATGGATAACGAAGACTTCGCCCAGTTCACCCTGACCGCCGACCAGCTGGAAGATCAGCTGCCTTACCTGCATGACGGCATCGAAGGCCTGTATGGCCTGCTGGTTGAGGGCAACCTGGTGGGTATCGAGCTGCCCGCGGTAGTGGAGATGGCCATCGAGGAAACGCCGCCGGCCATCAAGGGCTCATCAGCCAGCGCACGCACCAAGACCGCGCGCTTTGCCACCGGTCTGGAAATCCAGATCCCCGAGTATCTGGAAACCGGCGAAGTGCTGCGTATCAACACCGAATCCGGCAAGTTCATGTCCCGCGCCTGAGCAGCCTGCCCGCCTGCAGCCTGCCAGCCGGTGGGCTGCACTCACACTTGGTATTGGCTCTGCAGCACAGTATAAAGGGCGTCCGAATTTCCATTCCTGCAAGGAGCCCGCATGTCACCGCACATCATCGAACCCGCCACGCCCGCCACCCGCAGCGTCATCTGGCTGCACGGTCTGGGCGCCGACTGCTACGATTTCGTGCCGGTAGTCGAGGCCCTGCAACTGCCCGCCGATCATGCCATCCGCTTCATTTTTCCACAGGCACCTACCCGGCCGGTCACCATCAACGGCGGCTTCCCGATGCCCTGCTGGTACGACATCCTCGGCATGTCACCAGCCCGGGCAATCAACCAGAGTCATCTGGATGAAGCCGTTGCCCTGGTACGTCAGCTGATCGACGAACAATGCGCACAGGGCATTGCGCTGGAAAACATCATTCTCGCCGGGTTCTCCCAGGGCGGCGCGGTTGTGCTCTGCACCGCTGTCAGCAGCGAGCTGCCGCTTGGCGGTGTGATGGCGCTGTCCACCTACGGGCCGGGACTGGACCTGCTGCTCGAGCAACACCCGGCCCGCCAACCGCTGGAGCTGTTCTGCGCACACGGCCGTTTTGATGACGTGCTGCCATTGGCGATGGGCCGCGAAGCCCATGATCTGATGCAGGCCGCCGGCCACCACACCCGCTGGTACGAATACCCGATGGCGCACGAGGTCTGCATGGACGAAATCGCCGACATCCGTCGCTGGCTGGCAGAACGCTTCGGGCTTTGAGCCGGTCAGGGGCCATGCAGGCCACCGCACCTGTTCAAAAAACAACCGCAAGGCTTCGCGAACGCGCGGCCTTGCTTTACACTGCCTGACGTTCAATTTCCACGCAGTCGAGAAAAACCTTTGCTCAAAGCACTGAAAAAGCTGATTAGCAAGCCAGAAGAGCCGGCGCCGAAAGCGGCCGACACCACACCCCGTCAGGCAGCAGAGCCCACTCCCGCGCCCCTGCAGAACGATAGCGCAAACCGCGAACGCAAGCCGCGCAACCGTGATCGCAAGCGCCTGGCCAAACCACCTGCGACCCCGGTCAAGCCCTGGAGCATCAATGACTTTCAGGTTCCACCGGCCGAAGGTAAAACCCGCTTCCACGACTTCCCGCTGCCTGACAGCCTGATGCACGCCATTCAGGACCAGGGGTTCAGCTACTGCACCCCGATTCAGGCCGCCGTACTGGGCAGCACCCTGCGCGGCCACGACGCGATCGGCCGGGCCCAGACCGGCACTGGCAAAACCGCTGCCTTCCTGGTCTCCACCATCACCCAACTACTGGAAACACCGCCGCCGGACGAGCGCTTTATGGGCGAGCCACGGGCGCTGATCATCGCACCGACCCGCGAACTGGTCATGCAGATTGCCAGCGACGCCGAGGGCCTGACCAAGCACTGCCCGCTGAACGTGATGACTTTCGTCGGTGGCATGGACTTCGACAAGCAGCTCAAGCAGCTGGAACTGCGCTATTGCGACATCCTGGTCGCCACACCTGGCCGGCTGCTCGACTTCTGCAATCGCGGCGAGGTGCACCTGGATCTGATCGAAGTGCTGATCCTCGACGAAGCCGATCGCATGCTCGACATGGGCTTTATCCCGCAGGTACGCCAGATCATCCGCCAGACACCGCGCAAGGGCGACCGCCAGACCCTGCTGTTCTCGGCCACCTTCAGCGACGACGTGATGAACCTCGCCCGTCAGTGGACGCACGAACCGGCCGTCGTCGAGATCGAGCCCGAGCGTCCGGCCTCAGAGAACGTGACCCAAAAAGTCTATGCTGTCAGCGGCCGCGACAAGTACAAGGTACTCTACAACCTGATCACCCAGCTGGATCTGGACCGGGTCATGGTGTTTGCCAACCGCAAGGATGAAGTGCGCCGGGTGCAGGAGCGCCTGATGCGCGACGGCATCAACGCCGCCCAGCTGTCCGGCGATGTGCCGCAGCAAAAGCGTGTGCGCACCCTGGAGAACTTCAAGACCGGCAAGTTGCGGGTGCTGGTCGCTACCGATGTGGCTGGCCGCGGCATTCACATCGATGGCATCAGCCACGTGGTGAACTACACCCTGCCGGAAGACCCGGAAGACTACGTCCACCGCATCGGCCGCACCGGCCGCGCTGGCGCCAAGGGCACTTCCATCAGTCTGGCAGGTGAAGACGACGCCTTCCAGGTGCCGCCGATCGAAGAGCTGCTGGGTAACAAGCTGGAGTGTGTGCCGCCGGAAGAGCACCTGCTCAAGCCGGTGCCCAAGCGCGAGCAGAGCGCTGAAGAAAAAGCCGCTACTGACGCCAATGAAGCCGAGCAGGCTGAAGCCGCTGCGGCAGCCCGCCGTCGCTCGGCTGGCAGCAACAGCCGCCGCGGTGGCGGTCGTCCACAGGGTCGCCACTGACCCAGCCGTAGGGACACAGCATGCCGTGTCCGCGTGCCCCCTTTGCGGACGCGACATGTCGCGTCCCTAGGCATAGCATCGGTACTACCCGCAGCCATAAAACCTGACCATTCAGGCAAAAAAAACGGCCACTTTTCAGTGGCCGGGCCAATGACTATATCCCGCCTTTTTGCCCTCTGCCCAGCCCCTTTGATCAATTTTCGAGTTTTTTTGCCTTAAGCATTTTCCGCGCTTGTGAAGGTCATTCTGTTTACGCTATACCTCGATCAACCGGTCCACGCCGTCGTGGTGATCCCTTGATACCCGAGTGCTGTGCGAGCCGGCCCAGTGGACTGCCAGGCGCAGCCAATGCTGCCTGATACAGTCGCGTCACCGGCACTGCGAGGTACAGCATATGGAAGCGTGCGGACCGACCGAGCACACCTTCTACGTTCTTGATACCAACGTACTCATTCACGATCCCAACGCACTGCTCAACTTCGAAGAACACCACGTCATCATCCCGATGACCGTTCTGGAAGAACTCGACAAACTCAAATCCGGCAAATCCAGCACCGCAGCAGACTGTCGCCAGGCCATCAGGCTGATCGACAAAACCCTGGGAGACGCACCACCCGATCAGGTAGAACAGGGCGTCGCCATTGAGCGTGGCAAACTCGGCCCTAACGGCACCCTTGCCATCCTCATGGACAAGGCCCCGATTCCCGCCCACTGCCTGCCCAACGACCTTAACGACAACAAGATCATCAACCAGCTCTGTCAGCTGCAAAGTCAGCATCCCGATGACCGCATCGTGCTGGTGTCCAAGGACATCAACATGCGTCTGAAGGCGCGCGCCTGCGGCATTGACGCGGAGGACTACCACACTGACCAGTTGCTCGATGACATCGCCCTGCTGGCCCGCGGTTACCATGAAATCGAAGGCTCGTTCTGGGAGCGGGTGGCCAAGGTTGAAACCAGGCAGCTGACCGGGCAGACCGTGCATCAGGTTCAGCTCACCGACAACCTGCCGGCGCTGCACATCAACGACTTCATCATCGACGATCAGGGCTTTATCGGCTGGGTCAAGGGTATCGACGGCAGCAACCTGACCATCCGCGACCTGCACCAGGAACCCATGCTGCATCAGGAGTGCTGGGGGCTGCGCCCGCGGGACATCTTCCAGGCGCTGGCCATGTATGCACTGATGGACCCGGACATTCACCTGGTCAACCTGACCGGTGCCGCCGGCTCCGGAAAGACCATTCTCGCGCTGGCCGCCGCCATCGAGCAGACCATGGTCACCAAGACCTACCGCCGCATCATCGCCACCCGCAGCACCCAGGGTCTGGACGAAGATATCGGCTTTTTGCCCGGCACCGAAAAAGAGAAGATGGAACCCTGGCTCGGCGCCATCACCGACAACCTTGAAGCCCTGCACATGGATGACGAGAGCACCCACGGCAGCGTGGAATACATCCTCGACCGCGTGCCACTGCAGTTCAAATCCCTGAACTACATCCGCGGCCGCAGTTTCCAGCAAAGCTTCATCCTGATCGACGAAAGCCAGAACCTGACTCCGCACCAGATCAAGACCATCATCACCCGCGCCGGCAACGGCTCAAAGGTGATCTGCCTTGGCAACCTGGCGCAGATCGATACCCCTTACCTCAACGCCACCAGCTCAGGCCTCACCTATCTGACCGAATGCTTCAAAGACTTCCCCCACGGTGTACACATCCACCTGCAGGGCGTACCGCGCTCCGCACTGGCCGAGTACGCAGAAACGCACCTCTGACCGGCCTTTGGCCGGTAGCTGCAAGCCATAAGCTTCAAGCTGCAAGCTGCAAGAAAAACCCGCGTGGTGTCAGATCACGCGGGGTTTTCATAAGTCGAGAATCCTCAACGTATCCGATGGCTCACCCCGGTTTCGCTTCTCGCTTCTCGCTTCTCGCTTGTAGCTTGCAGCTGCGAAGCCGCAAAGCGGCGAAGCCCAATAGCCCCTATCTATCCAACCCATTACCCATCGCGGCGCAGGTTTGCGGCATAATCCACGGCTAAAGCTGACAGGAGTACGCCCATGCTGATGGTGATTTCCCCCGCCAAGACCCTTGATTACGACACGCCCCCGGTGATCGAACAGAGCACCCAGCCGCGCTTTGTCGAGCACAGCGTCGAGCTGATCGACGTGCTGCGTGAAAAGTCGCCGCAGGATATCGCCAAGCTGATGTCCCTGTCGGACAAGCTGGCCAGCCTCAACGTTGCCCGCTACGGCAGCTGGGAGCGCGAGAGCACGCCAAACAACGCCAAGCAGGCGTTGCTGGCGTTCAAGGGCGATGTCTACACAGGACTCAACGCGGAAGATTTCTCGGCCGACGATTTTGCCTTCGCCCAGCAGCACCTGCGTATGCTGTCCGGCCTCTATGGCCTGTTGCGCCCGCTCGACCTGATGCAGCCCTACCGCCTGGAAATGGGCACCAAGCTGGCCAACGCGCGAGGCAAGGATCTGTACGCCTTCTGGGGCGAGCGCATCAGCCAGTGGCTGAACGAGGATCTGGCCGCGCAGGGCGATCAGGTACTGCTCAACCTGGCCTCGCAGGAGTACTTCGGCGCGGTCAAACCCAAAGCCCTGAACGCGCGCATCATCGATACGGTGTTCAAGGACCAGAAAAACGGTCAGTACAAGATCATCAGCTTCTACGCCAAGAAGGCCCGCGGCCTGATGGCCCGCTATGTCATCAAGGAACGGCTGCAGGATCCTGAAGGCCTGAAGGATTTCAATCTGGACGGCTACCGTTTCGACCCTGCTTCCAGCAGCGAAAACCAGCTGGTGTTCCTGCGCGACGAGCAGGCCTGAATACAACGACCCCGGCTCAGGCCGGGGTCGTTGCCTGGGCAGTCACATCCACACGCTGATCGCGAAACGCCAGATAGTGCTGCAAAACCTGCTCCGGCGCCTCGACCTGCGGGTAGTGGCCGATGTGCGGCAGCAACACGGTGTCCGGGTTCGGAATCAGCTGCCGATAGCGTTCCACCATGTGCGCGCCCGATACCGGATCAACCGCACCGTCAATCACCCGCAGTGGCACCCGGGTCCGCTGCATGGCAGCAAGCCAGCGGTCGCGATTGCCCCGCCGCTCGGCGATATAGCGAATCAGCAGATGCATGACGCGAGGGCCGCGATTGAACTCGATCATGCGCCAGAAGGCATCCAGCTCGCGGTCATCCGGCTGGGTTTGCGGCCCAAACACCTTGCCGAAGGTGCGTGCCATCCGCTCCCGGCTGTAGAGACGCCCGATCAAGGAACCGATCGGACTCATCAACAGCTGCTGCAACAACACAGGGTGATGGGTCTCGGGAAATAACCCACCGTTGAGAAAACACAGCGAACGTAAAAAACCCGCCCCCTGCTCGTGCCGCGCCAGCAACTCCTGGGCGACACTGTCACCATAATCGTGCGCCAGCACGTGGTACTCGGCGATGTCGAGCGACCCCATCAGCGCCTGCTGCAGGTCGGCCTGGTCCAGCAAACTGTAGGGGTAATGTTGCGGTTTGTCGGAAAAGGCAAAGCCAATCATGTCCAGCGCGATCACCCGATAGCGTTCGGCAAGCGCCTGCCAGAGGTAATGCCAGTCCCAGGAGCCGGAGGGGAATCCATGGATCAGCAGGAGCGGCTCACCCGCCCCTGCTTCCCACCAGCGAATCTGGTGCCCGCGATAACGGAACACCTTCCCCTGAGCGACCCAGTCGTCCAGGGCAATGCCGGTGACAGACACGGCTCAGGCATCGTAGCCCGGGTTGACACGGTCCAGCTTGCGCAGCAGCGCCGGCCATGCGATGCCCGCACCCGCGCCGTTGGTGACCTTCTTCATGGAGGCCACGGCACCGTCCAGAATCGACTGTGGAATCGGAATCAGCTCGGCATTCTGCGCCTGGGCGCGCACCTGGATTTCACAGCAGCGCTGCAGGGTATACATGGTCAGGAAGGCATCGGCGACCGACTTGCCGCAGGTCAGCAGACCATGATTGCGCAGCACCAGATTGTTGGCGCGACCCAGGTGAGCCTGCAGGCGCGGCTTTTCTTCATCGTTCAGGGCCACCCCTTCGTAGTCGTGGTAGGCCAGGCTGCTCAGCACAAAGATCGACTGCTGGGAGATCGGCAGAATACCGTCCTTCTGGGCGGATACGGCAATACCGGCAGCGGTATGCGTATGCATCACGCAGTTGGCATCGTGACGGACCTCGTGAATGGCGCTGTGGATGGTAAAGCCGGCCGGGTTGACGTTGTAGGGCGACTCTTCGATCTTGTTGCCCTGCAGGTCGATCTTGACCAGATTCGACGCGGTAACCTCTTCAAACATCAGGCCGTAGGGGTTGATCAGGAAATGCTCAGTGCCCGGAATCTTGGCAGAGATATGGGTGAAGACCAGATCATCCCAGCCGAACATGGCAATCAGGCGATACGCCGCGGCCAACTCGACACGGACCTGCCACTCTTCGGCGCTGACCTTGTTCTTCAGGCTGATATCGGACAGAGCATGCACTGCATTCATGGGGAGTAATCCTCTATTGTTGGAATAATGTAATCGGGCCCGTACAGGCGGCTGACGCTACAGGACATCCCCAGCGCTCGTGCGGCATACTGTGGGACGTTCAGTATCAGTGGAGTCTAGACGGTGACGGCAAAGCGGACTGTCAAACACATTACAGTGTCCGAGATGGGCAACAACCCGCAGCTGGCCAAGCTGTTGCAGCAGAATCGCTGGTTTGGAGAATTGCCCCAGGACGTCCTGGACGAGCTGTTGGCGCTGGCACGCATACGCACCCTGCAGGATGGCGAGTTTGTCTACGCCAAGGACGACCAGCCCGATGGGCTTTACGGCGTGATCAGCGGCAGCACCCGAATCAGCAATATCGGCCAGGACGGCCGTGAGGCAATTCTGGCCATTCTCAGCCCCGGCAGCTGGTTCGGAGAAATCTCGCTGTTCGATGGCCTGCCGCGCTCACATGATACCGTCGCCATCGGCCCGACCGAGCTGCTGATGATTCCCCGCCCGGCTTTTCATCAAATGCTGGAGCGGCGGCCGGAACTGTATCCGATGTTCATGCGCATTCTCTGCCGGCGCATCCGCATTTCCTTTGCCATGCTTGAGGATAGCGCCCTGCTGCCCCTGTCCTCACGGCTGGCCAAGCGCCTGCTGATGCACGCGCACAACTATGGACAGACTGACGACGAAGGGCGGCGCCCCTGTGTGCAGCTGTCACAGGAGTCGCTCGGCCAGATGCTCAACAGCTCACGCCAGAGCATCAATAAGCTGCTCAAGCGACTGGAAAGCCTTGGCTGGCTGAAGATTCAGTACGGTCAGATCATTCTGCTGGACGAGGACGCACTGACGCAGCTGGCCAGCGGCGCTCCGCTGCCCAGTGAGGACTGACGCTCAGCCACGCAACAACGCGGCAAACTCCTGCAGCCAGGGCTCGGCGTCGGTTTCCGGGGTCACGGTTTCGCTGGCATCCAGCTGCAACATCGCCAGCGCCTCGCTGGCCTGCAGCTCCAGCAGCAGCTCGCGGAACTGCTCACCAGCCATACAGAAGGTATCGCCATAAGCCGAATCACCGAGCGCAATCACGCCAAACGGCTTGCCGGTCAGCAGCGGGAAGCGGTCACGCATTTCATGAAACAGCGGCACCAGGGCGTCAGGCAGCTCACCCATTCCCGTGGTTGAGGTGCATACCAGCAGTGCATCCGGGGCCAGCGCCTGCAGGGCGCCCAATGTCAGCGGCTGCAGGCGAGTGACTTGCACACCGGCATTGCCCAGCAGAGTCTGCGCTTCGTCCGCTACCAGGTTCGCGGTCCCGAATACCGAACCGCTGATGATCACCAGATGCATGAATCCCAATCCCCCAACCATTATTTCGATGCCGCATTATGCCCGAAACGGGCAACCAGCGTCGTGGCAGCCTTATGCTGCCGCTGGACAGCCCCGGACCTTGCTATAGAATGGGCCAACACGCAACCCGGACGGATACCGCATGATCAACGCGAAGCTACTGCAGCTCGTCGTCAACGCCTCCAACGACGGCATCGTCGTTGCCGAGAAGGAAGGAGACGACAACATCCTTATCTACGTGAATCCGGCCTTTGAGGCGCTCACCGGCTACAGTGCCGACGAGATCCTCTACCAGGACTGCCGGTTTCTGCAGGGTGATGATCGCGATCAGGAGGCTCTGCAGCAGATGCGCGACGCCATCAGCGCGGGGCGTCCGTGCCGGGTGACATTGCGCAACTACCGTAAGGACGGAAGCCTGTTCTGGAATGAACTGTCCGTGACCCCCGTGCTCAATGACGCCGATCAGTTGACCTACTTCATCGGCATCCAGAAGGACGTGACGGCAAGGGTAGAAGCGGAGCGCCGGGTCAAGGAGCTGGAACAGGAACTTGACGCCCTGCGCGCGGCAACCTGAGCCGGTCAGCTGTCAAAGTGTCCCGACAGCAGCAGCTGCAGACGGCTAACCAACTCCCGATCCATCCCTCCCAGACTGTGCATACCGGCTGCGGCGAACGCCTCGGCCTGCAGCGCGCAACACCCACCCGCCAGCGCCATCTCGCACTCCAGATGCTGATTCAGCAATAACAGCTGACGCTGCAGCAATGCAGAGTCCAGCGGGGCCTCGCTGAACAGCACCAGGAGCCTGCAACCCGCACGCTCTGTTGCCTGCAACAGACTGGCGGTGTCCGGCAGCGTCGGGAGAAAACCCAGATTTACCTGTGCCTCGACAAGCAGAGCGGCCATCGCCAGGGCCTCCATTTCGACCTCGGCACCCTGCAGGTTGACCAGCAGCACCAGCGACCGCCCCGGCTCCCGATAGGCGCACCTCTGCAACAGCCGCCCACGCAACAACCCGTCAAGCAGCACTGCCTCGGCACTGCCCCGGCGCTGTCGCTGCTGCAGCGGCAACAGCACACCGTTGAGCGCTGACGCCATCGGCATGGCGGCCAGCAGCTGCTCATAGCGGCGTTCGAGCAGGGTCAGATCGAAAGCCTGCAGCGTCTCCTCAAGGCGTTCCTGCCACTGCTCCAGCGCTGTCGATACCGACGGCGTCACCTCCGGGCCTGGCGCATCCGCTTCCCCGCGGTCAATGATCGAGCCGACCTTGCTGACCGCAACGCCCTTGGCTATCCAATTGGTGATAGCGCGGACACGCTCAATGTCTCTTTGCGAGTAAAGCCGATGGCCGCTGTCGGTACGGTGCGGCACCAGCAGCCCGTAGCGGCGCTCCCAGGCTCGCAGCGTGATAGGATTGACACCCGTCAGCCGCGCAACTTCACGGATCGGGTAGAGGGTTTCGAGGGCCATTGGCTGTTCGCCGTCAGCTGCTTCATTCATCGCGTCATGTCCATGGGAGATCGCCATCGCGATCCGAGGGTCTGGTAGGACAACTTGTACCAGTATTGTACACGAACAGCCACCAGGTACCGAATTGTTACATCAAGTTGTACGACCAACGCACAAGAGCGTGCTAAGATCCCCTCCTCGAATCGAACCAGATGCGCCTTACTCACTGCGCACCGAGGATCCTAACCCATGCAGAGCCGTTTGCCGAACACACCGCAGGCGCCCGATACCATCCTGATCACCGGTGGCGCCCGGCGAATTGGTCTGCATTGTGCCGAACGCTTTGTCGCCGACGGCTACCGGGTCATCATTACCTGTCGCCAGCCGCGCTCGGCTTTGCCCGAAGCCCTTGAGGTGATGCTGGCAGACTTTTCGACGGCCGACGGCATACAGCGCTTCATCGACGAGCTGCAGGATCGCGCCCCGCGACTGCGCGCCATCATCCACAACGCGTCGTTGTGGATGGACGACAGCGAGGGTGCCAGCGCCCTGCAGCAGATGTTCATGGTGCACATGCAGGCGCCCTACCTGATCAACCAGCAATGCCGCAATCTGTTTGTACCCGGCGCAGCCGCTGACATCATCCATCTTGGTGATGATGTTACCCGCAAGGGCAGCGCACGCCATATCGGGTATTGCGCCACCAAGACCGGCCTGGAGGGGCTGACCCGCTCCTTTGCCGCCAGCCTGGCCCCTGCAGTCAAGGTCAACGCCATTACCCCGGCGCTGATCATGTTCAACCCCGAGGACGATGCCGACTACCGCGCGCGCGCGCTGAACAAATCGGCATTGGGCATCGAGCCCGGACCGGATGTCGTCTACCAGTCCATCCGCTTTCTGATGGATAACCCCTATATCACCGGAAGCTGCCTGCCACTGAACGGCGGCCGGCATCTCAAGTAAGCCGAAGAGACCACGACATGAGCCTGGAAAAACTGACGAAAAACTACCTCGACGTCCTCACCAACCTGGGAGAGCAGCCGGAGCGTGATGGCCTCAAGGGCACACCGGAGCGCGCCGCCAAGGCCATGCAGTTTCTCTGCCACGGCTATAACCAGTCGCTGGACGAGATCGTCAACGGCGCACTGTTCGACTCCGACAACGACGAGATGGTGATCGTCAAGGACATCGAGCTGTACTCGCTGTGCGAGCACCATATGCTGCCGTTCATCGGCAAGGCCCATGTTGCCTACATCCCGACCGGCAAGGTAATCGGTCTGTCCAAGGTCGCGCGCATCGTCGACATGTTCGCCCGTCGTCTGCAGATTCAGGAAAACCTGACTCGCCAGATCGCCGAGGCTGTTCAACAGGTCACCAATGCCAAGGGCGTTGCGGTGGTGATCGAGGCCAAGCACATGTGCATGATGATGCGCGGCGTCGAGAAGCAGAACTCGTCGATGCACAGCTCGGTGATGCTGGGCGCCTTCCGGGAGTCGGTCAATACCCGCCAGGAATTTCTGCAACTGATCAGCCGGAGCAACTGACCATGAGCCAGCTCGCGCCGGGCATGGCCCGTATCCGCATCAAGGATCTGCGCCTGCGCACCTATATCGGCATCAAGGAAGAGGAAATCCTCAATCAGCAGGATATCCTCATCAACGCCACCATCCTCTATCCGGCCGCCAATGCGGTCAGCGTCAATCAGATCGAGCAGGCGCTGAATTATCGCACCATCACCAAGGCGATGATTCGGCATGTCGAAGACAATCGCTTTGCGCTGCTTGAACGCCTGACCCAGGAACTGCTCGACATCGTCATGCAGCACGAGCAGGTGCGTTACGCCGAGGTTGAAGTAGACAAGCCACATGCGCTGCGTTTTGCCGAGTCGGTTTCCATCACCCTCAGCGCCGCGCGCGACTGAGGCTGATTGACAATACCCGGCTGGCAATTATCCTTGCGCTCAGAGTCGGCGTGCCATTAAGGCGCGCCATCTTCCGCCATCGCTGCATGAAGGAACCCCGACCATGACCAAGCAGGAGCGTCTCGAACTGGAAGCCGCTGCCTTCCGCAACCTCGTCAGCCATCTGCGCAACCGCAAGGACGTGCAGAATATCGACCTGATGACCCTCGCCGGTTTCTGCCGCAACTGCCTGTCCAAATGGTACAAGGCGGCCGCCGACGACATGGATATCGAACTTAGCATGGATGAGGCGCGCGAAGCCGTCTATGGCATGCCCTATGCCGAGTGGAAGGCCAAGTATCAGACCGAAGCCTCCCCGGAACAGAAAGCCGCCTTTGACAAGGCGCAGAAACAGGACAAAGCATGACCCCCGAGCAGTTTATCGCCCGCCTGGGCACGCCTGAACACCAGTTCGCCGAGACTCTGGCCTTTATCGATGCCCACTACGAGCATCAACCGACCGCGTTCGATAACGGCCCGGTGCACAACAGCGCAGAGCAGAATCAGGGCTCCTGCAAAGTGCTGGCAATGGCGCTTGACCGTGGGTTGAGTGATGAGCAGGCACTGCATTGCTTTGCCGAGCATTACCGTTCGGTACTGCAGACACCGGACGGCAGTGATCACGCCAACATCCGCGCCCTGCAGCGAGGCGGCCTCGCCGCCGTGCGCTTCGACGGTACGCCACTGACCCGCCGGCAGAGCTGAGCTATGGCCGTCAAACAGCTGCAGCCGGTCGGCGACTTCCCGCCGACCGGCATTTTCCGCCGACTGTTCGCCGCAGGCTACGACCTGTTGCTGCTGCTGGCAGCCTTGATGGTCGCCACACTGGTCTATCTCAGTGCCCACATCTGGATCAGCGGCGAAGCAGCCGCCCACGCCGAAGCCGAACAGGGCGCCTACGTCGGCGATCCTGTTCTTACCTTGATCGTGATTGTCATCACCATCGGCTTTTACAGCTGGTTCTGGACCAAGAAGGGCCAGTCGCTCGGCATGCAGGCCTGGCGTATTCGCCTGCAGCAGCCCGACGGCAGGTCCATCACCGGGCGTCAGGCCCTGATTCGTCTCGCCGTAGCCCAGCTGTCATGGCTCTGCGGCGGGCTCGGATTTCTCTGGCAATTGTGGGACGGCGAGTCGCGCAGCTGGCATGACATCGCCTCAGGAACCCGACTGGTTACCCTGCCCAAGGGCACCTTCAAGGACTGATTCGTCAGTCCTTGCAGCAGCTACACCAAGCCGATCCCGCCGCTAACTCAGCCGCGCGCTGGTTGGCGCGGTAACCCGGCAGCTCGGCAAGCCGGTATCAACCGGCCCGCCGCAGCAGGTAACTCCCGAGCACCACCAGCAGGCCAATCGGCAGCAACACGGCGATCAACGGCGAAAAACCAAACACCAGACTGGACGGCCCCAACAGGTCCTGACCAATCTGAAAGACGAAGCCGACCAGCACCCCGGTGAACAGACGCTGCCCCATGGTCACCGATCGCAGCGGACCGAATACGAAGGACACCGCCACAAACACCAGTGCTGCCGTCGCCAGCGGCTGGAACAGTTTTTTCCAGAACGCCAGCCAGTACGGCTGATTGTCCAGCCCCTGGTCTGCCAGATACTTCTGATATTGCCAGATCCCGGTCAACGGCAACGCATCCGCATCCAGCACCACAACGCGCAGCAATTCGGGGGACAGATGGATATTCCAGCGCTCCTCAAGATTGGCGGTCACCGTGCTTTCACCGGACTCGGCAAAACGGGTGGCACGCACATCCTCCATCAGCCAGTCATGTTCCTGCACGGTTGCACGACTGGCGAAACTGGCTTCGAGCAGATGACGCTGATCATCAAAGCGGTAACGGGTCACGCCATACAGCACCCCGTTGGGTTGCACCGCGTTGATATGCAGAAAATCGTTGCCCTCGCGGTGCCAGAGTCCCTTGGACCGCAGCGCCTCGTTACTGCCGACGGCGATTGCCTTGCGGCTGACTGCCATGTTTTCGCTGTAGGGCGCCACGTACTCGCCGACCAGCACACCCAGCAGCATCAGCACCAGCAAGGGCTTCATCACCGCAAGGGTAATACGGGCGATAGAGACCCCGGCCGCCCGCATGATAGTCAACTCGGAGTTGCTCGCCAGCGTCCCCAGCCCGACCAGACAGCCAACCAGCGCTGCCAGCGGCAGCAGATCGTGCAGTCTGCGTGGCAACGACAGCAGCGTGAAGTTCAGCGCCTGCGCTGCCCCGTAGCCGCCCTTGAGCTCGTCCAGCTCGTTAATATAGGCAAACAGCAGATCCAGCCCGAGAATCACGGCCAGTACTACCAGAATGCTGAGCAGTACAGCACTGCCAATATGCCGATCAAGCCGCCGCATGCGCACCTCCCTGGGCACGATTGGGCGCCGTTAACGTACGCCAGTTGAACCCAAGCCCTATCAGCAGGAACAACCCATGTACCCACCACAGGCCAAGCGCCGGTGGCAACTTGCCGGACTCGATCCAGCCGCGGGCACTGATCAGCAGTGCCAGATAGGCCATATACAGCAGAATTGCCGGCAGCAGCTTGAGGAACCGTCCCTGCCGCGGATTGACCCGCGCCAACGGTACAGCAAAGAAGGCGACGATCGGCACCAGCAACGGAATAGCGATGCGCCACTGCAGCTCGGCACGCTCATCCAGCCCGTCCTCGCTAAGTAGCTGGGCAGTACTCATCGCTTCACGATCACTGATCTCGGTCTGCACTTCCGGCTTGGGCAGCAACACACCGTAGGTGTCATAGGAAATACTGCGGAAATTGGCCGCACCGGGCTGACCTTCGTAACGGAAACCGTTTTTCAGCACCAGATAGCGACTGCCATCCGGATTAAGCTCCTGGGTACCGGACTCGGCCACCAGCACCCCCAGCACCGCGTCTTCGCCCTGGCCGCGGCGCTCGGTAATGAAAACGTCCTGCAATTCGGTACGGTCATCCGACAAGCCGCCGGCGTAGGTTACCCGCTGGCCGCTGCCCAGCGCCTGAAACCGGCCGGCAGAGAGCGTGTCGAATTCGGTCAGGGCATCCTGCTGATTGAGCAGTTGCTGGGTCTTGAGCACACCCGCCGGTGCACCCCAAAAACTCAGCAACGCGACCAGCAGCGCAACCAGCAGCGCCGGCCCCTGGGTATAGGCCAGCAGTTTGCGGTCACTCATTCCGGTGGCCGACAGCACGGTCATCTCGCTGTCGAGGTACAAACGCCCGTAGGCCAGCAGAATGCCGAGAAACAGCCCCAGCGGCAGGATCAGCACCAGAAAGCCCGGCATCCGGTAGGCCATGATGGAAAACAGCACCGCCGCGTCAAGCTGACCGGCAGCCGCCTGCGCCAGGTACTTGATGAAGCGCCCGCTGACAATGATCAGCAGCAGCACGCCGCTGACCGCCGTCAGGGTCAGCAGCACCTCGCGACTCAGATAACGAAAAACAATCACGGATAAGGTCCTTGGCTCCGGGGTCTTTAAGGGGCTGCACGAATAGGCCAGAATGCAGGACTGACATGTCTGCCAGCAGCAGCCCGACAGACACCCACGGGAATTTGCCCGTATTATCAGCCAATCATCTCGATTTGTCTTGGGGAGCACCATGGAGTTCAACGTAAAGCACGGCGCACTGGAAACCATCAAATGCGGCTGTCTGGTTGTCGCGGTCAACGAAGGCAAGACGCTGAGTGGGCCGGCGGCGGATCTGGACAAGGCCTGCGGCGGGCAATTGAGCACCGCGCTGAAAAACGGCGACCTCAGTGGCAAGAGCGGCAGCAGCCTGATGCTGTTCGCCCTCCCCGGCATCGCTGCCCAGCGTGTGCTGCTGCTCGGCAGCGGCAAGGATGAGGCGCTGAGCGACCGCGCCTGGCGCAAGCTGGTGCAGCAGGCTCTGACGGCAGTCAAGGCAGGTCCGGCGAGCGACGCCGTGTTTGCGCTCAACACCAGCGGCGTGAAGAACCGCACCGCCGCCGAGCAAACCCGCCTGCTGGTCGAGGCCTGCTACGACAACCTATATGGCTTTGACCAGTTCAAGAGCAAGAAGGCCGACAAACCGAAGCTGAAAAAGCTCAGCCTGTGGACCGCCGACAAGGCCGACGCTGACGCACTCAAACAGGCAATTGCCGAAGGCGCCGCCATCAGCGAAGGCATGGCCCTGACCCGCGACCTGGGCAATCTGCCGGGCAACGTCTGCACTCCCACTTACCTGGCCAACCAGGCCAAGGCGCTCGCCAAGGACCACAAGACACTCGAAGTCGAAGTGCTCGACGAGAAAGCCATGAAGGCCCTCGGCATGGGCGCCCTGCTGGCGGTCAGCGCCGGCAGCGCCGAGCCGGCCAAGCTGATCCGCATCAGCTACAACGGCGGCAAGGCCAAGGACAAGCCGCATGTTCTGGTCGGCAAGGGCATCACCTTCGACACCGGCGGCATCAGCATCAAGCCGGCTGCCACCATGGACGAAATGAAATACGACATGTGCGGCGCCGCAACCGTACTCGGCGTGGTCAAGGCAGTCGCCAGCCTGCAGCTGCCAATCAATCTGGTTGGTTTGATTGCCTCGGCCGAGAACATGCCGAGCGGCACCGCGACCCGCCCAGGCGACATCGTCACCAGCATGTCCGGCCAGACCATTGAAATTCTCAACACCGATGCCGAAGGCCGCCTGGTGCTGTGCGACGCACTGACCTACGCCGAACGCTTCAAGCCTGCCAGCGTGATCGATATCGCCACCCTGACCGGTGCCTGCATTGTCGCCCTGGGCAGCAACGCCTCCGGCCTGATGGGCAACAACGACGAGCTGATCGCGCAGTTGCTGGATGCCGGCACCCGCGCCGGTGACCGCGCCTGGCAACTGCCGCTGTTCGAGGAATATCAGGAGCAGCTCGACAGCCCGTTTGCCGACATGGCCAACATCGGCGGCCCCAAGGCCGGCACCATCACCGCTGGCTGCTTCCTGTCGCGTTACACCAAGGCCTACCCGTGGGCGCACCTGGATATCGCCGGCACCGCCTGGATCAGCGGCGGCAAAGACAAGGGCGCCACCGGCCGACCGGTTCCGCTGCTGATGCAATACCTGCTTTCTCAGGCTGGCGCCTGATACAGCAGCCACAAGCTGCAAGCGACAAGCCTCAAACCGAGCCGGTGTTGCGGTTTTAGCTTGCAGCTTGCGGCTTGAAGCTTGAAGCTACCCCCATGACCCGCATCGATTTCTATCTGCTTTCCAGCGACCAGCCGGACACCCGGCTGGCGTACGCCTGCCGCCTGGCCCACAAGGCCTGGCACAAGGGCCACAAGGTATACCTGCACTGTCCGGACGAAGCGACCACGCGCACGGTCGACGACTTGCTGTGGTCGTTCCGACGCGACGCTTTTGTGCCCCATGTCGTACTCGGCGAAGGTCCGGAAGAGCCGGTCGCCTGTGGCTGGGCAGACCAGCCAGGCAGCTATAACGACCTGCTGATCAACCTCTCGGACCAACCGCCACCCTTCTTCAGCCGTTTCCAGCGGCTGGCAGAAATTGTCATCGAGCACGACCCGGTGCGCCTGCCCGCGCGCGACCGCTTCCGTTTGTACCGTGAACGGGGCTATCCTCTGAATTCCCACCCCATTCGGACAGCAGGATGAACCATGAAGCAGCGCGATCCCTCGGAGCCGTCACGGCTGCTGGAAGATCTGGAGTCGATCCGCACGCTGCTGGATGAACATCCCGAGGCAGCAGCGGACGCCGCAGCGGTCGATGGCCAGATGGATATTCCGTTGCTGCGGGATGTCATCCTCAATCCAAACGAGCCACCACTGAGTGCTGTCGACCCTGCAGAACCGCCGATACCCCAGGCGCCGATCAGCAAGTCGCATAATCCGTTTCTGCCCTACGCCTCCCTGGCACGACTGGCTGAAGAGCGCATGCAGCTGGACCAGTTGCTGACCCAGCAGACCCAAAGCCAGCCGTTGCCCGCCACCAGCAGTGCCCGCGAGATGCGCCTGGAGGCGAGATTGCAGTCAGAGGCCCAGCTGCTGTTGCAAGGAGTGATCGACGACCTGATTCCAACCATAGAAGCAGAGCTGCGCAAGCGCATGCAGAGCCGGCTGCAGCAGATTGTTCGCGAGCAGCTCAAGTAGCCCGCCAGCGTTATTGCAAAGGGCGAGCACCAAAACCGCCGGCAATACAATTATTCCGTCCAGTCTCGCCCGACGGGCTGGGCCTTGATCGCCTCCGCCCGCTATAATGACGGCTTTTCCTGCGCGCTCGACGCCTGCCGCGTCACCAGCGCTCGCCACTCCTGAACAGCCGGATAGCCACGACACCCATGGACAAGACTTACCAGCCCCACGCCATCGAAACTTCCTGGTACCAGACCTGGGAGCAAAACAACTACTTTGCCCCTCAGGGCTCGGGCGAGTCCTACACCATTGCCCTGCCGCCGCCGAACGTGACTGGTAGCCTGCACATGGGTCACGGCTTCAACAATGCGATCATGGACGCGCTGATCCGCTTCCGCCGTATGCAGGGCCGCAACACCCTGTGGCAACCGGGCACCGACCATGCCGGTATCGCCACCCAGATGGTGGTTGAGCGCCAGCTCGCTGCACAGGGCGTCAGCCGCCACGACCTGGGCCGCGAGAAATTCCTCGAAAAGGTCTGGGAATGGAAGGAAGAGTCTGGCGGCAACATCACTCGCCAGATTCGTCGCCTTGGCAGTTCGGTAGACTGGAGCCGCGAACGCTTCACCATGGACGATGGCCTGTCCGAGGCGGTCAAGGAAGCCTTCGTGCGCCTGCATGAGGACGGCCTGATCTACCGCGGCAAGCGCCTGGTCAATTGGGACCCGAAACTGCACACCGCGATTTCCGATCTGGAAGTGGAAAACCACGACGAGCAGGGCTCGCTGTGGAACCTGCGCTACCCGCTGGCTGATGGCGCCACTACCGCCGACGGCAAGACCTATCTGATCGTCGCCACCACTCGCCCGGAAACCATGCTGGGTGACAGCGCAGTTGCGGTTAACCCGGAAGACGAACGCTATCAGGCGCTGATCGGCAAGTTTGTCGAGCTGCCACTGGTGGGTCGCCGCATCCCGATCATCGCCGACGACTACTGCGACCCGGAATTCGGTACCGGCTGCGTGAAGATGACCCCGGCCCACGACTTCAACGACTACGAAGTCGGCAAGCGCCACAGCCTGCCGCTGATCAACGTGCTGGACAAGGACGCCGCCGTCCTGGCCCGCGCCCAGGTGTTCAACATCGACGGCAGCGTCAACAGCGACATCGACGCTACCCTGCCGGAAGCCTACGCCGGTCTGGATCGCTTCGAGGCGCGCAAGAAGATCGTCGAAGACTTCGACGCCCTCGGCCTGCTCGAAAAGATCGAACCCCATGCGCTCAAGGTGCCCAAGGGCGACCGCTCGGGCGTGGTCATCGAGCCGTGGCTGACCGACCAGTGGTACGTCTCCACCAAGCCGCTGGCCGAGCCCGCCATTGCCGCCGTTGAAGACGGCCGCATCCAGTTCGTGCCCAAACAGTACGAGAACATGTACTTCAGCTGGATGCGCGACATTCAGGACTGGTGCATCTCCCGTCAGCTGTGGTGGGGTCACCGCATCCCGGCCTGGTACGACGAAGCCGGTAACGTCTACGTTGGCCGTGACGAAGAAGAAGCCTATCGCAAGGCGCTGGAAAGCAACGACCGTGAAGCGGAAGCAGAGCTGCCAACCCTGGACGAACTCAAAAATGCTGCCATCGCCTGCGGCCTGGGCGTGCTGCGTCAGGATGAAGACGTGCTCGACACCTGGTTCAGCTCGGGCCTGTGGACCTTCTCCACCCTTGGCTGGCCGGAACAGACCGAAGCGCTGAAAACCTTCCACCCGACCGACGTGCTGGTCACCGGCTTCGACATCATCTTCTTCTGGGTCGCCCGCATGATCATGCTGACCATGCACCTGATGAAGCATGACGACGGCACGGCGCAGATCCCGTTCAAGACCGTCTACGTGCACGGTCTGGTGCGCGACGGTCAGGGCCAGAAGATGTCCAAGTCCAAGGGCAACGTACTCGACCCGCTGGACATCATCGACGGCATCGACCTCGAATCGCTGGTCAAGAAACGCACCAGCGGTATGATGCAGCCGAAGCTGGCGGCCAAGATCGAGAAGCAAACCCGCGCCGAATTCCCCGATGGTATCGCCGCCTACGGCACCGACGCGCTGCGCTTCACCAACTGCTCGCTGGCCTCCACCGGCCGCGACATCAAGTTCGACATGGGCCGCGTCGAAGGCTACCGCAACTTCTGCAACAAGATCTGGAACGCCGCCCGTTACGTGATGATGCAGTGCGAAGACAAGGACACCGGCGTCAACGGTGAAGCCGTTGAGCTGACCCTGGCCGACCGCTGGATCATCTCCCAGCTGCAACGCACCGAAGCCGAAGTGACCCGCCAGCTGGATCAGTTCCGCTTCGACCTGGCCTCCAACGCGCTCTACGAGTTCATCTGGAACCAGTACTGCGACTGGTATCTGGAGCTGTCCAAGCCGGTCCTGTGGGACGAAAACGCCCCGGCCGAGCGCCAGCGTGGCACCCGTCGCACTCTGGTCCGGGTACTGGAAACGGCCCTGCGTCTGGCCCACCCGTTCATGCCCTTCATCACCGAAGAAATCTGGCAACGCATCGCGCCGATGGCAGGCAAGAGCGGTCCGACCATCATGCTGCAGCCCTGGCCGGAAGCGGACAACAGCCGCATCGACGCCGGTGCCGAAGGCGATGCCGAGTGGCTGAAATCGCTGATTCTGGGTGTGCGCAACATCCGCGGCGAGATGAACGTGGCCCCCGGCAAGGAGCTGGAAGTCATGCTGCGCAAGGCCAGCGACGAAGACATTCGCCGCCTGACGGAAAACGAAGCCTTCCTGAAGAAACTGGCCAAGCTGTCCAGCGTGCAGGTGCTGGCCGAAAACGAGGAAGCGCCGCTGGCCGCGACCGCACTGGTTGGCGAGCTGGAAGTGCTGGTGCCAATGGCCGGGCTGATCGACAAGACCGCCGAGCTGGCACGTTTGGACAAGGAAATCGGCCGTCTCGACGGCGAGGTCAAACGGATTGGCGGCAAGCTGTCCAACGCTGGCTTCGTCGACAAGGCGCCCGCTGCGGTGATCGACAAGGAGCGCGCCAAGCTGGCCGACGCCGAGCAGGCCCTGGCTCAGCTGAGCGAACAGCGCGCCCGTATCGCCAGCCTGTAACCCCACCTGACCCTGCCGCTCACCGGGCGGCAGGGTCGCCCTGAGTGATTGCGGATCGTCCCATGCCCATCGACAACAGCATCGTTCATCAGATTCACAAAAAGCCCGACGGCCACCCGGCCAGCCTGACCCTGCGTGACGCCGAGCTGGCCAGCTCCGAAGCACTGGAGCAACTGCTGGCCGGCCTGATCGAGGCCTACAACAGCAAGCCCAACAAGGCCTGGGGCTACTTCCACGAAGAAAGTGGCGCCTACCCGTTCAGCGGCTGGCTGCAGCAACTGGTGGATCAGGAGCAGGACTTCGTACGCTTTTCCAGTCAGGCGACCGAGCACCTCAAGACCCTGATGGAAGGCTCCAACCTGGCGCTCGGCGGGCACGTGCTGTTCATCCGCTATCGTCAGGGCATGACCGCGTTTCTGGTCATCGCTCTGCTGCACCACACCGAAGGCGTGACCGTAACCGACGAGCTGGATGTGGCCGCTGCCCGCCATCTGGATCTCTCCAGCCTGAACATGGCGGCGCGCATCAACCTGACCGAGTGGAAGCAGAACGCCAGCGCGAAAAACTATATCTCGTTTATTCGCGGGCGCAGCGGCAAGAGGGTGTCGGACTACTTCCGCGACTTCATCGGCTGCGTGGAAGGCTCCAACCCGGAGGAAGACACCAACACCCTGCTGCAGGCCTTCAGCGACTACGTCGGCGAAGCCTCCCTTGAGCCCGAGCTGGTCAAGGACAAGGCCAAGGCGATGAGCAGCTACGTCAACAGCCAGAGCCGTGCCGGTGAGCAGGTCGCACTGGAAGAACTGTCGGGCGTGATCGACGAAGAGCATCCCCGCGCCTTCTACGACTACATCCGCAACAAGGACTACGGCCTGAATCCGGAGATGCCCGCCGACAAGCGCGCAATCAACAATTTCATGCGCTATTACGGCAAGGCCGATGGCCTGTCGATCAGCTTTGAGTCACATCTGCTTGGCGAGCGGGTGGAATACGACGAAAGCGAAGACGCCCTGGTTATCCGCCACCCGCCCAAGGGGCTGGTACAGCAACTGCGCAACAAGCGGCGCTAAAACCTTAGCGATTGCAAGGATGCAAAATTCGAGACATTATTTCGCCATCAACCACGCAAAGGAATGCTAATGAAAGCACTCGCTCGCACTATTTTTACCGTATCCATAGTAATGACTCTTACAGCTTGTAGCACCGTTCAAGGCGTTGTTCGGGACAAGCCCACAGGTAGCCCGATATCGTCAGCCACGGTCACCGTTGGACGAGCAAGCACCACCACTAACGCATTCGGCTCCTATTCACTGCAAGGTTCCTGGCTACCCCAAGATACGATGATCATCAATGCGCCGGGCTATCACCTCCAAACACTCACAGTTGGTGCGCCCAATGCAATACATGACATTGACCTGATCCCCAAATAACAAGCCTAACGCTGCATCCGCGGGAGCCACATCAACGACTTCATGCAACGGACTTCTGCCAATTGCCTGCTGGCGGAGTGTGCACTCGGGGTTGCCCCGTTTACGCGGGCGAGTAGCACAGGGCGGGCGGGAAGAAGGACGGCAGCCTGTTTGAGGCGCGTAGCGACGAGTTCTGCCGGCCCCCGCCAGCCCGAGCAACGCAGCGAACCCGCAGGGCCGCGTAGTCGGGTGCCCGGGGGGATCGCCAAGGGGGGCCGGGCAAGCGGCCCCTCTTGGCTCGCCGTGAAGGCGAAAGGCTAACCTCGCAATAGCTAACAATTCAGGGAATGGGATGCCATCTTGCAAGTCCAGCGGTGCCCCCCCTAAGCTCAAGGCCACTGGAACTCGCCATGGCGCCGCCGGCTACCTGCTTCAGGGCTTGATCCGATACCCGGTGCGGAAGATCCACCAGACCGCAGTGGTGCACAGGGTCAGAAACACCAGCGTCATTCCCACACTTACGCCAATGTGCACATCGGCGGCGCCGTAGAAGCTCCAGCGGAACCCGCTGATCAGATAGACCACCGGGTTGAACAGCGTCACCGTCTGCCAGAATGGTGGCAGCATGGTGATCGAGTAAAAGCTGCCGCCCAGAAACGCCAACGGCGTGACAATCATCAGCGGGATGATCTGCAGCTTCTCGAAACCATCCGCCCAGACGCCGATGATGAAACCGAACAGGCTGAAGGTCACCGCCGTCAGGATCAGAAAGCCGAGCATCCAGACCGGGTGCTGGATTTCGTAATCGACAAACAAACGTGCTGTAAGCAGCACGAGCAAGCCGAGCAGCACCGATTTGGTCGCAGCCGCGCCGACATAACCGACAACTATTTCTACCGGCGACACCGGTGCCGACAGTACTTCGTAGATGGTGCCGGTAAAACGCGGCATGTAGATGCCGAACGACGCATTGGAGATACTCTCGTTCAGCAGCATGAGCATGATCAGGCCCGGAATGATAAAGGCACCGTAGCTGACCCCGTCCACCTCGGTCATGCGGGTGCCGATTGCAGCACCGAACACGATGAAATACAGCGAGGTCGAGATTACCGGCGAGGCGATACTCTGCAGCCGGGTGCGCATCATGCGCGCCATTTCCGACAAATAGATCGCCTTTACTCCGTAAAGATTCATGCGGCGCTCCCCGTTGCCTGTTCGTCTGTCTGCGCCCGGCTATGCACCAACCCGACGAAAATGTCCTCCAGCGAGCTCTGACTGGAGTGCAGGTCACGTACCTCGATGCCGAGCTGATCGATGCGCTTGAGCAGTTCCGCGATGCCACTCTGCTCCGCCTTGGCATCAAACGTATACACCAGTGCATGCCCCTGCTCTGCCAGCACCAAAGGGTAGCCGGCGAGCGCCTCGGGCACCGCCTCCAGCGGCTGCTGCAACTGCAAGGTAAGCTGGCGGGTGCCCAACTGCTGCATCAGGGTGTTCTTGTCTTCGGTAAGAATCAGCTCCCCCTGGCGAATCACACCAATGCGGTCGGCCATTTCCTCGGCCTCTTCGATGTAGTGAGTCGTGAGGATGATAGTGACGCCGCGCTGCTGCAGCCGTCGCACCATGTTCCACATGTCACGGCGCAACTCGACGTCAACGCCCGCAGTGGGTTCATCAAGGAACAGTACCTCGGGCTCGTGCGCCAGCGCCTTGGCAATCAGCACCCGGCGCTTCATGCCACCGGACAGCGCCATGATTCGCTCATGGCGCTTGTCCCACAACGAAAGCTCGCGCAGGATCTGCTCCAGCAGCGCGTCGTTGCGCGGCTTGCCGAACAGGCCACGACTCAGGCGCACCGTAGCCCAGACGCTGTCGAACATGTTGTTGGTCAGCTCCTGCGGCACCAGGCCGATCCGACTGCGCGCCTTGCGGTACTCGCGCACGTTGTCGTAGCCGTCGACCAGCACCCGGCCGCTGCTGGCGTTGACCAACCCGCAGATGATGCTGATCATGGTGGTCTTACCGGCGCCATTGGGGCCCAGCAGGGCGAAGATCTCGCCACGTCGAATGCTCAGGCTGACGCCCTTGAGCGCCCGGAACCCGGTCTCGTAGGTTTTGGTCAGGTTGTCTACAACGATGATGCTGTCCACACTCCCCCCAACAATCATGACTCGAATGGATCGCTGTGCAGCCTTCGCAGCCCAGCCAGCGGTCAGTCAGCATACGCCCATCCGGCGGTCCACGCAGCCGCCCGCCGTTGACCTGCCGCCGATCCTGAACTAAACCTTTTTCACAGAGATGGTAATCCGTCGCCCCATCATCAAAAGAATAATAAATGGGAGGCACAGGCCATGCTGAACCTGTTGCTGGCTGTTTTGCTGTTACCGGTAGTTGCGATCAACGTGATCGGCCCCTGGCTGGTTCTGCGCACCCAGCGGATTCCGGCCAGAGTACGCTTCAACAACACCGATCACGCGCGCTTCCTCGCTGATCGCGGGGAGGTCTTCCGGCGGCTTGATGAGCAGCTCCAGGCACTGGAGTTCGCCCATGTTGGCTCCTCGGTTTTGCCTTCCAGCCACACCACAAGCCACTTTTCGCTGTACGTTCATCCACGCGATCAGGCCGCCGCAATGCTGGTAACCATGACCACTGGCAAGCGCCGGGTGACCTACGCCGAGTTTACCCAGCTGTATGCAGACGGCAGCCTGCTGGATGTCCACAACGCCCCCAGCCTCTCCTCCTATCCCTCCATGCCCTGCCGCATCGGCGTGCGCATGACCGGCGTGAACAACCTGAAGCGCCTGTTCAGCACCCTGCAACACCTGCGCGCATGCCTGCCGAATTCGGCAGCGGCCATCGCCTACCCGAAAGATCAGGGCTTTGCTCCAATCGAACGATTCCTGGCGCGCGAGTCCGACGAACTGGTCGCTCAGGGGTACTGCACTCCAGACATAGACAGCCAGGGAAGACGCGGACTGACGTTGAAAGGCGCACTGCTGCTGACCTGGAAAAACGCCTGGCCCGGCAGGCTGGTTTTCAACCTGCTTGAGCAACGTCACACCCGACTCTTGCTGACGAGCTCAGCCCCGTAACCGGCGGCGGGGGAAGCCCGCCGCCGGCAGAGCTCAGGCCGCGCGAATGCGGAAACCGAAGCGTGGAAAGTGAACGTGTACCAGCCCCGCGCGTTCGTCCTCGCGGGCAATGATGATCTCTTCCGCCCCCTCGAACAGCAGGGTACCTGCCACTTCGTCGGTGCCGTAATCAACTGCACTGACGGTCACCGCCTGACCAGTCTCAAAGCCACCCGGGCTGGCAATGGCATCAGCTGGCAGCGCAGCGGGCGCGCTGTCGCGGGCAATGGCAATGGCCTGTTCGCCACTCATCTGGGTATGGGAGCCGTGACCGAAGTCAGCAACCCGTTGCATCCAGGCACGCACCGCCGGATACGGGTCCAGCGCTGCGGCCACCGCACGGTTGCTGGCGACAAACCAGAGCGCATGGTAGTGGGCAAAATCAGCCACGCTGGGGTGCTCACCCAGCAGGAAGTCGCCATCGCGCTCCAACTGCAACTCCAGACGCGACAGCAGAGCCGGCCACTGGCTCAGTGCCACATCGGTCTCGAGGCGGCTGGCGCTGCCCCCGCTAAACAGCTTCTGACGGTCGGCAACAAAGCCCTTGACCACCTGCTCGGGCATGCCGGCAAAGCGTTCGGCCAGCCCCTGTGGCTGGAAGTTGATGGCAACCGCATGCTGAAACAACACCTGATCAGCCAATTGGGCGAGGCCGGCAGCGGCCGCTTCCTGGCCCTCGGGAAACAGCGCAGGAGCGGCCTTTTCCTGCTCAAGTCGACGTGCGATCAACGCCGTATCACAGTAAATGTCGGCGCCGATCTGCAGCACCGGAGTGCGTCGATAGCCACCGGTCAATGCGGTCAGATCAGGCTTTGGCATGACTGGCGGAATCATGACCGAATGCCACGACAGGCCTTTGAAACCGAGCATCAGACGCGCCTTTTCGGCAAAGGGAGATTGCGGGTAATGGTGCAGAATCAGATCAGTCATGACAGCTCTCCGGCAAATTGAGCAGCCACTTTAGACCGTTGAAAGCAGCGCTGACTAGTCTCTCGGCGCGACTGATGAGATCTCATCCAGCTGACTGATGAGCTGCTCCTTGGCCTTGCGTGTCAGCGCCTTTATGGCGATTTCCTGCCGCAGGGCGTCGCCCTGATCGACGCACTCACGTCGCCACACCAGCGCTGCCGCCGGGCTGCGATTGAAAAACCGCGCGCCCTTGCCGCGCTGGTGCTGCTCAAAACGGCGCTGCGGATCAACACTGATGCCGGTATACAGATGACCGTTCTCGGCGCGCACCATATACACCCACCAGGTGCGCGTCGGCGCGGTACACTGTTCAATATCAGCAGACATGTGCAGACAGACTCATCAGCAAGGAAACAGGATGTTCATTCAGATTTTCTCTACCGGTGGCACCATCGACAAGGTCTACTTCGACGCCCTGAGCGACTTTCAGATCGGCGACCCTATGGCGGAGGATATTCTGCAGCAGGCACGGGTGGGTTTCGAGTACGCAATTGAATCCCTCACCCGCAAGGACAGCCTTGAGCTGACCGACGCCGATCGAGACCTGATTCACGCCAAGGTCGCCGCCTGCCCCTACGAGCACATCCTCATCACCCACGGCACCGACACCATGACCGTAACCGGAGCGGCGCTGGCCGATATCGACAGCAAGGTCATCGTCCTGACCGGCGCAATGCAGCCGGCCCGTTTTCGCGATACCGACGCCAGCTTCAACCTCGGCCTCGCCATCGGCGCCCTAAACTGCCTGCCCCACGGCGTCTACGTCGCCATGAGCGGCAAGGTGTTCCCGGTCGATCAGGTGCGCAAGAACCGGCTGGCCGGGCGGTTTGAGGGGCACTGAT
>CERN01056502.1_pt1 | contig 62050 bp, 54 predicted proteins | sample 530761 | NCBI WGS metagenome assembly CERN01 (sample SAMEA2620947, study PRJEB7988) | marine metagenome | isolation source: saline water (ENVO:00002010), including | reverse complement strand
GCGGCGGGGCGCCGCCAACGCCGTGCAGGTGGTGATCTTTGCCATGGCCATCATGCTGTTGCTGGTCCTGGTGCTGGTGCGCACCTCGCTGATCGACACCTGGCAGACGCAGCTGCCCGCGGACGCGCCGAACCACTTTCTGATCAACATTGCCCCGGAAGACGTGCAGGGTGTCGAGCAGGCCCTGCGGCGGGCGGAGATCGACAGCGCACCGCTGTACCCGATGATCCGCGGGCGGGCGATGGCGGTCAACGGCAGCGAGTTGCCGCGGCGGGACGAGACAGAAGAGGGGCCGCGTCAGCGGGAGGCGAACCTGACCTGGTCGGAAGACCTGCCCGAGGGCAACCAGCTGCTGGCGGGAGAGTGGTGGCCCCCGGGGAGCGACAGCGCGGAGGTGTCGGTGGAGGAGGAGTTTGCCCAGCGCATGGGGCTGACCCTGGGGGATCGGGTCACCTTCCTGGTTGGCGCACGCAGCCTGGAAGCCACCGTGAGCAGCATTCGCGCAGTCGACTGGCAGAGTTTCAACCCCAACTTCTGGCTGGTTTTTCCGCCGCGTCTGTTGAATGACTTTCCGGCCACCTTCATGACCAGCTTTCACCTGGCGGCAGAAGACAAGTCCTTCCTCAATGGCTTCATCCGCGATTTTCCCACCGTCACGGTGATCGAGATGGATGTGGTGATCGACCAGGTGCGCGGGATTGTCGACCAGGTTTCCGCCGCCGTGGAGCTGGTGCTGCTGGTGATTCTGGCGGCCGGCGCCCTGGTCCTGGTCGCTGGCGTCCAGGCCTCGGTGGACGCGCGCATGCACGAGAGCGCGATTCTGCGGGCCCTGGGTGCTCCGCGGCGCCTGTTGCTGGGGGGCTTGCTGATCGAGTTTGCAGCCTTGGGCCTGTTCGCCGGACTGCTGGCGGTTGTCGGTGCCGAGCTCTCGGTGTTCATTCTGCAGGAGCAGGCGATGGATCTGCGCTACGCGCCGTCACCCTGGCTGTGGCCACTGGGGCTGTCCGCGGGTGTGCTATTGATCGGGGGTCTGGGTACCTGGAGTTGCCGGCGCGCTGTGTCCAGCCCGCCCTTGGCGGTGCTGCGGGAACTCTAGTGGGCTGTGCGGTGGTCCGCGGCGTCAGCTCGAGGCGCTCTGCCTCGGGCTGGCCTCAGGCGCTGATGCCCTTGAGGAAGGTCTGCACGCCCAGTTCCACCTGGCGTGCCAAATCAATGTGGCGCTGGAACAGATGCGGTGCGTCGACGCGCAGTGTTGCCAGGCCGTGGATGCCGGCCCAGGCGGCGTTGGTCAGGTAGGCCAGGTCCTGGTCGCGGAACTCGCCCGCGGTGATGCCCTGGCGCAGAATGGCCTGCACCTGGTGAAAGGTCGCGCGGCTGATTTCCCGCAACTCGGGGTGTTCCTCGACCGGCTGTACCGCGGGCCCGAACATCAGCTTGAACATCTCCGGGTAGTCCGCGGCGCAGGCCACATAGCTGTGGGCCAGGGCACAGAGCTGTTCCCGCGGGCAATCGGGGGTGGTGTCCGCGGCTTCCTGAAGGCGCGCCATCAAACGCCGGTAGCCGCGGGTGGCGACCGCCGCCAGCAGCTCGCCCTTGTCCTCGAAATGCCGGTAGGGAGCCGTCTGGGAAACGCCAATGTGGCGCGCCAGGGCGCGCAGACTGAGAGCGTCCGCCCCCAGCACTTCCAGCTGTTCCACCGCGGTATCCAGCAGCGCGGAGCGCAGGTTGCCGTGGTGGTAACTGCGTGTGGCCGGGGGCGAGGTCATGCTCAGGGCAGCAGGTGCTGAACGGCGTCGCGTTCTTCCGCCAGTTCCTGCTCGGTGGCAGTCATCTTCTGGCGGCTGAAGTCACCCACGTCCACGCCCTGGACAATTTCCCAGTCGCCGTTCTTGCAGCGGCAGGGGAAGGAGTAGATCAGGCCTTCGGCGATGTCGTAGGAGCCGTCGGAGTAGACGCCCATCGAGACCCAGTCGTCACCCTCGGTGCCCAGCGCCCAGGAGCGCATGTGGTCGATCGCCGCGTTGGCGGCGGACGCCGCGGAGGAGGCACCGCGGGCCTTGATGATGGCCGCGCCGCGCTGCTGCACCGTGGGGATGAAATCGCCCTCGTACCAGTCCTGGTCGATCAGGGAGATGGCCTTCTGGCCGCTCACTTCGGCATTGAACAGGTCGGGGTACTGGGTCGCGGAGTGGTTGCCCCAGATGGTCATTTTCTTCACGTCGTTGACCGTCTTGCCGGTCTTCTGGGCAATCTGGGTCATGGCCCGGTTGTGGTCCAGGCGGGTCATGGCGGTGAAGTTGCGCGGGTCGATGTCCGGCGCGTTGCGCTGGGTGATCAGGGCGTTGGTGTTGGCCGGGTTGCCGACCACCAGCACCTTGATGTTGCGGCTGGCGTTGTCGTTGATCGCCTTGCCCTGGACCGAGAAGATCGCGGCGTTGGCTTCCAGCAGGTCCTTGCGCTCCATGCCCGGGCCGCGCGGACGGGCGCCCACCAGCAGGGCGTAGTCGGCGTCCTTGAAAGCGACATTGGGGTCGTCGCTGCAGGTGATGCCGGCGAGCAGGGGGAAGGCGCAGTCATCCAGCTCCATGCGCACGCCCTCGAGAGCTTCCATGGCCGGGGTGATGTCCAGCAGCTGCAGGATGATCGGCTGGTCGTCGCCCAGCATGGCGCCGGAGGCGATGCGGAACAGCAGGGCGTAGCCGATCTGGCCGGCGGCGCCGGTAACGGTCACTCGAACGGGAGATTTCATGGACAGGGAATCCTCGCAACGTGGGGTGTGTGGGTGTTTCAGGGGCGCACATTGTGTGGGGAAACGGGTGAAAAAACAAGCGATTGGCGGTAAACTAGAGGGCTTTACAGCGACCGTGGACCGCAACATCGTGCGCGAACTTTCCCGCAAGGAACGAACCGAGTTCAATAAGCTCCAGAAACGCCTGCGCCGCAACACGGGCAAGGCCATCGCCGATTACAACATGATCGAAGAGGGCGACCGGGTGATGGTGTGCCTGTCCGGGGGCAAGGACAGCTACGCCATGCTCGACGTGTTGATGAACCTGCGCCAGAGTGCGCCGGTGAATTTCGAGCTGGTGGCGGTGAACCTGGACCAGAAGCAGCCGGGCTTTCCGGAGCACGTGCTGCCCGAGTACCTCGGCGAGCTGGACATCCCCTGGTACATTCTGGAAAAGGATACCTACAGCATCGTTCGCCAGGTAGTGCCCGAGGGCAAGACCACCTGCGGTATCTGTTCACGCCTGCGCCGGGGCAGTCTCTACGGCTTCGCCAGCGAGATCGGCGCCACCAAGATCGCTCTCGGTCACCACCGGGACGACATCGTCGAGACCCTGTTCCTCAACATGTTCTTTGGCGGTACGCTCAAGGCGATGCCGCCCAAGCTGCTCTCCGACGATGGCCGCAACGTGGTGATCCGTCCCCTGGCGTACTGCCGGGAATCCGACCTGGTGGCCTACGCCGACTACAAGGCCTTTCCGATCATCCCCTGCAACCTCTGCGGCTCCCAGGAGAACCTGCAGCGAGTGCAGATCAAGCAGATGCTCCACGACTGGGAGCGCCAGTACCCGGGGCGCACCGAGACCATCTTCCGCAGTATCTGCAACGTGGCGCCCTCCCAGCTGGGGGACACGGAGCTGTTCGATTTCCGCTCGCTGCGGGCCGAGGTGGATACCGATCTGCACCTGCCCGCCATCCGCGTCGTCAATCTCTAGATGGCGCCGGAGGGGCCTCTGCTGGAGGCCGAGGGCCTGGCCCTGGAGCGCGGAGGTCGCCAGTTGTTCCAGGGGCTGTCCCTGTCACTCGGGCGCGGGCAACTGGTGCAGGTCGAGGGCGCCAATGGCGCCGGCAAGACCAGCCTGCTGCGGATCCTGGCGGGGCTCTCCCGCTACGGCTTCGAGGGGCGGGTCGAGCGCCGCGCGCCGCTGCTCTACCTGGGGCATCACGGCGCCGTGAAGGCCCTGCTCACCCCGCGGGAAAATCTGGCCTGGCATATTAGCGGCGAGGCCGAGTGGTGCGACAGCGAGATCGAGGAGGCGCTCGCCGCGGTCGGGCTCTACGGTTACGAGGATGTGCCCAGCCACGCCCTCTCCGCGGGTCAGCACCGGCGGGTGAACCTGGCCCGTCTTTACCTCTCGCGGGCGCCGCTGTGGCTGCTGGACGAGCCCTTCACCGCCATCGACCGGGCCGGGGTCGCCGCTCTCGAGACGCGCCTGGCGGCCCACCTGGGGGAGGGCGGTGCCGTGCTGCTGACGTCCCACCAGCCGGTGCGGGTGGATCACCCCCTGCAGACCCTGAACCTGGATACCGGGGGGCTGTCATGAGCCGCGTACCCGGCAGCGCCGCATTCTGCCTGCGGCTGCTGCGCCGGCAGCTGGTGCTCGGCCTGCGGCGCCCGGTAGAGATCGGCAACCCCCTGCTGTTCTTCGCCATCGTGGTGGCGCTGTTTCCCCTCGGCTTGGGTCCGGAGCCCGCGGCCCTGGCGGAGTTTGCGCCGGGCATCCTGTGGATCGTGGCGCTGCTGGCGGGTCTGCTGACGGCCGATACCGCTTTTCGAAGCGATTACGACGACGGCAGCCTGGAGCAGCTGCTGCTGGCGCCGCAGTCCCTGTATTTTGCCAGCCTGACCTATGTGGCCGCCCACTGGTTGCTCACCGGTGTGCTGTTGGCGCTGCTGTCGCCGGTGTTCGCGCTGATGCTGGGTCTGCCGGTGGCCGCGATTCCGACGCTGGTGCTGAGTCTGCTGCTGGGCACCGGGGTGCTCAGCCTGGTGGGGGGGATCGGCGCGGCTCTGACCGTGGGCTTGCGCCGGGGGGGCATGTTGATCGGCCTGCTGATCCTGCCTTTTCAGATGCCGGTGCTGATTTTCGGCAGTGGCGCTGTGCAGGCCGCGGTCGACGGTGTCCCGGCGGGGCCCTACCTGGCGCTGCTGGGTGCCATGCTGTGTCTCGCGGTGGCGCTGGCGCCGCTGGCGATCGCCGCCGGCCTGCGCATCAGCACGGACGCCTGAAGCCTGTCGAGAAAATCGTTCCGCTTTGGATTGTCCGGGCCCCCGGGGTCTGTATAATTCGGCGCACCATGTGGACTCTCTTTCACAAGTTCGGCTCCCCACCCTGGCTGTATCGTCTGTCCGGCAGCATATTGCGTTGGCTGCTCCCGCTGACACTGCTGGCCCTGGTGGCCGGTGCCGTCTGGGGCCTGCTGTTCACGCCACCGGATTTTCGCCAGGGCAACAGCTACCGCATCATCTACATCCATGTGCCCGCGGCTGTCGTGGCACTGGCGGGCTATTACGTGATGGCCATTGCCGGTGCGATCTCCCTGATCTGGCGAATGAAGATGGCCGATGTCGCCATGCGCGCCACCGCGCCGGTGGGGGCCGCGCTGACCTTTGTCGCCCTGGTGACCGGGAGTATTTGGGGCAAGCCCACCTGGGGTACCTGGTGGGTGTGGGATGCGCGGATTACCTCCATGCTGATCCTGCTGTTCCTCTATCTGGGTGTGATTGCCCTCTACGAGGCCTACGAGAACAAGGCCCTGGCGGCCAAGGCCTGTGCCGTGCTCAGCCTGGTTGGCACGGTGAATATCCCCATTATCTACAAGTCGGTGGACTGGTGGTACAGCCTGCACCAGCCGGCCTCGATCAAATTTACCGGCGGCACCACCATTGATCCGAGCATGCTCTACCCGCTGCTGTGGATGATCGTGGCCTTTTACGCCCTGTTTACCTGCTGCCTGCTGCTCAACATGCGCGCCGAGATTCTCGAGCGCGAGTCGCGCACCGCCTGGGTGCGCCGCCTGGCCGCCGGGGAGTGACACTGTCCATGTATTTCGAGTCCCTGTCGGCGGCACTGACCATGGATGGCCACGGGGCCTTTGTCTGGTCCGCCTACGCCATCACCGCGGTGGTGCTGGTGGGCATGCTGGTCGCCCCCTGGCGACGGCAGCGCAGAACCCTGCGGCAGTTGACGGGTCTATTGAAACGCGAGGCAGGGCAGCCGCCCCCCCGCGACAGGTCTCGGGAGGTCTGATGCATCCGGTTCGTCGACAGCGCCTGTTTCTGGTGCTCTTTATTGTGCTGGTCTCCACCGTGGCGATCAGCCTGGTGGCCTACGCCCTGCGCGGCAACATCAACCTGTTCTACCCGCCGGTGGAAGTGGCCCAGGGCAAGGCCCCGGTGGGTCAGAAAATCCGCGTCGGCGGCATGGTGGTGGAGGGCAGTGTCCAGCGCAGCGCCGACAGCCTGGAGGTGCGCTTCGAGGTCACCGATTACGAGGCCACGGTACCGGTGGTCTATACCGGGATCCTGCCGGACCTCTTCGACGAGGGTCAGGGGGCGGTAGCCGCGGGCAAACTGGACGAGCAGGGCGTCCTGCAGGCCAGTGAAGTCCTCGCCAAGCACGACGAGAACTACATGCCCCCGGAAGTGGCGGAGGCCCTGGAGGCGTCCAAGCAGCGGCGGATGGAGGCAGGACAATGATTCCCGAGTTCGGACACTTCGCCCTGATCATCGCCCTGTGCCTGGCGGTGCTGCTGACCCTGGTGCCCCTCTGGGGTGCCTGGCGCCGCGACATCAATGCCATGGCCCTGGCACCGGGGCTGGCCATGGGCCTGCTGGTGTTCACCGGAATCAGTTTTGTCTGCCTGGCGGCGGCTTTCCTCCAGGACGATTTCTCCGTCGAGGTGGTGGCCAACAACAGCAACAGCCTGCTGCCGGCCATGTACAAGTTTTCCGCGGTGTGGGGCAACCACGAGGGCTCCCTGCTGCTCTGGGTGCTGATTCTCGCCGGCTGGACCGCCGCGGTGGCGGTTTTCAGCCCCCAGCTGCCACTGCTGATGCTGTCGCGGGTGCTGTCCATGATGGGCTTCGTCGCGGTTGGCTTCCTGTCCTTTTCCCTGTTCACCTCCAACCCCTTTGCCCGCCTGCTTCCCGGCACGCCGGCTGACGGGCAGGATCTCAATCCCCTGTTGCAGGACCCCGGGCTGATCATTCATCCGCCCCTGTTGTACATGGGTTACGTGGGTTTTTCGGTGGCCTTTGCCTTTGCCATTGCCGCCCTCCTGGGCGGGCGCCTGGACGCCGCCTGGGCCCGCTGGTCCCGGCCCTGGACCAACGTTGCCTGGGCCTTCCTGACCCTCGGTATCATGCTCGGCAGCTGGTGGGCCTACTACGAGCTGGGCTGGGGCGGCTGGTGGTTCTGGGATCCGGTGGAGAACGCCTCCTTCATGCCCTGGCTGGCGGGTACGGCGCTGCTGCACTCGCTGGCGGTGACCGAGAAGCGCGGGCTGTTCAAGAGCTGGACCGTGCTGCTGGCGATTTTCACCTTCTCCCTCAGCCTGCTCGGAACCTTCCTGGTGCGCTCCGGCGTGCTGACCTCGGTGCACGCCTTCGCCACCGATCCCGCCCGTGGCCTGTTCATCCTGGTCTTCCTGGGGATTGTGGTGGGCGGCTCGCTGACGCTCTACGCCCTGCGCGCGCCGGCGGTGAGCAGCCGCGTCGGCTTTGGCTGGCTGTCCCGGGAGTCGCTGCTGCTGGTGAACAACGTGGTGTTTACCGTGGCCACCCTGACGGTGCTGTTCGGCACATTGTTCCCGCTGCTCATGGATGCGCTGGGGCAGGGCAAGTACTCCGTGGGCCCGCCGTACTTCAACGCGGTCTTCGTGCCCCTGATGGCCCTGCTGATGCCCTTCATGGGGGTCGGCCCGCTGTCGCGCTGGAAGCAGGACAGCGTCCGTCGCTGGCGCCGTGAACTGCTGGTGCCGGCGATTGCCACGCTGGCCTGTGGCGTGACCCTGCCGCTGTTGCACGGCGACTACAACATCTGGGCGGCTCTGGCCATCCTGCTCGCCGCCTGGCTGCTGTTGGCCCTGCTGCGGGATCTCTGGAACCGGGTGAAAAACGCCAGCTCCCCGGTCGCGGGGCTGCGGCGCCTGGCGCCGAGCTACTGGGGCATGCTGGTCGCCCACCTGGGCTTTGCTGCCGCCGTGCTGGGGGTCGTTCTGACCAGTCAGTTCGCCATCGAGCGGGACATCAAGATGAGCCCCGGCGACCGCGAGACCCTGGCCGGCTACGAATTCCGCTTTCTCGAAGTGGGTGGGGTGCGCGGACCCAACTACGTCGCCGACGAGGCGCGTTTTGCGGTCTACCGCGATGGTCGCGAGCTGGTGCGTCTGGCGCCCCAGAAGCGCCGCTATCTGGCCAGTGGCGACATCATGACCGAGGCGGCGATCGACGCCGGCTTCTTCCGCGATCTGTTTGTCGCCATGGGCGAGCCGGTGGGCGAGGAGGGGGCCTGGGCCATCCGCCTGCACTACAAGCCCTTTGTCCGCTGGATGTGGGCCGGGGCCGTGCTGATGGCTATCGGTGGTTTCCTCACGGTTGCCGACCGCCGCTACCGTCGCCAGCGCCGGGCCGCGCGCGAGCGCCTGCGGGAGGAGGCTGCCCATGGGGCCCAGGCTTAAGCTCTTCCTGCCGCTGCTGCTGTTCGTGGTGCTGGCTGGGTTTCTCTTCCGCGGCCTGTCCCTGGACCCGCGGGAGCTGCCCTCGGCGCTGATCGACAAGCCCTTTCCCGCCTTCCACCTGGCGTCCCTCGAAGACGGTCGCGAGCTGACGCGGGAGTCGGTCACCGGCCGCGCGGCCCTGTTCAATGTCTGGGCCACCTGGTGCATATCCTGTCGTGTGGAGCACCCTTACCTGGAGCAGCTCGCCGACGAAGGCATCCCCATCTACGGGGTCAACTACAAGGACAACGACGAGGCGGCGCGCCGCTGGCTGGCGGACCTGGGCGACCCCTATGTGCTGAACATCGTCGATCGCGAGGGTACCCTGGGTCTCGACCTGGGCGTCTACGGGGCGCCGGAAACCTACCTGGTCGACGCCGCGGGGGTGATTCGCTATCGCCATGTCGGGGTGATCGACGAGCGCGTCTGGCGCAGCACCCTGGAGCCGCTGTGGCGTGAAATCACGGCGGGAGGAGAGAGTTGATGCGGCTGCGATGGATACTGCTGGCGCTGTTTGCTGATCTGTGGCTCGCGGGACCTGCCCTGGCCGTGATCGAGACCTATGAATTCAGTGACCCCGCCCTGGAAGAGCGCTACCGAGCACTGAGCCAGGAGCTGCGCTGTCCCAAGTGCCAGAACCAGAACATTGCCGATTCCAACGCGCCGATATCCCAGGACCTGCGCCGGCAGCTCTATCAGCAGCTCGAGGCGGGTGCTAGCGATGCGGAGATTCTCGAGTACATGGTGGCCCGCTACGGCGAGTTCGTGCGCTACCGTCCAGAGTTCAGTCGCGCCACCGCGCTGCTCTGGCTGGCGCCCGCGCTGATGTTGGCCATCGGTGCCGCCGTGCTCGGGGTGATGTTGCACCGCCGGCGCCGGGCGGTCTCGGCGCCCCTGGATGACAGCGAACGCCAGCGCCTGGCGGCACTCATTGACAGCGCGGAGAAAAAATCGTGACGACCTTCTGGCTGGCCTGCGCGGCGCTGGTGCTCTTCAGTGGTGTCTTTTACCTCCGGCCCGGCAAGGTTCGGCAGCGCCCGCTTGACGATACCCGCGAGGCCAACCTCGAGTGGTACCGCCTGCGCCAGCGTGAGCTCAGCGAGTCGGGCGAGCAGGATCTGGAGGCCGATGCCCAGTTGCGCCTGCTGGAGGATGCGCCGGAGGCCAATGAGCGCGCGCCGCTCCGCGGGCAGCGCCGTTTTCCGGCCTGGCTCCTGCTGCCCCTGGTGGCACTGCTTTCGGCAGCGCTTTATTACCAGCTGGGGGGCGCTGCGGATGTGCAGATCGCCGAGCGCCTGCAGGCCCTGGACGAGCACACCGAAGAGGCCGACCTGCAGGCCCTGATGGCGCATATCGAAGCGCGCGCGGAGCAGCGCCCGGAGAATATTCACTACCGCTCTCTGCTCGGGCGCTTCCACATGGGGCGCGGCAACTACCGCGCTGCCGCGGCCCACTACGATCAGTTGCTGGAGGCAGCCCCGGAAGATCCCCAGGCCCTGGCCTATGCGGCCCAGGCCCGCTATCTCGCCGCCGGGCGCGAACTCGACAGCCGGGCGCAGGCCATGGCGGAGCAGGCCCTGTCCATCAATCCGCACCAGCGCACCGCCCTGGGGCTGCTGGGGATGGTCTCCTTCGAGCGCGAGCAATACCGCGCCGCGATCCAGTACTGGGAGCGCCTGCTGGCCATGGAGGCACCGGGCAGCGAGGGTGCCGACATGATCGCCGGGGTGATTGACCAGGCGCGACGCGCGCTGGGTGAGCCCCCGGCTGAGGCCGGTGCGCCGCTCGCGGCCGATGGCGGCGCGGGTGTGACGGTCGCTGTCAGCCTGCCTCCCGGTGCCGAACTGGACCCCCGCGACACGGTCTTCGTGCTGGCGCGCAAGGCCGAGAGCGACAGCCGCATGCCGATCGCCGTGCAGCGTCTGCAGGCGGGCCAGTTGCCGATGACCCTGCGCCTGGACGACAGCAGCTCCATGGCCGGGCAAAAGCTTTCCGAGGCGGAGTCGGTCGTGGTCGTGGTGCAGGTGTCGCCCGACGGTACCCCCGGCGAGGCCAGCGCCACCTGGCTGGGCCGCGCCGGTCCCCTGAGCCCCTCGCTGTCGGAGGAGGCGCTTCCCGTGGTGCTGGAGCCCCGTCCGGGCTGAATGCTGCCAGCACCGTCCCGGCTATAGAGTATCGCCGGGAAGTTGGATACACTGTGAGCCAGTCGGCCGGGAAATGTCCCCTGGTGCGGAATTTCCTTGATTTTCAGCTGGATAAGCTCATAACTTAAAGTCAGCATGCGATTAAAATCCATCAAACTGGCCGGCTTCAAATCTTTTGTCGACCCAACCACGGTGAGCTTCCCCAGCAATATGTGCGCGGTGGTGGGCCCCAACGGCTGTGGCAAGTCCAACGTCATCGATGCCGTGCGCTGGGTGATGGGGGAGAGTTCCGCCAAGAATCTGCGCGGCGAGTCGATGACCGATGTCATCTTCAACGGCTCGGTCAACCGCCAGCCCGTGGGTCAGGCCTCCATCGAACTGGTCTTCGACAACAGTGACGGCGGTGTCGGCGGGGAGTACGCCCGCTACGCGGAGATCTCCATCAAGCGCCTGGTTACCCGCGACGCACAGTCCGAGTACTACCTCAACGGCACCCGCTGTCGGCGCCGGGACATCACCGATATCTTCCTCGGCACCGGTCTGGGGCCGCGCAGCTACGCGATTATCGAGCAGGGCATGATTTCCCGGTTGATTGAATCGCGGCCGGAGGAGCTGCGCATCTTCATCGAAGAGGCCGCGGGCATTTCCAAGTACAAGGAGCGCCGCAAGGAGACCGAGTCGCGCATGCGGCGCACCCTGGAAAACCTGGAGCGCCTCACCGACCTGCGCGACGAGCTGGATCGCCAGTTGCAGCACCTGCAGCGGCAGGCCCAGGCGGCGGAAAAGTACACCGAGATGAAGGCCGAAGAGCGCCAGAAGAAGGCGCAGCTGCTGGCCCTGCAATACCGCGAGCTGGACGGGCAGCTGGGCGACTGTCGCCGCGCCATCGGTGAGCTGGAAGTCCGCCTGGAGGCGGTCAACGCCGAACACCGCCAGGTGGACGCGGCCATCGAGCGTCACCGCGAGGCCTTCAGCGAGCGCAGCGACGCCTTCAATCAGGTGCAGGGCACGTACTACAGCCTGGGGGCGGAAGTGGCCCGCCTGGAGCAGACCCTCAAGCACCAGCAGGAGCGCGGTCAGCAGTTGCACGAGGACCTGCGCCAGACGACCGAGGCGCTGGCGGAGTCGCGCAGCCACCTGGATCAGGATGAAGAAAAGCTGCTGGTTGCGGAAGAGGAACTGGAGCAGCTGGCTCCGGACCTGGACATGCTGGCCGCGGTGGAGGAGGAGTCCGCCGAGGCCCTGCTGCAGGCGGAAGAGGCGATGTCCCGCTGGCAGCAACGCTGGGACGAGTTCAATCAGGTGGCGGCGGAGCCCCGCCAGCAGGCGGAGGTGCAACAGAGCCGCATCCAGCATCTGGAGCAGGCTCAGCAGAGTCTGCAGCGCCGCATCCTGCAGCTCGAGGAAGAGCAGGGCGGCCTGGCCGAGGGGCCCCGTGAGGGGCTGGACGCCCTCGAGGAGGAGATTGCCCGCAGCGAAGAGCTGATGGCGCGCCACGAGGCGGAGTCGGAGACCCTGGGTCAGCAGCTGGCGGATGTGCGCGAGCGGGATGCCGGGCTTTCCAGCCAGCTGAACGAGGCCCGCTCCAGCCTGCAGCGTCTGCAGGGCCGGCAGTCCTCCCTGGAGGCACTGCAGCAGGCCGCGCGGGAAGACAGCGATCGCGGGGTGCGCGAGTGGCTGGCAAGTCGCCAGCTCGACCAGCGACCCCGGCTGCTGGATCAGATCCAGGTGAATGCCGGCTGGCAGCTGGCGGTGGAAACGGTGCTCGGTGACAGCCTGCAGGCGGTCGAGGTCGACGATCTCGGCGAGTTTGTCGAGGCCCTGGCCGACCTGGAAAGCGGGCAGCTGGTACTGGTGGAGTCGGCCGCGCACCGGGATGCGGCGGCGGAAACCCTGGCGTCGCAGGTCAGTGGCAGCGCCGCTGCCTCGGGTCTGTTGGCCGGTATCTACACGGCGGCGGACCTCCCGGCAGCGCTGGCGCGCCGGGTCAGCCTGGCCGAGGGCGAGTCGGTGATTACCCCCGAGGGTATCTGGCTGGGGCGCCACTGGGTGCGCTGCAGTCGCCAGGCCGGGGAGCAGGGTGGTGTTATCGAGCGCCAGCAGGTGCTGGAGGCCCTGGCAGAGGATATCGCCGCGACCGAGGCGCGGGTGGAAACCCTGGAGGAAGAGCAGGCGACCGCGCGGGAGCAGCTGGAAAGCCTGGAGGAGTCGCGCCGCGAGGCGCAGCGGGAGCTGCAGACCGCCACCCGCCAGCATTCCGAGCTGGGGGCGCGCCTTTCCGCCCAGCGCGCTCGCCAGGAGCAGATTCAGGCCCGCCGCGAACGCCTGGGCGAGGACATCAGCGAGACCCGCGAGCAGTTTCAGCACGAGCAGGAGGCGATGGCCGAGGCCCGTCTGCTGCTGTCCGAGGCCATCGAGCGCATGGAGAACGACTCCCGCCAGCGCGAGGCCCTGCTCACCGAGCGCGATCAGGTGCGCGGGCAGCTCGACGGGGTGCGTCAGAAGGCCCGTCACGACAAGGATCAGGCGCACCAGGCCGCCATGCGTCAGCAGTCCCTGCAGACCCAGGTCCAGGCGGTGCGCGAGGCGATCCAGCGCGCGCGGGGTCAGATGCAGCAGCTCGAGGAGCGCCGCGCGAGCCTCGCCAGCTCGCTGGAAGAAAACGACAACCCCCTCGAGGACGTGCGCATGGCCCTCGAGGAGCAGCTGGAGCAGCGCCTGGAGGCGGAGGCGGAACTGAGTCGCGCGCGGGACGCCGTGGCCGAGGTGGAGCAGGCCCTGCGCACGGCCGAGCGCGAGCGCGCCGGTATCGAACAGCGCGTCGGCGAAGTGCGCGGGGAGTTGGAGCAGTTGCGTCTGCGCCAGCAGACCCTGCAGGTGCAGCGGGATACCGTGCTGCAGCAGCTGCGCGAGGGCGAGCATGACCTCGAGGCGGTGCTCGCCGGTCTTCCCGAGGAGGCCAGCCAGCAGGCATGGCAGTCGGAGCTGGAAAAACTGGCGGCGCGAATCAGCCGCTTGGGGCCGATCAACCTGGCCGCCATCGAGGAATACAGCCAGCAGTCGGAGCGCAAGCACTACCTGGATGCCCAGAACGAAGACCTCGAGGCTGCACTGGAAACCCTGTCGGCGGCGATCCGCAAGATCGACAAGGAGACCCGCAGCCGCTTCCGGGACACCTTCGACCGGGTCAACAGCGGCTTGCAGGAACTGTTCCCGCGGGTCTTCGGTGGGGGTAGCGCCTATCTGGAGATGACCGGCGAGGACCTGCTGGACACCGGTATTTCGATCATGGCGCGCCCGCCGGGCAAGAAAAACAGTACCATCCACCTGCTGTCGGGGGGGGAGAAGGCCCTGACCGCCATTGCCCTGGTGTTTTCGATCTTCCAGCTCAATCCGGCGCCGTTCTGTATGCTGGACGAGGTGGATGCGCCCCTGGACGATGCCAATGTCGGGCGCTATGCGCGGATGGTCAAGGAGATGTCGGAAAAGGTACAGTTCATCTATATCACCCACAACAAGATCTCCATGGAGATGGCAGACCAGTTGATGGGGGTGACCATGCACGAGCCGGGGGTGTCGCGGCTGGTGACAGTGGACGTCGAGGAGGCGGCCGAACTGGCGGCGAGTTAGGCGAGGGTAGCGTACGCGATCGAGATGGAACTGACTCTACGGGACTGGATGGTAATCGTCGGTGTCTTGCTGATCCTGGCGGTCTTGCTGGACGCCGGTCGGCGTATCCTGCGCGAGCGGCGGGCCGAGGTGCGCCTGAAGCTCTCCCGCAGCGATCAGCGGGAACTGGACCCGGAAGACCTGGGCATCAGTTCGCCCCGGGTCGTGCCGCGACAGTCGCCGCCGCCCGAGGGGCTGCGGGTGGGGCGCGGTGCGGCACAGGCCGCGCCCCCCGCGGCGCAGGCTGCCGGCGAGATGCACCCGCGGGACCAACCCGCCAGCGAGGCGGCGGCGCAGGCCATGGCCGCTTCGGCTGCCCGGCGCGAAGAGGCGGCCAGCACCGAGCCGCCGAGTTCGGACGGCGATGCGGCGGAGGCCGCGGGAGAGGCGGTCGCCTCGCCCGAGCCCGCGCCCGCACGGGGTTTCCGCCGCGGGCGGCGGCGCGACGCAGCGCCACCGCGCCGCGAGCCGGTCCTATCCGCGGCATCGGTGGACCCGGAGACGGTCAGCGATGCGGATCCGGCATCCCCGGAACCGGAAAACCTGGACTGGCTGGACGCCCTGGACGCCGCGCCCGACAGCCCCGAGCCTGCGGCAGCGGCTGCAGAGCCGCCCCGGGATGTCGAGCCGGAGGTGTTCATGCTCAATGTGGTGTCCCGTCGCCCAGAGGGTTTTGCCGGCGAGGATATCCTGCACATCCTGCTTGCCTGCGACCTGCGATTCGGCGAGATGAGCTTTTTTCACCGGCACGAGCAGGAGGCCGGCCGCGGGCCGATCCAGTTTTCCGTGGCCAACATGCTCAAGCCGGGTGTCTTCGACATCGACAACATGGCCGATTTCCGCACCCAGGGCCTGACTTTTTTCCTGACCCTGCCGGGGCCGCAGAACATGATGCGCGCCTTTGACTACATGCTGGAGACGGCGCAAACCGTCGCCCGCAATCTGGACGGCGATGTGCTCGACGAGACCCGTTCCGCCCTGACCCGGCAGACCCTGGAGCACCACCGCCAGCGCATTCGCGAGCTGGAGCGCCGACTGCTCCTGGCCCAGCCTCCCCGCTAGGAGCCCCCGGTGACACCCCAGGAGGAAATTGCCCGGCTGCGGCGTCAGCTCGAGGACTGGAACTACGCCTACTACGTGCTCGATGCGCCCGAGGTGCCCGACGCGGAGTACGACCGCACCTTCCGGCGCCTGCAGGTGCTGGAGCGGGAACACCCGGAGCTGGTGACACCGGACTCGCCGACCCAGCGGGTCGGTGCCGAGCCGCTGAGCCAGTTTGGCGAGGTGCGCCACGAAGTCCCCATGCTCTCACTCGACAATGCCTTCAGCGCCGAGGAGCTGCGCGATTTCGATCGCCGGGTCCGCGAGCGCCTGGGGGCCGGTGACGAAGCGGTGGAATACGCCTGCGAGCCCAAGCTGGACGGTGTCGCGGTGAGCCTGCTCTACGAGTCGGGTCGACTGGTGCGCGGGGCGACCCGGGGTGACGGCACGACCGGCGAGGACATCACCCACAACGTGCGTACCGTGGCTTCGGTGCCCCTGCGCCTGCGCGGCAAGGGTTACCCGGAGCTGTTGGAGGTCCGGGGCGAAATCTACCTGCCCCGGGAGGGTTTTGAGCGCATCAATACCGAGGCGCGGGAGCGCGGCGAGAAAATTTTTGTCAATCCGCGCAATGCCGCCGCCGGCAGTCTGCGCCAGCTGGATGCCTCGATCACCGCGCGCCGGCCCCTGCAGATGTGCTGCTACAGCGTCGGCCTATTCCGCGGTGGCGAGATGCCCGACCGCCACTCCGAGATTCTCGACCGCCTGCATCGCTGGGGTTTGCGCCTCAATCCCGAGTCGAAGGTGGTCCGTGGGGTCGAGGCCTGCGAGGACTACTACCAGAGTCTCGCCGAGCGTCGCGATGGTCTCCCCTACGACATTGACGGCATTGTCTACAAGGTCAACGACCTCGGCGCGCAGCAGCGCCTGGGCTTCGTTTCCCGGGCGCCGCGCTGGGCGATTGCCCGCAAGTTTCCCGCCCAGGAAGAGGCGACCCGGGTGGTGGCGGTTGAGTTCCAGGTCGGTCGCACCGGGGCGATCACGCCGGTGGCACGCCTGGAGCCGGTGTTTGTCGGGGGTGTCACCGTCAGCAATGCCACCCTGCATAACTTTGACGAAATAGCCCGCCTGGGCCTGCAGGTCGGGGACCGGGTGATCGTGCGCCGCGCCGGCGACGTGATTCCCCAGGTGGTCTCGGTGATTGCCGCCGACCGGCCGGCTGACGCCCGCGCGGTGCAGGCTCCGGAGGTCTGCCCGGTGTGCGGTTCGCCGGTGGAGCGGGAAGAGGAGGGCGCCGTTCTGCGCTGCCTGGGGGGGCTGATTTGCCAGGCGCAGCAAAAGGCCGCCATTCGTCATTTTGTCTCGCGCCGGGCCATGGATATCGATGGCCTTGGCGAGAAGCTGGTCGAGCAACTGGTGGATCGCGAGCTGGTCGCCACGGTGGCCGACCTCTACCGGCTGCCGCGGGAATCCTGGCTGTCCCTGGAGCGGATGGGGGAGAAGTCGGTCGACAATCTGCTGGCGGCGCTGGAGGCAAGCAAGGACACCACGCTGCCGCGCTTCATCTTTGCCCTGGGTATCCGGGAGGTCGGGGAGGCGACGGCGAATAACCTGGCCAGCCATTTCGGTAGCTGGGAGGCCCTGGCCGCCGCCGACGAGGAAGCGCTGCTCGAGGTGCCCGACGTCGGGCCTGTGGTGGCCGACCACCTGCGGCAGTTCCTCGATACCCGGGACAACCTCGCGGTCGTCGCGGCGCTGCGGGAGGCGGGTGTGCACTGGCCGGACGTGGCGCGTCCGCCCCGGGAGCAGCTGCCCCTGGACGGTCAGACCTGGGTGGTCACGGGCAAGCTGGAGAACCTCGATCGCAATGCCGCCAAGGCGCGCCTGGAGGCCCTGGGGGCACGGGTAGCCGGCAGCGTGTCGGCCAAAACCCACACGGTGGTCGCCGGGCCGGGGGCCGGCTCCAAGCTGGGCAAGGCCGAGGAGCTCGGGGTGCCGGTGATCGACGAGGCGGCTTTCCTGGACCTGCTGGCGCAACACGGAGCGCAACCGTGAGGGCGCTCGGGCGTGGCCTGCTGCTCGCCGCGATCCTGCTGGTGACCGGCTGTGCCACAGCGCCGCCGGTGAATGTCGACAATTTGTGCAGCATTTTTCGCGACAAGGATGACTGGTACGCGGAGGCCGCCGATGCCCGCGAGAACTGGGGCAGCCCGATTCCGGTGATGATGGCGATCATGTACCAGGAGTCCCGCTTCCAGGCCAAGGCCAGGCCGCCGCGCGGGCGCATTCTCTGGCTCATTCCGGGGCCGCGCCCCTCGGATGCCTACGGCTACAGCCAGGCGCTCAAGTCCACCTGGGCCGAGTACGAGGAAAGCGCCGGCCGCTGGAGTGCCAGCCGCAGCGACTTCGGCGACGCCATCGACTTTATCGGCTGGTACAACGACCGTTCCCGGCACCGCAGCGGAATTGCCTCAGACGATGCCTATCGCCTCTACCTCGCCTATCACGAGGGTCACGGCGGCTACAATCGCGGCACCTACCGCGACAAGCGCTGGCTGCAGAGCGTGGCCCGGCGGGTTGATGATCGCGCCCGGCGCTATCGCGGGCAGCTGGCCAGTTGCGAGGAGGAGCTGCAGCGACAGAGCCGCTGGTTCGGCATCTTCTGAGACAGTTCAAAAAGTCGCCGCAATGCGTTGAAATCACCTGTCAAAGGGTGGGAAAGAGCGGCATTTATCCGTATTGCCGGATGCAAACTTGAGTAAAATGTGACAGTATTTGCGGCTGCCTGTGCCCGCGTGCGGGCACTCAATTCCATTTTGGAGCCCACAGGCCAGAGCAGTGAAACCTACCGATATTTCCAACCCCGAATACTTCCACAAGGTCGTTGATTGTCAGTACGCCTGTCCGGCACATACCCCTGTGCCCGAGTACATCCGGCTGATTGCCGCAGGCCGCTACGACGACGCCTACATGATCAACTGGGAATCCAACGTGTTCCCCGGCATCCTGGGGCGCACCTGTGATCGCCCCTGCGAACCCGCCTGTCGACGCGGTCGCATCGCCAAGGGCGAGGAGCCGGTGGCGATTTGCCGGCTCAAGCGGGTCGCGGCGGACAACAAGATGGATATCCGTGCGCGCCTGCCGAAGATTCCCGAGAAAAAGAACGGCAAGCGCATCGCCCTGATCGGTGCCGGTCCGGCGTCCCTGACGGTGGCGCGTGACCTCATGCCACTGGGCTACAGCATCGACATCTACGACAACCAGCACGCGGGTGGCGGCATGATGCGCAGCCAGATTCCCTCCTTCCGCCTGCCGGGCGAGGTGCTGGACGAGGAAGTGAATTACATCCTCGACATGGGTGTGGTGAGCTTCTTCAATACGGAAGTGGACAGCCTCAAGGAAGTGCTCGACAAGGACTACGACGCCGTCTTCGTCGGCACCGGGGCCCCCCGGGGCAAGCTGCTGCAGCTGCCGGGCCTGGAAGAGGCCGGCAAGCAGGTGCACATCGGCATCGAGTGGCTGGCCAGCGTGGCCTTCGAGCACACCGAGAGCATTGGCAAGCGCGTCCTGGTCCTGGGTGGCGGCAACACGGCAATGGACTGCTGTCGTACCTCCCGTCGCCTGGGTGGCGAGGATGTGCGGGTGGTGGTGCGCAGCCCCTTCGCCGACATGAAGGCCTCGCCCTGGGAAAAAGAGGATGCCATGCACGAGGGCATCCCGATTTACGACAACCACACGCCCAAGGAATTTGTCATCGAGGATGGCAAAATGACCGGCATGCTGTTCGAGAAGGTCGAGGCGGTCTACGACGAGAACGGCAAGCGCAGCCTGGTGCCCACCGGCGAGGACCTGGTGTTCATGCCCGCCGATGAGGTGCTCATGGCCATCGGCCAGGAGAACTCCTTCCCCTGGATCGAGCGGGACATCGGCATCGATTTCGACAAGTGGGACATGCCGGTACTGGATGCGACCACCTTCCAGTCCAGCAACCCGCGGGTCTTTTTCGGTGGCGACGCCGCCTTCGGTCCGGAAAACGTGATCACCGCCGTGGCCCAGGGCCACCAGGCGGCGGTCAGCATCGACCTCTTTTGCCGCGGCGAGGATGTCTCCCAGCGTCCGGACCCCTACACCAACCTGGTCAGCCAGAAGATGGGCATCCACGAGTGGAGCTACGACAACTCGGTGGAGAATGACCCGCGCTACGTGGTCCCGCTGGCACCGCTGGAAGAGACCCTGCGCAACCGCAAGCTGGAAGTCGAACTGGGCTTCGACCAGGATACCGGTTTCAAGGAAGCCGAGCGCTGCCTGAACTGCGACGTGCAGACCGTGTTCGATGCCCCGCGCTGCATCGAGTGCGACGCCTGCGTGGACGTCTGCCCCACCGACTGTATTACCTTCACGGAAAACGCCGAGGAAGAGGAGGCGCTGCGCCAGCGTCTCAATGCGCCCGCGGGCAACCTGGCCCAGGACCTCTACGTTTCCACCGAGCTGCCCACCCGCCGGGTGATGGTCAAGGACGAGAACGTGTGCCTGCACTGTGGTCTGTGTGCCGAGCGTTGCCCGACCACGGCGTGGGACATGCAGAAATTCCTCTACAGCGTTACCAAGGCAGGACTCTGAACCATGCAATCCCTGCAATCCGTCAACGAATTCGTCATCAAGTTCGCCAACGTGAATGGCACCGGCTCCGCCAGTGCCAACAACCTGTTTGCCAAGGCGATCTTCCGCATGGGCGTGCCGGTGTGCCCGAAGAACATCTTCCCCTCGAACATCCAGGGGCTGCCGACCTGGTACGAGGTGCGGGTCAGCGAGCGCGGTTACCTGGGCCGCCGGGGCGGCGTGGATATCATGCTCTCGGTCAACCCCCAGAGCATGCCCCAGGACATCCGCGAGGTGGAGCCGGGCGGCTATTTCATCTACGACAACACCAAGCCCCTCGACCTGCGCCTGGTGCGCAATGACGTCAACATCATCGGGCTGCCGCTGACCCGGATCTGCAACGACGAGTACAAGGATCCGCGCCAGCGCCAGCTGTTCAAGAACGTGATCTACGTCGGTGCCTTGGCGGCCCTGCTGGACATGGATTTCGCCGTGCTCACCGGGCTGGTCAGCGATCAGTTCAAGGGCAAGGACAAGCTGATCCTGCCCAATATCCACGCCCTGGAGCTGGGCTACCAGTACGCCAAGGAAAACTTTGCCTGCCCGATCGGCGTGCGCGTGCGCACCGCGGACAAGGTGGGCGACAAGGTCCTGCTCGACGGCAATACGGCCCTCGGTCTGGGCGCCATCTACGGCGGCGCCACGGTTGCCGCCTGGTACCCGATCACGCCATCCACCTCGGTGGTGGATGCCTACGAGAAGTACGCCAAGCGCCTGCGTATCGATCCGGGCACCGGCCGCAAGAACTACGCCATCGTGCAGGCGGAGGACGAACTCGCGGCGATCGGCATGGTGGTTGGCGCCAGCTGGAACGGTGCGCGGGCTTTCACCGCCACCAGCGGTCCCGGTCTCTCGCTGATGGCGGAGTTCCTCGGTCTGGCTTATTTCGCCGAGATCCCCACGGTACTCTTCGACGTGCAGCGGGCGGGTCCCTCTACCGGCATGCCCACGCGCACCCAGCAATCGGACATTCTGGCGGCGGCCTACGCCTCCCACGGGGATACCAAGCAGGTACTGCTCTTCCCCTCGACGCCGAAGGAGTGCTTTGACTTTGGCGCCCTGTCCTTCGACCTGGCGGAGCGTCTGCAAACCCCGATCATCCTGATGACCGACCTCGACCTGGGCATGAACGACAACATGTCCGAGCCGCTGGAATGGGACGACGAGCGTCGCTACGACCGCGGCAAGGTACTCAATGCCGAGGACCTTGACCGCATGGAGCGCTTCGGCCGCTACCTGGACGTCGATGGCGACGGTATCTGCTACCGCACCATCCCCGGTACCCACCCGGAGAAGGGCGCCTTCTTCACCCGGGGGACATCCCGGGACGAGTACGCGGTCTACACCGAGCGGGGCGAGGAATACGCCAAGAACATGCAGCGGCTGCTGGCCAAGTGGGAAACCATCAAGGAGTGGGTGCCCAAGCCGATCGAGCAGGACTGTGGACAGGACACCGACACCGCGGTGCTCTACTTTGGTACCAGCGAGGAGTCGGCCCGGGAAGCTCTGGATTACCTGGCCGAGGACGGCCTGCGCATCAACGCCATGCGCGTGCGTGCCTTCCCCTTCAACCGCGATGTGGAGGCCTTCCTGGAGCGTCACGAGCGTGTCTTCGTCATCGAGCAGAATCGCGACGCCCAGCTGCGCACCCTGCTGATGGCCGAATTCGAACTCGGGCCGGACAAGCTGAAATCGGTGCTCTGCTACGACGGCACCCCGATCAGCGCCCGCAACATCCGCCAGCAGATCCTGCAGCAGATGCCCGGCCACAACGTGACACCATTGCGCCGCGACCGCCTGGTCAGCGCCGCAGGAGAGTAAGCGCATGAGTTACCAGATTCCCAAGTTCCGTCACCCCGACCTGCCGGTCAATGAGCTCGGTTACACCCGTGCCGACTACGAGGGTGCCATTTCGACCCTGTGTGCCGGCTGCGGCCACGACTCCATCAGCGGTTCCATCGTGCGCGCCTGCCACGAGCTGAACCTGGAGCCCCACCGCATCGCCAAACTGTCCGGGATCGGCTGTTCCTCCAAGGCGCCGACCTACTTCCTGGGCAAGTCTCACGGCTTTAACTCGGTCCACGGGCGCATGCCCTCGGTGGTCACCGGGGCGGCCATGGGCAATCGCGATCTGCTCTACCTGGGTGTGTCCGGGGACGGTGATACCGCCTCCATCGGCATGGGCCAGTTTGCCCACGCCATCCGCCGCAACCTGAACATGGTGTATATCGTCATGAACAACGGTTGCTACGGCCTGACCAAGGGGCAGGACTCGGCGACCGCCGACGAGGGCTCCGCCAGCAAGAAGGGCGACCCCAACCCCTTCTCCGCCATCGACCTGCCGGGCCTGGCCCTGCAGCTCGGCGCGACCTTCGTGGCGCGCAGCTTCTCCGGCGACAAGGGGCAGCTGGTACCGCTGATCAAGGCGGCCATGTCCCACCGCGGCTTCGCCCTGATTGACGTGGTCTCGCCCTGCGTGACCTTCAACAACAATGCGGGCTCCACCAAGAGCTACGAGTTCGTGCGCGAACACGCCGAGGCCACCGGTACCGTGGACTTCGTACCGATGCGTGAGGAAATCACCGCCCACTACGCGCCCGGCACCGGCACCGAGGTGACCCTGCACGATGGCTCCGTGCTGCACCTGGAGAAGCTTGACGAGGAACTCGATCCCTTCGACCGGCTCTCCGCGATGGTGGCGATCGAGAAACACCGCGCGGCGGGGGAGATCCTGACCGGGCTGATCTATATCGACAAGGACTCCCGGGATCTGCACGATGTGCTGGAAACCTCCCGCAGGCCCCTCAATACCCTGACCGAGGAAGATCTGTGTCCGGGCAACAAGGTGCTGGCCAACATCAACAGCAGCCTCCGCTAGGCGGCCGCTGCACCGACAAAGCGGCGGGAAATCGCCGCTTTGTCACACTGTTGTCACAAAAACCCTCTCTAATACGCAGTTTATGGTGTCCGGAGGGGAGATTGTGACCAATGAATGAACGCAAGGTACTGATCGTCGACGACGAGTTCGCCATCCGGGACATGTTGCGGATGGCCCTGGAAATCGCCGACTTTCGCTGCCTCGAGGCGGAAAACATCCACGACGCCTACACCCTGATCGTGGATGAACGCCCGGATATCGTCCTGCTGGACTGGATGTTGCCCGGGGGCAGCGGCCTGGAGTTGCTGCGCCGTCTCAAGCGCAACGATACGACCCGGGAGTTGCCGGTGATCATGCTGACTGCCAAGAGTGCCGAGGATAATGTGATCCAGGGTCTCGATGTCGGTGCCGATGACTACATTACCAAGCCCTTTGCCCCGCGCGAGCTGATTGCCCGCATCAAGGCCCTGCTGCGGCGCACCAGTGGCGGCGACGAGCAGGAGCGCCTGCAGGTTTCCGAGCTGGTGCTGGAGGGTGAGAGCCGGCGGGTGTTCCTGGGGGAAGACCCCCTGGACATGGGCCCCACGGAATTCAACCTCCTGCAGTTCTTCATGTCCCACCCCGAGCGGGCCTACACCCGCAGCCAGTTGCTGGATCACGTCTGGGGGGCCAATGTCTATGTGGAAGAGCGCACGGTCGACGTGCATATCCGACGCCTGCGCAAGGCGCTGCAGAGCCCCGCACACGATTACAGTGACCTGATCCAAACGGTGCGCGGCACGGGCTACCGCTTCTCCTCCCGGGGAGCCGGCAACCGGTGAGGGCACGGGTGACCTGGCTGGTGGAACTGCGCCGCCTGGTCCTGCTGGTCCTCCTGGCCCTGGCCCTGGGCTGGCCCCTGGGTTATCCCTTTCAGGTCCTCTCCGGGCTCTTGCTGCTGCTCTTGCTGCGCTGGCTGGTGCAGCTGAAGCGCCTGCGCGCCTGGCTCGATTCTCCGGATGTGGAGCCGCCCGAGGCGCGGGGTATCTGGGGCGATTTTTACGACCGCCTCTACAGTTTGCGCCGGGAAAGCCGCGAACAGCAGACATTGCTGCAGTCGCGCCTGGACTACCTGCAGGACTCCCTGTCGTCGATGCAGGATGCGGCGGTGATGGTGTCGGCCAGTGGCGCCATCGAGTGGTGCAACAGCGCGGCCCAGAAGCTGCTCGGCCTGCGTTTTCCCAAGGATCGTGGCCAGGCGCTGCTCAACCTGGTGCGCCTGCCGGAGTTTCACCGCTATTTTCTGGCCGAGGATTACAGCCTGCCCCTGCAGGTGCGCCTGGGCAGCGAGCGCGAGCAGTACCTGCAGTTCAGTATCAGCCGCTTTGGCAACAATGATCGACTGGTATTTGCCCGGGACGTGACCCGCGAGGCGCGCCTCGAAAACATGCGGCGCGATTTTGTCGGCAATGTCTCCCACGAGCTGCGCACGCCGCTGACCGTGATCAAGGGTTACCTGGAGACACTCCTGGGCCAGCCGGAGCAGGTGCCCGAACGTCTGCAGCGACCGCTGGGTCAGATGGCCCAGCAGGCCGAGCGGATGGAGGCGCTGTTGCGGGATCTGCTCTGGCTGACCCGCATCGAAAGCGTGCAGCCGCGGGAACGGCGGGAGTCGGTCAACGTGGGCCAGCTGCTGCGTGAATTGCAGTCGGAGCTGGCCACATCGCATCCCCAGCGGCGGGTGGAGTTCCGGGTCGAGACGGAGGCCAGCGTGCCCGGGGATTTGCGCGAGCTGCACAGTGCCATCTCCAACCTGGTGCTCAATGCGATCAAGTACAGCCCGGATGACAGTTGTGTGACAGTCACCTGGGCCGAGGAGCCGGATGGCCTGCGGCTGTCGGTCCAGGACCAGGGGGTGGGTATCGAGGCGAGCCACATTCCCCGGCTCACCGAGCGTTTCTACCGGGTCGATGACAGTCGCTCCTCGCGTACCGGGGGCACGGGGCTCGGCCTGGCCATCGTCAAGCATGTCGCCGCCAATCACCAGGCCCAGCTGCAGATCGAGAGCCGGCCGGGCAAGGGCAGCACCTTCAGCCTGTGGTTTCCGCGCGGCTGACATGCCAGTGTCATCATTCTGTCATATATTGGGGGTAACGTGAGCGCCGAACACAGTCACAGCTTATGGAGCCTACCCATGCTGATACAACGTTTCGTCAAGCAATCGCTGGTCGCCCTGGGCGCCGCTTTCCTCGCCCACACTGCCGCCAGCGTTGAGGTCGACCCGGCCCTGGAGGACTACCAGGTGGCCAGCGGCGTTTCCGGCAACCTGTCCAGTATCGGCTCGGACACCCTGGCCAATCTGATGACCCTGTGGGCGGAAGAATTCAAGCGTGCCTACCCCAACGTCAATATTCAAATTCAGGCGGCGGGATCGTCCACGGCACCGCCGGCGCTGACCGAGGGTACCGCCAATCTCGGCCCCATGAGCCGCGACATGAAAGACAAGGAAATCGAGGCCTTCGAAAACCGCTATGGCTACAAGCCGACCGCGGTTCCGGTCGCCATAGATGCCCTGGGTGTCTACGTGCACAAGGACAATCCGATCGAGTCGCTGAGCATCGCCGAGGTGGATGCCATTTTCTCGTCCACCCGCCGTTGCGGCGCCCTCGAGGGTGTCGATCGCTGGGGCCAGCTGGGCCTGACCGGTGCCTGGGAGAATCGCGACATCCAGCTCTTCGGCCGCAACTCGGTATCCGGCACTTACGGTTACTTCAAGACCGAGGCCCTGTGCAAGGGTGACTTCCGCAACACGGTCAATGAACAGCCGGGCTCGGCCTCGGTGGTACAGTCGGTGTCCACCTCGATCAATGGCATCGGGTACTCCGGCTTCGGCTACCGGACGTCGAGCGTGCGGGCAGTGCCTCTGAGCCGGCAGGCCGGCGGAGAAGCCTTCGCCGCCACCGCGGAAAATGCAACCAGCGGCCGTTATCCGCTGTCGCGCTTCCTCTACGTCTACGTGAACAAGGACCCCAACAAGGCCCTTTCGCCGATGGAGCGCGAGTTCTTCAAGCTGGTGTTCTCGCGCCAGGGCCAGGAAGTGGTCGCCAAGGACGGCTATATCCCGCTGCCGGCCGCGGTAGTCGAGCGCTATAGCGCGCAGCTCGGCCTGTAAGGCTGGCCGACGTCATCTAGCCCCGCGGGAGCGGGCCCGGCACGGGCCGCTCCCGGATTCATTACCACGCGCGAGAGGGAGCCACCCTTGTCCAGCCTGACTGAGCACCTGTCCCCACGTACCAACCAGTGGCGCCGTATCAAGGACCGCATTGCGACGGTCTCGGTGACGGCCGGTGGTGCCGGGGTGCTGTTTGCCATCCTGCTGATCTTCTTCTACCTGCTCTACGAGGTTGTACCACTGTTCAGTGGCGCGTCAGTCGAAGCGCGGGAACCGGTCGCCACGAGTCTGCGGAGTGCGCCGATGTACCTCGCGGTGGAGGAGCAGGGGGAGCTGGCGCTGGCGGTCAGCGGGCAGGGCGTGGCCCATTTCCTGCGCCTCTCGGACGGCAGCACGGTGTTGCGGGAAGCGCTGGATCCTGCGCTGGGCAGTCCCGACCTGGTGGTGGCCGAGAGTGCCGAGAGCCGCCTGTTTGCCGCTGCCTGGCGCAACGGCGAGATCGCCCTGTTCCGACACCAATACCGGCTGACCTACCCCGGCGGCGAGCAGGTCGTGACGCCGCGACTGGAGTCGGTCGAGCGGCTGCAGCTGGCGGAGGAGCCGCTGGTGTCCCTGACTTTCGCCAATACCGACGACGCCCTGGTGCTGGTCGGCGGCACTCGCAGCGGCGCCTGGGTCGGTGTGCGGGTGGTCCGCGAGGAGAATTTTCTCAGCGGTGAAGTCACCACCCGGGTGGAGAGCCTGCCGCTGCCGGCGATGCCGGTGCAGGGCGCCGCCATTCATCTCTCGGGCGACCAGCGCTGGCTCTATCACGTCGATGCCACCGGCGCCTTTAGCGTGCTCGACCTGCAGGCCCGGGATGCCAGCGGGCTGGCGGCGGTGGTGAGCCGCGGCGGGCTGTTTCAGGAACCGGGGCGCCTGCAGACCTCGACCATGCTCCTCGGCGGCATCTCCCTGCTGGCCAGCTCCGACCGCGGAGAGCTGGTCCAGGCCTTCATGGTTCGCGACCCCGGGGAAGGCCACCGCTTGCAGCGCATTCGCAGTTTCGATACCGACGGCGTGCCGGCGCAGCAGCTGGTGCCCGAGCACCGTCGCAAGGGTTTCCTCAGCCTGGGCAGCGACGACACCCTGCAGATCTTCCACACGACGGCCCACCGGCGGGTGCTGAATGAGACGATCGCTACCGGGGCCGCGCCGGCGGCCATCGCGCCCCGGGGCGACCTGTTGGTGCAACTGCAGGCCGATGGCCAGTTGCACAGCTGGGAGCTGCACAACAAGCATCCGGATATCTCCTGGACGGCTCTCTGGGACGAGGTGTGGTACGAGAGTTACGACGAGCCGGCACACATCTGGCAATCCTCGGCTTCGGACAACGATTTCGAACCCAAGCTGAGTTTTGCGCCTCTCGCTTTTGGCACGCTCAAGGCGGCTTTTTACACCATGCTGATCGCCGCCCCCCTGGCCATTTGCGGGGCAATCTACACCGCCTACTTCATGGCCCCGGCCCTGCGTCGCAAGATCAAGCCCCTGGTGGAGCTGATGGAAGCGCTGCCCACGGTGATTCTGGGCTTCCTGGCGGGCCTGTGGCTGGCGCCCCTGGTGGAGGACAAGCTGACGGCGGTGGTGACACTGTTGCTGGCCATGCCGGTGGGTGTTCTGCTGTTCGCCTTCCTGTGGTCGCGCCTTCCCCTGTCGGTGCGGGCCCGGGTGCCCGAGGGATGGCACGCCGCGGTGCTGGTGCCGGTGGTCATTTTTATCGGCTACGTGAGCTTTGCCGGTAACGACGCCCTGGAGCTGTGGCTGTTTGGCGGTGACATGCGCCGCTGGGTGACCAATGAGCTGGGGATTCCCTTTGACCAGCGCAACTCCCTGGTGGTGGGGATTGCCATGGGCATGGCCGTGATCCCGACCATTTTCTCGATCGCCGAGGACGCCATCTTCTCCGTGCCCCGGCACTTGAGTTACGGCAGTCTCGCCCTCGGCGCGACTCCCTGGCAAACCCTGGTGGGTGTGGTTCTGCCGACCGCCAGCCCGGGTATTTTCTCCGGACTGATGATTGGCCTGGGGCGTGCGGTGGGCGAGACCATGATCGTGCTGATGGCCACCGGCAACACCCCGATCATGGACGCCAACATCTTTGAAGGCATGCGCACCCTGTCCGCCAACATCGCCGTGGAGATTCCCGAGGCCGAGGTCGACAGCACGCATTACCGGGTGCTCTTCCTCGCTGCCTTCGTGCTCTTCCTGTTCACGTTTGTCGTCAATACCGCGGCGGAGATTGTCCGCCAGCGGCTGCGCATCAAGTACGGGTCCCTCTAATGGACAAGCAACAGTACCAGGATATCCACGCCACCAACCGGGGCCGCCAGCAGGGCTGGTTGCGCAGCGGCGAACCGATGATCTGGCTGAACGCTGCGGCCGTGAGCGTGAGTATCATCGCCGTGGTGGGACTGCTCCTGCTGCTGGCGGTGCGCGGTCTCGGCCACTTCTGGCCAGCCGACGTGCTGTCGGTGGACGTGGAGTACCAGGGCCAGACGCGCGCGCTGCTCGGCGAGGTGGTCGAGCAGGTTGAAGTGTCCGGGGAGCAGCTGCGCGAGGCCGGTTTTGAACTCAGCGGGCCGGGGCCCTTTTATCAGCGTACCTTGCTCAAGCAGGGCAACCGGGACGCCTTGGGGACAGACTTCGTCTGGCTGATTGACGAGCAGTTTGCCAATCTCGCCTGGCCCGAGGACGTGATGGTTCTCGAGCGCCTGGAGTGGGGCAATTTCTACGGTTATCTGCGCAGTGTCACCCCGCGGGGCGGGCCGACGGTAGATGCCACCGAGGAAGCGCAGCGGGCCTGGGAGACCTTGCAGGCGCTGATCGCCGAGACGGTGTCGGTGCGGGAGAATATTCGCGAGATCGAGCAGGGCGCTATCGGAGCCATCAACCACGAACTCGAGCGACTGCGCCTGCGCGAACGCGGCCTGGAGATGCGCGGTGAACTCGATGCCGTCGCCCAGGCCGAGCTGGCAGAGGAGCGGGCGACACTGGATGCCCGCTTCAGCAGCCTGCAGGACGAACTGAACGCCCTCTACGAATCCATACGTGGCCACCACATCGAGGCGGAGCTGGCGAACGGCCAACGCAGGCAGCTGCCCATCGCACAGATTGTTCGCGCCTACCAGCCCAACGCGCTGGGACCGGTGGAAAAACTGGGCCTGTACGCGGAGCGTCTGTGGGAGTTCCTTTCCGACGAGCCCCGGGAGGCAAACACCGAAGGCGGGGTTTTCCCGGCGATGTTCGGTACCGTGCTGATGGTGATCCTGATGTCGATCATCGTCACCCCCTTTGGTGTGGTGGCCGCTGTCTACCTGCGGGAATACGCGAGCCAGGGCCTGGTGACGCGCACGATTCGCGTCGCGGTGAACAACCTCGCGGGGGTACCGTCGATTGTTTACGGGGTCTTTGGTCTCGGCTTCTTCGTCTACTTTGTTGGCGGCGAGCTGGATCAGCTGTTCTTTCCCGAGTCCCTGCCGCGGCCGACGTTCGGGACTCCGGGCCTGATGTGGGCCTCGCTGACCCTGGCCCTGCTGACCCTGCCGGTGGTTATCGTCGCGACGGAGGAGGGGCTGACCCGGATCCCCAAGGCGGTGCGCGAGGGCAGCCTCGCCCTCGGGGCGACCCGGGCGGAAACCCTGTGGCGCGTGGTACTGCCGATGGCCAGCCCGGCCATGATGACCGGGCTGATCCTGGCCGTGGCCCGCGCCGCCGGCGAGGTGGCGCCGCTGATGCTGGTGGGTGTGGTCAAGCTGGCGCCCACGCTGCCCCTGGATGGCAACTACCCCTTCCTGCACCTCGATCAGAAGTTCATGCACCTGGGCTTTCACATCTATGATGTCGGCTTCCAGAGCCCCAATGTGGAGGCCGCCAGGCCCCTGGTCTACGCCACGGCCTTCCTGCTGGTGGTGATCATTGCCCTGCTCAACCTGGCCGCTGTCAGCCTGCGCAATCGCCTGCGCGAGCGCTACAAATCACTGGAACATTAGGAGTTTTCCAATGTCTTCCCACGCTATCGACCTCAAGGCGCTCAAGCGCGACCTCCCCGGGAATGCGGCACCGGTCCGCCGGGAAACCTGCCTGCGCATGGAGAACCTCAACCTGTACTACGGCACGGCCCAGGCCCTGCATGACATCCAGCTGGAAATCCCGCGTCAGCAGGTGACAGCCTTCATCGGGCCCAGTGGCTGCGGCAAGTCCAGCCTCTTGCGTTGCATCAACCGCATGAACGACCTGGTGGACGGCTGCCGGGTGAGCGGCAAGCTGCTGCTCGACGGCGAGGATGTCTACGACCGCAGTGTGGACGTGGCGGCCCTGCGCCGCCGGGTGGGCATGGTATTCCAGAAGCCCAACCCCTTTCCCAAGTCGATCTACGAGAACGTGGCCTACGGCCTGCGCATCCAGGGCATCAACCGCAAGCGGGTGCTGGACGAGGTGGTGGAAAAGGCCCTGCGCGCCGCGGCGCTCTGGGAGGAGGTCAAGGACCGTCTGCACCAGAGCGCCCTGGGCATGTCCGGTGGTCAGCAGCAGCGACTGGTCATTGCCCGCACCATCGCCGTGGAGCCGGAAGTGCTGTTGCTGGATGAGCCTGCCTCGGCGCTCGATCCCATCTCCACGCTGAAGATCGAGGAACTGATCTACGAGCTCAAGTCCCGCTACACCATCGTGATCGTTACCCACAACATGCAACAGGCGGCGCGGGTTTCCGACATGACCGCCTTCATGTACATGGGCAAGTTGATCGAGTTCGACGACACGGATACGCTTTTCACCAATCCCGAGAAAAAGCAGACCGAAGACTACATTACCGGCCGCTACGGCTGAGGAGGTTGAGCATGCTCAATCAGGATAGCTACAAACAGCATATCTCCGGGCAGTTCAACGCCGAACTGGACGCGGTCAAGAATCACCTGCTGGAAATGGGCGGGCTGGTGGAGCAGCAGGTCGCGCGCTCCGTGGAGTGCCTGCTGTCCCGGGACAGCGGGGTTGCCGAGGACGTGGTGGCCACCGACGAGGCGGTCAACGACCTGGAAATCAGCATTGACGAGGAAGTGTCGCGGATTCTGGCCCGGCGCCAGCCCGCCGCCAGTGACCTGCGGCTGGTACTGGCGATTGCCAAGGTAATTACCGATCTCGAGCGCATCGGCGACGAGGCCAGCAAGATCGCACGCCAGGCGATCAAGGCCGCGGAGGAGGGGGGGCAGACCCGTACCTTTGTCGAGATCCGCCATATCGGCGTCCATGTGGGCGACATGCTGCGCAAGGCCCTGGACGCCTTTGCCCGCCTCGACGTCGACCAGGCGGTGGAGGTGGTGGTGGCCGACCGCGACGTCGACGCGGAGTACGCCACGGCCATGCGCAGCCTGGTGACCTTCATGATGGAGGACCCGCGCACTATCGGGCCCGTCCTGGGGCAGATGTGGGCCCTGCGCAGCCTCGAGCGCGTGGGTGACCACGCCGCCAATATCGCCGAGCATGTGATCTACCTGGTGCGTGGCCTGAATGTGCGGCACGTCGAGCCCGACGAGCTGATCGCCCAGGTCGAGGACAGCGAGACCGAGTAAGGGGCTCCGTCTCGCTGTCACAATTCTGTCATCCAAACGCCATATAATCGTCGCCTTTCTGTAACATGGTCTGCGGGCCACGGTATAACACGAAGGGGAGAAAGGCGTGTCCAAGTCACTCAAGCAAGTTGCGCCAGCCTTGTTGCTGGCCGGTCTGTCACAGGCGTCGCTGGCCGCCGTCAGCGACGCGGAATTCGAGGCACTCAAGGCCGCCATGGGCGAGCTTGCCGGCCGGGTAAGCGCGCTGGAAGCAGAGAATGCCCGCCTGCGGGAGATTGCCGGGAGCACGGTGCGGGAAGAGACGCTGACAGCGGACTCGGAGTCAGCGGCGCCGGCGGCCGCCGCGGTACCCGACTGGGTGCGCAGCGTGCGGGTGAGCGGCGATTTGCGCTACCGCTACGACGATATCGAGGTGGGGGATGCCGATGCCAGGACCCGTCACCGCCTGCGCAGCCGAACCGCCCTCGACGTTGCTCTGAGTCCACAGCTGGACCTCGGCGTGCGCATCGCCGCCGGCAGCGAAAGTCCCACCAGCGGCAACGTCACCTTCGGCAATGGCGGCAGCTCCAAGGAGCTCTACCTGGACCGTGCCTGGGCCCGCTGGCGACCCTTCGACGGTGCCTATCTTACCCTGGGCAAGATGGCCAACACCTTTGCCACCCCCCAGGGCACCCAGCTGCTCTGGGACGGCGACTATACCCCCGAGGGCATTGCCTTCGGCTGGTCCAGCGATGCACTCTTCGTCAACGGCGCCTTCCACCACCTGGAGAGCGACAGCCGCCGCGCCAACCGCACCACCTACTGGGGGCTGCAGGCGGGTACCCGGCTGTCCCTGACCGACGCGGTCGAGCTGGAAAGTGCCGTCAGCTATCTGCACATGCCCACCTCGGGCAAGGGGAGCTATTACGGCGACGTCGATGATTTCTACGGCAACAGCAGCCGCTGTGCCACCAGTGCGGCCTCCAGCTGCGCCTATGCCAGCGATTTTGAAGTGCTCGAGTGGTATGCCAGCCTGAGTGCGCGTGTGGCCGGCCTGCCACTGGCACTCTACGGCGATCTGGCCCAGAACCTGGATGCCGACGACCACGACAGTGCCTGGCTGGCAGGCGTGCGCCTGGGCAAGGCCAGTGCGGCGGGTACCTGGCACCTCGGCTATCAGTATGACGACGTGGGTGCCGATGCCGTGCTCGGCCTGCTGCGCGACTCCGATGCCGCTGGCGGCGGCGCCGATATCACCGGCCATCGCTTCTACGGTGCCTATGCCCTGGATGCGCGCTGGCAGGTGGGCCTGACCTGGTACTTCAACAACGAGTTCGGCAAAGACCTCACGGGCAGCGCCACGGACTACGACCGCATTACGCTGGAGACGCAATTCAAGTATTAAGGCTTGCATCGGAGCCGGCCTTCGGTACAATGGCGCGCTTCCGGTCAGCCGGAAACCTGCGTCCCCTTCGTCTAGTGGCCTAGGACATCGCCCTTTCACGGCGAGGACAGGGGTTCGAACCCCCTAGGGGACGCCACTCTTCTCCCGCGGGCCACCCTCAGTGGTGGTCCGCGTGGCATACCACCCACACCCGCGGATAGCCCGATGAGTCGTTTCTGGAGTGATGTGGTTCGTCACCTGAACCCCTACGTGCCCGGGGAACAGCCCCGTCATGCCCGGCTGGTCAAGCTGAACACCAACGAGATGCCCTATCCGCCATCGCCGGCGGTGCTCGAGGCCCTGGCGGCGGTCGACGGCGAAGCCCTGCGCCGCTACCCTGACCCCGAATCCGTCGAACTGTGTCAGGCGCTGGCCACCTACCACGGCTTGCAGCCGGACAACGTGTTTGTCGGCAACGGCTCCGACGAGGTCCTGGCGCATGTCTTCCAGGGGCTGCTCAGGCAGTCCGAGCCGCTGCTGTTTCCGGATGTGACCTACAGTTTTTACCCGGTATGGTCCGACCTCTACGGCGTGCGCTACAGCAAGGTCCCGCTGCGGGCCGACTTCAGCGTCGACCCCGCGGCCTTCGACGGCCCCTGTGGCGGCATTATTCTGCCCAATCCGAATGCGCCCACCGGGCTTCTGTTGGGCCTGGATGGTGTGCGCGCCCTGTTGCGCAGCCACCCGGACCGGGTCGTGGTGATGGACGAAGCCTACATTGACTTTGGCGGGGAGTCGGCGCTGGCGCTGGTGCCCGAGTTCGATAATCTGCTGGTGGTGCAGACCCTGTCCAAATCCCGGGCCCTGGCTGGCCTGCGGGTGGGCATGGCCTTCGGTCACCCGGATCTGATCGAAGCCCTCAAGCGGGTCAAGAACTCCTTCAATTCCTACCCTCTGGACGCCCCTGCGCAGCGGGCGGCCGTGGCTTCCCTGGCTGATGAGTCCTGGTTCCGGGACAGTTGCCGGCGGGTGATCGCCAGCCGGGAGCGGCTCACTGCCGCCCTCGAGGGCCTGGGCTTCTCGGTGCTGCCCTCGCGGGCAAACTTTGTGCTCGCCAGTCCCGGTGAAGGGCGCGATGCGCGGGCCATTTTCCTGGCACTGCGCGAACAGGGCATTATCGTGCGCTGGTTCGACCAGCCGAGGGTGCGGGACTACCTGCGCATTACCGTCGGCACCGATGCCGAGTGCGATGCGCTGCTGGAGGCCCTGCCGCCCTTGCTCTGAGTCCGCCTCCCGCGCCGCGCACTCAAAGCCGGCGCAGGACCACGCTGCCGATGCTGTAGCCGGCACCGAAGGAGCAGAGTACGCCGATATCCCCGGAGCACAGGTCGCTTCGGTAGCGGTGAAAGGCGATGATCGAGCCCGCCGAGCTGGTGTTGGCGTACTCGTCGAGGATCGTCGGCGCTTCCTCCGCGCTGGCCTCGCGGCCCAGCACCCGGCGCGCAATCAACTGGTTCATGCCCAGGTTGGCCTGGTGCAGCCACAGCCGGCGAAGCTCCCCGGGGGCCAGCTCGAGTCGCCGCAGTTGCTCGCCGATCTGCTCGGCGACAGCGGGGCACACCTCCTTGAAAACCTTGCGCCCCTCCTGCACGAACAGCTTGTCCGGCTGACCCATCCCCGCCGGCGCGGCGCGGTTGAGAAACCCGAAGTTGTTGCGAATATTGTTGGAGAAGCGGGTCTGCAGCTGGCTGTCGACGACCAGGAAACGCTCGTCGGCGATCGCGTCCTGTGCGCTTTCGACGAGTACCGCCGTGCACACATCACCGAAAATGAAATGCGAATCGCGGTCGCGGAAGTTCAGGTGGCCGCTGCAGATCTCGGGGTTGATGATCAGCACACGGCGGGCGCTGCCGGCGAGGATGGCGTCCCGGGCCTGCTGAATGCCGAAGGTGGCGGAGGAGCAGGCCACGTTCATGTCAAAGGCATAGCCCTGGATGCCGAGCGCGCTCTGGATTTCGATAGCGATGGCGGGGTAGGGGCGCTGAAGGTTGGAGCAGGCGACAATCACCGCGTCGATGTCCGCGGCCTCCCTGCCGGCCTGCTGCATCGCCTCCCGGGCGGCGGCGACACCGATTTCGCACTGCAGTGAGGGGCTCGCGTCGGGGCGCTCGGGAATGTCCGGAACCATCCTCTCGGGGTCCAGTATGCCCCGCTTGTCGATCACGTGTCGCGAGCGGATGCCCGAGGCTTTCTCGATGAAGGCCGCCGAGGAGGGCTCCATCGGGGCCATGTCGCCAGCGGCGATCGCTTCCGCATGGGTCTCGTTGTGTGCCTGGGCCCAGGCGTTGAAAGCGTCGACCAGCTCCGCATTGCTGATGGTTTCAGGGGGTGTATAAAGCCCAGTACCGCTGATCACAACACCGCGCATGGCTGGAGATCCTGTCAGTCTTGGTTATGTGACGACAGTGTAACGCATAAAAAAGGCCGCGCGGGGCGGCCTTTTCGGAGGCGGTGAGAGCTCAGCCGCGCTGGTCCACCGGCACGAAGTCGCGCTTGGGGTGGCCGGTATACAGCTGGCGGGGACGGCCGATGCGGTAGTTGCCGCTGATCATCTCGTGCCAGTGGGCAATCCAGCCCACGGTGCGGCCCACGGCGAAAATCACGGTGAACATGCTGGTGGGGATGCCGATCGCCTTGAGGATGATGCCCGAGTAGAAGTCCACATTGGGGTACAGTTTCTTCTCCACGAAGTACTCGTCGTTGAGGGCGATTTCCTCCAGGCGCTTGGCGATTGCCAGCAGCGGCTCGTTTTCGATGCCCAGTTCTGCCAGCACCTCGTCCGCGGCCTCCTTCATGACCTTGGCGCGGGGGTCGAAGTTCTTGTAGACCCGGTGGCCGAAGCCCATCAGGCGGAAGGGGTCGTTCTTGTCCTTGGCCCGGGCGACGAACTCGTCGATGCGGGAGACATCGCCGATTTCCTCGAGCATCTCCAGTACCGCCTCGTTGGCGCCACCGTGGGAGGGGCCCCAGAGGGCCGCGATGCCGGCGGCGATACAGGCGAAGGGGTTTGCCCCGGAGGAACCCGCCAGGCGCACCGTCGAGGTGGAGGCGTTCTGCTCGTGATCCGCGTGGAGCAGGAAGATGCGGTCCATGGCGCGGGCCAGCACCGGGTTGACCTTGCTCGGCTCGCAGGGGTTGCCGAACATCATGTGCAGGAAGTTTTCGGCGTAGCCCAGGCTGTTGTCGGGGTACATGAAGGGCTGGCCGATGGAGAATTTGTAGCTCATCGCCGCCAGGGTGGGCATCTTGGCGATCAGGCGGAAGGCGGCAACTTCGCGGTGGTGCTCGTCGGCGATATCCAGGGAGTCGTGATAGAAGGCGGAGAGTGCGCCAACCACGCCGCAAAGGACAGCCATGGGGTGCGCGTCGCGGCGGAAGCCGTTGAAGAAGGTGCGGATCTGTTCGTGCACCATGGTGTGGCGCTTGACGGTGTTCTCGAACTTGCGCTTCTGTTCGGCGCTGGGCAGCTCTCCGTACAGCAGCAGGTAGCAGGTTTCCAGGTAGTCGCTTTGCTCGGCCAGCTGGTCGATCGGGTAGCCGCGGTGCAGCAGCACGCCCTCGGCGCCGTCGATGTAGGTAATTTCGGAGGTGCAGGCGGCGGTGGAGACAAAGCCGGGGTCATAGGTGAAAAGACCCTTGCCGGTCAGGGCGCCGACATCGACAACGTCAGGGCCTAGGGTGCCGGAGTAGACGGGCAGTTCAATCGCGTCCTCGATCCCGTCCACTTTCAGGGTTGCATGCTTGTCACTCATAAGGGGTCCTGCGTTGTGGTTTCGTGGGGTGCCCAACTATAGAGACTCGCGGCTTTTTGTCAATTGATCGGGCCCAAAACTCCCGCTGTGGCGGCGAACTACCCGGTAATCAGCGACTTCTCAAAATCGGGAGTTAAGCGACGTTCGCCGCACTTTGTCCACCTGCTGTCCGTCTGCCGGATTCCGCTGCCCGATTGGGGCGGGTTTGTATTTGAACCGGTAACTGCCTATAATTCCGCGCGTTTTATCCGTGCCTGCATTGTGCGGATAGCGAGAACGCCGCCTCCGCGGCGGGCCCCATTAACCGCCCCAGAGAGGGCGTCACAACGGTGGTACCTGACCTGTGAAAGACAATCGTCCCGTCAACCTGGACATCGGCAGCATGCGCCTGCCCATCACTGCATGGGCATCAATCACGCATCGTATTACCGGTGTCATTCTATTTGTCGCCATGGGCTTCCTTATCTGGGGGCTGGACATGAGCCTGCGCAGTGCCGACAGCTTCGCCTTTCTGGCGGAGGTGCTGACCTCGCCCCTGGCCAAACTGGTGTTCCTGGGCATTGCTGCCGCACTCATCTACCACTCCCTGGCCGGCGTAAAGCACCTGGTCATGGATTTTGGCATTGGTGAGTCCATGGAGGGCGGCACCCTGGCTGCACGCCTGGTGATCGTGGCAACGATCGTACTTACAGTATTGATGGGGGTGTGGATATGGTAACGTCGGTAACCAGCTTTGGTCGCTCGGGTCTGTCGGACTGGCTGCTGCAACGCGTCAGCGGTGTCATTCTCCTGGCCTACTTTCTGTTTATTCTCGCCGCGGTGGCCGGCGGCGTCGATTACGCCAGCTGGCGCGCCCTGTTTGACCAGGTCTGGGTCAAGGTCTTCAGTCTCATGGCCTTGCTCTCCCTGGCCGCGCACGCCTGGATCGGCCTCTGGTCGGTGCTGACCGACTATCTCACCGAGCGCCTGATGGGGACCACGGGGAACGTTCTGCGTATTTCCCTGCAGTTGCTGATCAGCCTGGCTCTCTTCATTTATGTGGTCTGGGGTGTCCAGATCCTCTGGGGATATTGAAATCATGGCAGCTTTGCGAACCCTTACGTTTGATGGAGTAATCGTGGGTGGCGGCGGCGCGGGCATGCGCGCGGCGCTGCAGCTGGCTCAGTCCGGTTACAAGACCGCGGTGATTTCCAAGGTATTTCCGACCCGTTCCCACACGGTGTCCGCCCAGGGTGGTATCACCTGTGCCATCGCCAGCTCCGACCCCAACGACGACTGGCGCTGGCACATGTATGACACGGTCAAGGGCTCCGATTACATCGGCGACCAGGAAGCGATCGAGTACATGTGCAGCGTCGGCCCGGAAGCCGTCTTCGAGCTGGAGCACATGGGCTTGCCTTTCTCCCGCACCGAGGAGGGCCGTATCTACCAGCGTCCCTTTGGTGGCCAGTCCAAGAACTTTGGCGAAGGCGGCCAGGCTGCGCGGACCTGTGCCGCTGCGGACCGTACCGGTCACGCCCTGCTGCACACCCTTTACCAGGGCAACCTGAAGAACAACACGGTGTTCCTCAACGAGTGGTTCGCGGTTGACCTGGTGAAGAACCAGGATGGCGTCGTTGTCGGCGTGATCGCGATCAACATGGAGACCGGCGAGACGGTCCATGTGAAATCCAAGGCGACGGTCTTCGCCACCGGCGGTGCCGGGCGCATCTACGCCTCCACCACCAACGCCCACATCAACACGGGTGACGGCATCGGCATGGCCCTGCGCGCCGGCTTCCCGGTGCAGGACATCGAGATGTGGCAGTTCCACCCCACCGGCATCCACGGTGCCGGCGTGCTGGTGACCGAGGGCTGTCGGGGCGAGGGCGGCTATCTGATCAACAAGGATGGCGAGCGTTTCATGGAGCGCTACGCGCCGAACGCCAAGGATCTTGCCGGCCGCGACGTGGTGGCCCGCTCGATGGTTCTGGAGATCCTCGAAGGCCGCGGTTGCGGGCCCGAGGGCGACCATGTGTTCCTCAAGCTGGACCACCTGGGCGAGGAAGTGCTGGAGTCCCGTCTGCCCGGTATCTGCGAGCTGTCGCGCACCTTCGCCCACGCGGATCCGGTCAAGGAGCCGATTCCGGTGGTGCCCACCTGTCACTACATGATGGGCGGTATTCCCACCAACGTTCACGGCCAGGCCCTGACCGTTGACGAGAACGGCAACGACAAGATCATTCCCGGGCTCTACGCCTGCGGCGAGGTGGCCTGTGTGTCGGTGCACGGTGCCAACCGCCTCGGCGGCAACTCCCTGCTCGACCTGGTTGTCTTCGGTCGCGCCTCCGGCCTGTTCATCGAGAAGGCCCTGCGCGAGGGTATCGAGGCCCGGGAAGCCAGTGCGGACGATCTCGACGCCGCGACCGCGCGCCTCGATCGCCTCAACGCCTCCGAGGGTGGCGAGTCTGCCGCCGACCTGCGCAAGGAGCTGCAGAACACCATGCAGAACCATTTCGGGGTGTTCCGCAACGGCGAATTCATGCAGGAAGGCATCCGCAAGCTGGCGGATCTGCGCGAGCGCATCGCCAATGTGGCCCTGGCGGACAAGAGCCAGACTTTCAACACCGCGCGTATCGAGGCCCTCGAGCTGCAAAACCTGTTCGAGGTGGCCGAGGCGACTGCCGTGGCTGCGGAAGCCCGCAAGGAAAGCCGCGGCGCTCACGCCCGGGAGGACTTCCAGGATCGCGACGACGAAAACTGGCTGTGCCATTCCATGTACTACCCGCAGGAGAAGCGTGTTGGCAAGCGGGAAGTGAATTTCACGCCGCGCACCATGGACGCCTTCCAGCCCAAGGTTCGGACTTACTGAGAGGTCAGGAACAATGCTGCAAGTAAGTATCTATCGTTACAACCCGGAAACGGACGCGAAGCCGCGGATGCAGGACTTCCAGTTCGATACCCAGGGCAAGGACCTGATGGTGCTGGACGTGCTGGAGCAGATCAAGGCCCAGGACACCACGGTCACCTTCCGCCGTTCCTGCCGCGAGGGTGTCTGCGGCTCCGATGGCCTGAACATCAATGGCAAGAACGGTCTGGCCTGTATCACCCCCCTTTCCGAGGTGGTGAAAAACAACAAGCTGGTGATTCGCCCGCTGCCGGGTCTGCCGGTGATCCGCGACCTGATCGTGGACATGAGCCAGTTCTACGCCCAGTACGAGAAGATCCAGCCCTATTTGATCAACAACACGCCGGCGCCGGCGATCGAGCGGCTGCAGTCGCCCGAAGACCGGGCCAAGCTGGACGGTCTCTACGAGTGCATTCTGTGCGCCTGCTGCTCGACCAGCTGCCCGTCCTTCTGGTGGAACCCCGATCGCTTCATCGGTCCCGCCGGTCTGCTGCAGGCCTACCGCTTCCTGGCGGACAGCCGCGATACGGCGACCGACGACCGGCTCTCGCGGCTGGATGACCCCTTCAGCGTCTTCCGTTGTCACGGCATCCAGAACTGTGTCAATGTGTGCCCCAAGGGTCTCAACCCGACCCGAGCTATTGGCCACATTCGCAACATGTTGCTGACTCGGGCCACCTGAGGATCGAGTTTTCAGGGTGCCATTCGCCGGGTCACCGCCGGCTCCAGCCATCCGCGGAACAGTGACGATGCAAGACAGTCCCATGGAGCTCCTGCGCAGGAGCTCACACATCGCAGGTGGCAATGCCGCCTACGTTGAGGATTTGTACGAGAAGTATCTCGTGGACCCCAACGGGGTCCCCGAGCAATGGCGGGACTACTTTGACAAGTTGCCACGGGTGGAATCCGGGCAGGCCCAGTTCAAGGATGTCCCGCATTCAACGATTCGCGAGCACTTCGCCCGCATCAGCAAGATGCGGGTGCGCACGGCATCCACCGTGGCGCACGATTCCCAGGCCACCGAGTACGAGCGCAAGCAGGTCAAGGTGGTCCAGCTGGTTTCGGCCTACCGTCAGCGGGGTCACCAGAAGGCGCGGCTGGATCCGCTGGATCTGCATGTGCGCGAGTCGGTGCCCGACCTCGATCTTTCCTTTCACCAGCTTTCGGTCGCCGACCTGGAGACCGTCTTCCAGACCGGCAGCATGTATATCGGCAAGGCCGACGCCAGTCTTGGCGAGATCGTCGAGGCGCTGGAGCGGACCTACTGCCACACCATTGGCGCCGAGTTCATGCACATCGTGGACACCGAGCAGCGCCACTGGATCATGCAGCGCATGGAATCCGTGCGCTCGGCACCCAGTTACTCGCCCGAGGTGCGCAAGCAGATCCTGCGCCGCCTGATCAAGGCCGATGGCCTGGAGAAATCCCTCGGCTCCAAGTATCCGGGTACCAAGCGCTTTGGCCTGGAGGGCAGCGAGTCGCTGATCCCCATGCTTTCGGAGATGGTTCAGCGCATCGGTTCCTACGGTGCCAAGGAAATTGTTATCGGCATGGCCCACCGCGGGCGCCTCAACGTGCTGGTGAACATTTTCGGCAAGAACCCTTCGGAGCTGTTCGCCGAGTTCGAGGGGCGGGCGGTCTACGACAAGTCGGGTGACGTGAAGTATCACCAGGGCTTTTCGTCCAACATGATGACCCCCGGTGGGGAGGTCCACCTGGCGCTGGCCTTCAATCCCTCTCACCTGGAGATTGTCTCGCCGGTCGTCGAGGGCTCGGTGCGCGCCCGTCAGGACCGTCGCGACGACCCCAGTGGCGACACGGTGGTGCCCATCGTAATCCACGGCGACGCCGCCTTTGCCGGGCAGGGCGTGGTCATGGAAACCTTCCAGATGTCCCAGACCCGCGCCTACAAGACCGGTGGCACCCTGCACGTGGTGCTGAACAACCAGGTCGGCTTCACCACCAGTGCCCGTGAGGATGCGCGCTCCACGGAATACTGCACCGACGTGGCGAAGATGGTCCAGGCGCCGATCTTCCACGTCAATGCCGACGACCCGGAAGCGGTGATGTTTGTCACCCAGCTGGCGGTGGATTTCCGCAACACCTTCAAGAAGGACGTGGTGATCGACCTGATCTGCTACCGCCGCCGCGGCCACAACGAGGCCGACGAGCCGGCGGTCACCCAGCCGCTGATGTACGCCAAGATCCGCAAGCAGAAGTCCACCCGCGACCTCTACGCGGCGCACCTGATCGAGCAGGGCGTGGTGAGTTCGGAGGAGGACGACTACCTGGTCAACGCCTATCGCGAGTCCCTCGATCGCGGCGAGCCCCTGGTCAGCGGCTTGGTCTCGGAGCCCAACAAGAGCCTGTTCGTCGACTGGACGCCGTACCTGGGTCACGAATGGACCCTGGAGTGCGACACGCGCATGGATCTGCACGCGCTGCAGGCCCTGGCCCACGACATCAACGTGGCCCCCGAGAACTTTCCCCTGCAGAAGCAGGTAAGCAAAATCCTCGAGGACCGGCGCAAGATGGCCGCGGGGGCCATGCCCCTGAACTGGGGGGCAGCGGAAACCCTGGCCTATGCCTCGCTGCTGCAGGCCGGCTATCCGGTGCGCATTACCGGTCAGGACGTGGGTCGCGGGACCTTCTCTCACCGCCATGCGGTCTTGCACAACCAGAAGGATGGCAGTCGGCACATTCCCTTGCAGCACATCGGCGAGGAGCAGGCGGCGTTTACCATCTACGACTCCCTGCTGTCCGAGGAAGCCGTGCTCGCCTTCGAGTACGGCTACGCCACCACTTCGCCCACGGGGCTGGTTATCTGGGAGGCCCAGTTCGGCGATTTTGCCAACGGTGCCCAGGTGGTGATCGACCAGTTCATCACCAGTGGCGAGCACAAGTGGTCGCGCCTGTGTGGCCTGACCATGCTGCTGCCCCATGGCTACGAGGGGCAGGGGCCGGAGCACTCCTCCGCGCGCCTGGAGCGTTTCCTGCAGCTCTGCGCCGAGCACAATATCCAGGTCTGCATTCCCACCACGCCGGCACAGGTCTTCCACATGCTGCGCCGCCAGGCCATCCGGCCCCTGCGCAAGCCGCTGGTGGTGATGTCTCCGAAGAGCCTGTTGCGACACAAGGAGGCGGTATCCTCACTCGAGGACCTCGCCCACGGCCACTACCACAACGTGCTGGACGATCCCGAGCTCGACAATAGCGAGAAGGCCTCGGTGGATCGGGTCATTCTGTGCAGCGGGAAGGTATACTATGACCTGGCGCAGGCGCGCAGGGATCGGGAGCTCGGCAACATCGCCCTGATCCGGCTGGAGCAGCTCTACCCCTTCCCGGAGGCCGAGCTGCTCGAGGTGCTGGGGAATTACCCGCGCGTGACCGACGCGGTCTGGTGCCAGGAAGAACCGCAGAACCAGGGTGCCTGGTACTCCAGCCAGCATCACATGCGGCGGGTACTGGCGGCGCACAAGGACAACGTTTACCTGCGCTACGCTGGCCGCGAGCCCTCCGCAGCACCGGCGGCTGGCTACATGGCACTGCACCTGCGGCAGCAGGAAGCCTTCATTAACGACGCCTTGGAGCCTCGCGAGAGCGGGGCGGCCCAGGCGGGCGATACACAGCAAAGGAACTGACATGGCGATCGAGATCAAGGCCCCGACATTTCCCGAATCCGTCGCGGACGGGGAGGTGGCCACCTGGCACAAGCAGGAAGGCGAGTCAGTTGCCCGCGATGAACTGATCGTTGAAATCGAAACCGACAAGGTGGTGATGGAAGTCGTCGCGCCTGCGGATGGTGTGCTGGGCAAGATTCTGGCGCCCGAGGGCGAAACCGTTCAGAGCGGCCAGGTGCTGGGCGAGCTGAAGCCGGGTGAGGGCGGAGGAAAGGCCCCCGCCGATGGCGACAGCGGCAGCGCTGGAAAGGCAGACAAGTCGGAAAGCGCGGCTTCAGAGTCCGGGAGCGACGCCCAGGAGCCGGTCATGGGCCCGGCGGCCCGCCAGCTGGTCGAAGAGCACGGTCTCGAGGCGGGTGATATTCGCGGTACCGGCAAGGGCGGGCGAATCACCAAGGAGGATGTGCTTGCGCATCTGAAGGAGCCCCGGGGCAAATCGGAAGGGGCGGCGGAAAAAGCCGCGGCTCCGTCTTCGCAGACAGGGGAGCGCGCGACCCCGAGTGCGGACGCGCCTGTCGGCGAACGCATCGAGAAGCGGGTGCCGATGACCCGCATGCGGGCGCGGATTGCCGAGCGCCTGTTGCAGGCGAGCCAGGAAACCGCCATGCTGACGACCTTCAACGAGGTCAACATGGCGCCGGTCATGGCGCTGCGTGAGCGCTACAAGGCGCAGTTCGAAAAGACCCACAACGGCACCCGGCTGGGTTTCATGGGCTTCTTCGTCAAGGCCTGCTGCGAGGCGCTCAAGCGCTTCCCCGAAGTCAACGCCTCGATCGACGGCAGCGACGTGGTTTACCACGGCTACCAGGACGTGGGCGTGGCCGTCTCCACCAACAACGGTCTGGTCGTGCCGGTGCTGCGGGATGCCGACTTCATGAGCCTGGCGGACATCGAGGCAGCGATTCGCGACCTTGGCCAGCGGGCCCGGGACAACAAGCTCAGCATCGACGACATGACCGGCGGCACCTTTACCGTGACCAACGGCGGCGTGTTTGGCTCCCTGCTGTCGACACCCATCCTCAACCCGCCGCAGACCGGTATCCTCGGCATGCACAAGATCCAGGAGCGGCCGATGGCGGTCAACGGCGAGGTGGTTGTCCTGCCGATGATGTACCTGGCGCTGTCCTACGACCACCGGCTGATCGACGGCAAGACCGCGGTGCAGTTCCTGGTGGCGGTCAAGGACCTGATCGAGGATCCCGCGCGCATACTGCTGCAACTCTAATGCAATGCCGCGGCGGCGCGGTCCGCCCGGCCCAGTAAACCGGATTGGAAACGAGCATGGCTGACAAGTTTGATGTAGTTGTAATTGGTGCGGGCCCCGGGGGCTATGTCGCCGCCATCAAGGCCGCCCAGCTCGGGCTGTCCACGGCCTGTGTGGAGCAGTGGCTGGACGATGACGGCAAGGTCCGCCTGGGCGGTACCTGCCTGAACGTCGGTTGCATCCCCTCCAAGGCACTGCTCGACAGCAGCCAGAAGTTTGTCGAGGCACGGGATCACTTCGAACTGCACGGGATCAGCGTCGGCAAACCCAAGATTGACGTCGGCGCCATGCTGGCCCGCAAGGAAAAGATCGTCGACCAGCTGACCGGCGGCATCACCGGCCTGTTCAAGCACAATGGCGTCACCAGCATCCAGGGACGCGGCAAGGTGCTGGCGGGCTGCAAGGTGGAAGTCACCGACAAGGACGGCAAGACCTCGGTGATCGAGGCGGGCAATATCATCATCGCCGCGGGCTCCGTGCCAGTCTCCATTCCGCCGGCTCCGATCGACGGCAAGCATATCGTCGACTCCACCGGCGCTCTGGAATTCGACAAGGTGCCCAAGCGCCTGGGCGTGATTGGCGCCGGCGTGATTGGCCTGGAACTCGGCAGCGTCTGGGCCCGGCTGGGCTCCGACGTGGTCATGCTGGAAGCGCTCGATTCCCTGCTGCCGATGATGGATGCGCAGATTGCCAAGGAATCCGGCAAGATCTTCAAGAAGCAGGGCCTGGATATCCGCCTCGGCTGTCGCGTGACGGCCACGTCAGTGGAGAAGGGCAAGGTCAAGGTGACCTTTGATACCGCCGATGGCGAGCAGGAAGAAATATTCGACAAGCTGATCGTTTCCGTGGGGCGCCGGCCGCGCACGGAGGACCTGCTCTCCTCGGACTGCGGTGTAAACCTGGACGAGCGCGGTTTCATCTACGTCAATGACTACTGCGCCACCGATGCGCCCCATGTCTACGCCGTGGGTGACGTGGTCCGCGGGCCGATGTTGGCACACAAGGGCTCCGAAGAAGGTATCATGGCGGTCGAGCGCATCGTCGGCAAACCGGTGCAGGTCAACTACGACTGCATCCCCTCGGTCATCTACACCCACCCGGAAGTGGCCGCGGTGGGCAAGACCGAGCAGGAGCTCAAGTCCGACGGCGTCGCCTACAAGGCGGGGGTATTCCCGTTTGCTGCCAGCGGCCGAGCCCTGGCCGCGAACGATACCGACGGCATGGTGAAAATACTTGCCGATGCCGAAACCGACCGGGTACTCGGCTGCCACATCGTCGGCCCCTCCGCGGCCGACCTGGTGCAGCAGGTGGTGATCGCCATGGAGTTTGGTTCCAGCGCCGAGGATCTGGCGCTCACCGTATTCGGTCATCCGACTCTGTCGGAAGCCGTCCACGAGGCGGCGCTGGCAGTGCATGGCCAGGCCATTCACATCGCCAACCGCAAATCGCGGAAATAGACTTTGCCAGGGCGCGCGCGCATAACAACGACTCTTGCGCAGCTGGGGCACTGGGGGTTTGGACGGCTACCGTCCATGCCGGGTAACAACCTCAAATACACACAGGACAGAGCATGAATCTTCATGAGTATCAGGGCAAACAGCTGTTTGCCGAATACGGCTTGCCTGTGTCCAAGGGCTATGCTGTTGACACGCCCGAGGATGCAGTCAAGGCGGCAGAGACCATCGGCGGTGACATGTGGGTAGTCAAGGCCCAGGTGCACGCGGGTGGCCGCGGCAAGGCGGGTGGTGTCAAGCTCGTCAAGACTACCGACGAAGTGCGCGAGTTTGCCGCCAACTGGCTGGGCAAGAACCTGGTGACCTACCAGACCGATGAAAACGGCCAGCCGGTGAGCAAGATCCTCGTGGAGTCCTGCACCGACATCGCCGAGGAACTCTATCTCGGCGCCGTGGTTGATCGCTCCTCCCGCCGCATCGTTTTCATGGCCTCCACCGAGGGCGGCGTGGAAATCGAGAAAGTCGCCGAGGAAACCCCCGAGAAAATCCTGCGCGCGACCATCGACCCCCTGGTGGGCCCGCAGCCCTACCAGGGCCGCGAGCTGGCTTTCAAACTGGGCCTGCAGGGCGAACAGATCAAGCAGTTCGTCAAGATCTTCATGGGCCTGGCCCAGCTGTTCAAGGACAAGGACCTGGCGCTGATCGAGGTCAACCCGCTGGTGATCACCGAGGAAGGCAACCTGCACTGCCTGGATGCCAAGCTGGGTGTCGACGGCAACGCCCTGTACCGCCAGCCGGCCGTGCGTGAAATGCACGACCCCTCCCAGGAAGATGCCCGGGAAGCCCACGCCGCGAAATGGGAACTCAACTACGTGGCGCTGGATGGCAACATCGGCTGCATGGTCAACGGTGCCGGCCTGGCCATGGGTACCATGGACATCGTCAAGCTGCACGGCGGCGCACCCGCGAACTTCCTCGATGTGGGCGGTGGTGCGACCAAGGAGCGCGTTTCCGAGGCCTTCAAGATCATCCTGTCCGACGACAACGTCAAGGCAGTTCTGATCAACATCTTCGGTGGCATCGTGCGCTGCGACCTGATCGCGGAAGGCGTGATTGGTGCGGTAGAGGAAATCGGCGTCAAGGTGCCGGTTGTCGTGCGCCTGGAAGGCAACAACGCCGAGCTGGGTCGCCAGGTACTCGCCGATAGCGGCCTGAACATCATTGCCGCCACCAGTCTCACCGACGCTGCCCAGCAGGCAGTCAAAGCAGCCGAAGGAGCCGCCTGACATGAGTATCCTGATTGACAAGAACACCAAGGTCATCTGCCAGGGCTTTACCGGCTCCCAGGGGACCTTCCACTCCGAGCAGGCCATCGCCTACGGTACCCAGATGGTCGGCGGTGTGACGCCGGGCAAGGGCGGCCAGACCCACCTGGGCCTGCCGGTCTTCAATACGGTGTCCGATGCGGTTGCTGAAACCGGTGCCGAAGCCTCGGTGATCTACGTACCCGCACCCTTCTGCAAGGATTCCATCCTGGAAGCGGCCAATGCCGGTATCAAACTGATCGTCTGCATCACCGAAGGCATTCCCACCCTCGACATGCTGGATTGCAAGGTGAAGTGTGACGAGCTGGGTGTACGCTTGATTGGCCCGAACTGCCCCGGTGTCATCACCCCCGGCGAGTGCAAGATCGGCATCATGCCCGGTCACATTCACCTGCCCGGCAAGGTGGGCATCGTGTCCCGCTCCGGCACCCTGACCTACGAGGCAGTCAAGCAGACCACCGACGCCGGTTTCGGCCAGTCCACCTGTGTGGGCATTGGCGGTGACCCGATCCCCGGTTCCAACTTCATCGACATCCTGGAGATGTTCGAGAAGGACCCGGCCACCGAGGCGATCGTGATGATCGGTGAAATCGGCGGTACCGCGGAAGAAGAGGCAGCAGCTTACATCAAGGCCAATGTCTCCAAGCCGGTGGTATCCTACATTGCCGGTGTAACCGCGCCCAAGGGCAAGCGCATGGGCCACGCCGGTGCCATCATTTCCGGTGGCAAGGGCACGGCGGACGAGAAGTTCGTGGCCCTCGAAGACGCCGGTGTGAAAACCGTGCGTAGCCTCGCCGAGATCGGCAGCGCGCTGGCTGAAGTGACCGGCTGGAAGTAAGCTTCCCCGGGCACGTTTACAACAGAAGGGGCGGCACCGGAAGGTGTCGCCCCTTTTGCGTTGTAAGGGCGGGGTGCCCCGACGAGTTGGGGCGCGTGCCTCAGGGCACCTGGGACTGCCACTGCAGGGGCGCCACCGCGCGGATCCGCGCCGCGTCTTCCGGCAGCAGGAAACCCTTGGCAATCGCCGCTTCCAGTGCCTGCTCCACGGCGGCCACATAGCCAGCCTGGTCCACATACAGTGAGGCCATGTGGTCGGCATCGAAAAGCTCGGTGGTACCAAACAGGAAGCACAGGCGATCGCCGCTCTGCCCTTCGCCGGAGAGGGTGGCGGCGGGTGCGTCGACCCAGGGTGTGCGGATACCCCCGCGCGCGATACCCAGGCTGTCGCGCTCGAAAGCACTCTGGCTGTCGTCGACCTGCAGGCGCTCCGCGGCAGGCGGTAGCGTGCCGTCCCGCACCCAGGTATCCAGTGCCCTGACCGCGGCGCCGAAGACCCAGGCCATGGGGCCGGCGTTGACCGGGCGATCACACTGCAGGAAACCGGGAATGCCGGTGGCTTCCTCGACCAGCAGGAAGCGTGGATCTTCCCCGGTATCGGCGCGACCGATAATGAACGAGTAGTAGTCGCCGTGGGCCGTGCCCGCGACCTCCCACAGCCGGAAGCGCTCGCTGTCAGCCTGGCGGTCGCTGACCGCGCCGAGCAGAAACAGGTCGGTCTCGGTCTGGAAATTGAGCACGGGTACGTCGAGATCGTCGCGGATCAACACGCGCTCCGGTGTCGGGATCTCGATCTGTGGGGGCTGCGACAGGGGTGGGCTGCCGTCGCCTCGACTGTGCACCAGGTAACCGTCGAAGGGGCGGTAGACCGGGTGGATGGCGTTGATGTAAGTGACCAGCCGGCCGGCGGACTGTGATTCTCCGAGAGCCAGGATCTGCTGTGGCTCGAGGTCGGGCAGCAGGTTCCGGTTGCCGGGTTCACGCAGTGCCTGCAGCGCCTGGGAAAAGATATCGTAGGAAAAGCTGTCCCCGGGGTGTTGCAGGCTCTCGTAGCGCTCGGGATTGGCCGCTTTCAGGTGCAGCGGTGCCACTGCATTGGCTGAGCCCTCGATACCCACCTGCTGCGCGGAGACACCGACCCAGACGTGGCCCTGGCGCAGGATTTCCACGTGGCCGGTGGCGTAGGAGGGGGCTGTATCGAAACCCGCGGTCACATTCAGCCATTCCACCAGGACCGTGCCACTGAAGTCGGCGGGGTCCTGGGGGCGGTAGATGATGATACGGGTGCGGTAGTCGGCGGTTGCGCCGGCTTCGACGTCCCACTCGCCGTTCTCTGTCAGTGGTGAGAGATTGCGGAAGGCCCTGGCCTCGCCGGTGAGAAAGTACTCCTCCTGACGATAACCCAGCAGGCCGAGGTCGAAGGTGGTCGCCAGCAGAGCCGGCGACCCGGCCTCCGGCGGTTCGCTGACGCTGGCTTGTGCAATGGGCTCGAAAACCGGGGGTGGCGGGGGCAGAGGGATTTCCACTGGCCCCTTGGGGCCATCGCTACTGTCGCTGCAGGCAGACAGGGCAAGAGCCAGCAGTGCTGCCAGCAGACCAACCCGGTTATTTGTGCTTATTCTCATCATTCGGGCTCCTGTTTCAGGAACCCCGACTATGACGCATTCCGGCGCGGCGGGGAAGTGCCGAGGCGTGACCTGGTGCTCAGGCGTTGGCGGCTCGTCTGGTTTCCAGTCTGGCCAGGCGGATCTGGTTTTTGCCGCGTTGCTTGGCCTCGTACATTGCCTGGTCGGCCGCCGCCAGGATCGCCTCCTGGTGATATTCGGTCCCGGGGTCGTCACACGCACAGACACCCATGGACACAGTGACCGGCCAATCCTTGTCGCGCAGGTGCTCGAGGAATTGCAGACGCACCCGCTCCAGCACCTGCAGGGCGTCTTCCTGGCTGGCGTTGGGGTGCAGAGTGGCAAATTCGTCGCCGCCGATGCGTGCCACCAGGTCGGTGCTGCGGCAGGCCTCGCGAATCAATTGCGCCAGTTCCCGCAGCACGCGATCCCCCAGTTCGTGACCGAAGCGATCATTCACCTGTTTGAAGTCGTCGAGGTCGATGAAGCCGATGGCGAACTGACGGCCCTGGTTGCGCAATTCCCTCAGTTCCTCGTTGAGCTCAAGGTCAAAGGCGCGCCGGTTACCCAGGCCGGTGAGCGGGTCGGTCAGAGCCATGGCTCGCTGCTGTTCCAGCTCGTGGCGGATGCGGTCCTCCGCCGCTTGCTGGTGGGTATGGTCGCGCACGAAGGCCATGGCGTGGTCTTCGCCGTCGAGATGGGCCTGGCTCAGCATGATGGCCACGGGAAAGGTCTCGCCGTCTGCCCGCAGTCCGCGGAACTGGAGGCCGCGCCCCATGGGGCGGTGCCGCATCTGGGCGAAGAAACCGGCGACAGCGGCATCGTGGCGGCTGTGCGATTCCGGCGGGACCAGTCGTTCCAGGGAACAGCCACACAGGGCCTCAGGTGGGTAGCCAAACATCTCGTGCAGTAGCCGGTTGGCGAACACGATGTGGCCCCGGCGATCTACCACCAGGGCGGCGTCCGGTATCACCTCCATGATCTGTCTGAAGTTGTCGTCGAGTTTCATCGCGTGATTATGCCGGGAAGGCACGGGTCAAGGGAATCACTGCGATATCCGATTACCTGGACGAACTTGAAATCTCGCCTATCCGACCCCATTTACTGCTGCCTATCGGCATTGTCCAAGCGAGGAGTCCCATGACCGCAGACGTGAACAAGCAGACCCTGGGTTTTCAGACCGAGGCGCGGCAACTGCTGCACCTGATGATCCACTCCCTGTACTCCAACAAGGAGATTTTTCTCCGCGAGCTGATCTCCAACGCTTCCGACGCGATCGACAAGCTGCGTTTCCTGGCGCTGTCGGACGAGTCCCTGCTGGAGGGGCAGGCGGACTTCGAGATCCGCGTGGACCTCGACAAGGAGGGCAAAACACTCACCATCACCGACAACGGTGTGGGGATGAATCGCGACGAGGTCGTCGAGAACCTGGGTACCATTGCGCGTTCGGGAACGGCGGCATTTCTGGAGAACCTGACCGGTGACCAGAAGAAGGATTCCCAGCTGATCGGTCAGTTCGGCGTGGGCTTCTACTCGGCCTTCATCGTCGCCGACCGCGTCGAAGTGCGCACGCGCAAGGCCGGTGAGCCTGCCGCGAATGGCGTGCTCTGGGAAAGTCATGGCGAGTCCGAGTTCTCGATTGCGCCCCTCGAGCGCGAGCAGCGCGGCACCAGCATCACCCTTTACCTGAAGTCCGACTGCCTGGACTTCGCCGACGACTGGCGCGTGCGCAGCGTGATCAAGAAATACTCCGACCATATTTCCGTGCCGGTGAAGATGCTCGAGCCGGCGAAGAGTGACGCGGAGGAGGGCGAGGAGCCGGCGCAGCAGGAGTACAAGGCGGTCAACGAGGCCACCGCACTGTGGACACGCCCGCGCAACGAGATCAGCGACGACGAGTACAAGGCCTTCTACCGCCACGTCTCCCACGACTTCGAGGACCCTCTGACCTGGAGCCACAACAAGGTGGAGGGCAAACAGGAGTACACCAGCCTGCTGTATATTCCCCGCCGTGCCCCCTTCGACCTGTGGCAGCGGGACATGACCCGGGGGCTCAAGCTGTATGTGCAGCGCACCTTCATCATGGATGACGCGGAGCAGTTTTTGCCGCTCTACCTGCGTTTCGTCAAGGGTGTTGTGGACAGCAGTGACCTGCCCCTCAACGTGTCCCGGGAGATCCTGCAGCAGGACAGCCAGGTCGAAGCCATGCGCAGCGCCCTGACCAAACGCGTGCTGGACATGCTCGGCAAGTTGGCAAGCAAGCAGCCCGAGGATTACGCGACCTTCTGGAAGGAGTTCGGCCAGGTCCTGAAAGAGGGGCCCGCGGAGGACTTTGGCAATCGCGAGAAAATAGCCGGCCTGCTGCGCTTCTCCACCACCCACACGGACAAGCCCGAGCAGGACCAGTCCCTGGCGGACTACGTCGGTCGCATGCAGGAAGGCCAGGACAAGATCTACTACGTGGTCGCGGAGAATTTCAACACCGCGCGCAAGAGTCCGCACCTGGAAGTCTTCCGCAAGAAGGGTATCGAGGTCCTGCTGCTTAGCGATCGCGTCGACGACTGGCTGATGAACCAGCTGCAGGAGTTTGATGGCAAGTCCTTCCAGGACGTGGCCCGGGGCACGCTGGAGCTGGATGATGAAGCCAAGGAAGCCCAGGAGCAGCTGAAGAAGGACAGCGAGGCCCTGGTCGAGCGCCTGGGCAAGGTGCTCGAGGCGCAGGTGGCGGAAGTGCGGCCGACTGTGCGCCTGACCGACTCCCCCGCCTGCCTGGTGGTCGGCGAGTATGACATGGGAGCCCAGATGCGGCGCCTGCTCGAGGCCGCCGGGCAACAGGTCCCCGACAGCAAACTCATTCTGGAGATCAACCCGGCACATCCACTGCTACAAATGCTGGACGCCGAACAGGATGAAGCGCGCTTTGCCGACCTCGCCCACATCATTTTCGACCAGGCCAGCCTGGCCGAGGGCGGGCAGCTGGAGGATCCCGCGGCCTACGTCGAGCGTCTCAACAGCCTGCTGCTGGAGCTGAGCCGGCGCGACTGAGCCGGGGATGCCGCGCCCCGGCCGGCCTGTTAGACTGGGCCGCCAGGGCGTAATGCGCAGGCAGGAGGCGGACCTTGCGGACACGGACAGGCTCGGTAGGGAAGACACTGGTGCGTGGCCTCGGCCTGCTGATGCTGCTGGCGGCACACGCCCGCGGCGGCGCGGCGGGCCCGGGTGTCCTCGAGACCCTGGAGGCCTTCCCCCACGCGGAGTCCATGGAGCGTCGTGAGCTGCGGGTGATCGATCACCAGGTGGGGCTCGGCGCCCTGCAGAAAATCCACGGCGACTGGGAGTTCCGGGACAGCGAGCGCCTCAGCGGTCTCCTGACCCGGGAAACGTTCCGTATTGTCGACGGCTTTGCCGCCGCGCAGGTGCTGGCGTCGCTGGAGGAGCAGTTGGTCGAGCGGGGTTCGCGGCTGTTGTTCCGCTGCGAGGGCCGGGCCTGCGGTCACGCTGCCCAGTGGGCCAACCGGGTCTTCGGGCAGCGTGTGCTCTACGGCCGCGCGGACGAACAGCGCTATCGGGTACACGCCCTGCAGCGGGACGGTCGCGAGTGGCGTGTGGTCCTCTATGCCGGCGCCCGCACCAGCGACCGGCAGTATGTCCATGTGGATGTGCTGGCGCTGGAGCGCGCCGGGGAAGACTCAGCGACGCAACTGGAGGAGTGAGAGAAATTCCTCTCGGGTCTTCTGCTCGCTGCGGAAGGTGCCGAGCATCGCCGAGGTTTTCATCACCGAGTTCTGCTTTTCCACGCCGCGCATCATCATGCACATGTGCTGGGCCTCGATGATCACCCCGACGCCCTCGGCCTGGGTGACCTCCATGATGGTTTCCGCAATCTGCGTGGTCAGGGATTCCTGGATCTGCAGGCGCCGGGCAAAAACATCCACCAGCCGGGCAACCTTGGACAGACCGAGGACCTTGCCAGTGGGAATGTAGGCGACGTGACACTTGCCGATAAAGGGCAGCAGGTGATGCTCGCAGAGGGAGTAGAGCTCGACATCCTGCACCAGCACCATTTCGCTGGAATCCGAGGGGAACAGGGCGTTGTTGACCACCTCATCGACGGATTGCCGGTAGCCGCGGGTGAGGAATTCAAAGGCTTTTGCCGCCCGTTTCGGGGTGTCCGCCAGGCCGGGGCGGGAAAGATCTTCCCCGATGGCGGTGATGATGCTTGACCAGTGCTGCTCCACGCGTATTCTCCCTGCGGCATGGCGGTGCCGCGACGCCATAGGGGCCGCGACCAGTAAAGGCCCGCGATAGTAGCACAGCGCCCGGGGCGGGCAAATGTGGCTTACAGGATGTTCATTAACGGATGGTGGTGACGCAGAACAGGCTGCGCGCCGGGAGCGATAGCATGAATAGTGGCGGACAGGCGAGCGTGGCCAGCGCGCTGGAGTCGGTGTCGGCGGCTCTGGAGAGGGCCGGGGTCTATTGTGGACACGGCACTGACAACGCCTGGGACGAAGCGGTGCAGCTGGTGTTGGCAGTGGCTGATCTGCCCGCGGACAGCGATGACAGCGTCCTTGGGCATGTCCTCGACGACGCCCGTCAGGCCCGCCTGCAGGCGCTGCTGGACCGGCGTATCCGCGAGCGCGTGCCCCTGCCGTATCTGCTGGGCTGGGTGCATTTCGCCGGCCTGCATCTGCGCTGTGACCCACGCGCCATTATCCCCCGCTCGCCGATTGCCGAATTGGTCCTTGCGGGTTTCCAGCCCTGGTACACCGGTCCGCCGCCGGCGCGCCTGCTGGATCTTTGCTGTGGTGGCGGTTGTCTCGGTCTCGCCGCCGCGCACTACCAGCCGGCGCTGGCGGTGGACCTGGTAGACCTGGATGCCGATGCCCTGGCCCTGGGGCGGGAGAATGCCGCGCTACTGGGTGTGGGTGAGCGCGTGAGGCTGATGCAGTCGGACCTGTTTGCCGCGGTGGCGGGGCAGCGTTACGACATTATTGTCAGCAATCCGCCCTATGTGGATGCCGCGGACCTGGCCAGCATGCCCGCGGAATACCATCACGAACCCGCGCTGGCGCTGGGCTCTGGCGCGGATGGCCTGGATCTGACCCGGCGCATCCTGGCTGAGGCGGAGAATTACCTGGAGCCCAGCGGTCTGCTGGTGGTCGAGGTCGGCAACAGCTGGGAGGCTCTCGAAGAGGCCTATCCCCGTGTCCCCTTTACCTGGCTGGAGTTTGAGAGCGGCGGACACGGCGTATTTGTCATGACGGCCGCGGAACTGGCCGAACACCGGGCAAGCCTGCGCCAATAAGCGTTATACTTGCCACTTTTGCGTGCGGAGAACGAGGCAGCATGGCCGGCAATACCCTGGGGAAACTGTTTACCGTGACCACCTTTGGCGAGAGCCACGGGCCGGCGCTGGGTTGTATCGTTGACGGCTGCCCCCCGGGTCTGGCGCTGAGCAGCGCCGACCTGCAGACCGACCTCGATCGCCGCAAGCCGGGAACCTCGCGCTTCACAACCCAGCGCCGCGAGGCCGATGAAGTGCGCATTCTCTCGGGGGTTTTCGAGGGCCGTACCACGGGTACGCCGATCGGCCTGCTGATCGAGAATACCGACCAGCGGTCCAAGGATTACTCCAACATTGCGACGACCTTCCGGCCCGCTCACGCCGACTACACCTACCAGCAGAAATACGGTTTCCGCGACTACCGGGGTGGCGGGCGCTCCTCGGCCCGTGAGACGGCCATGCGGGTGGCGGCGGGGGCCATCGCCAAGAAATACCTGCGGGAGCGCTGCGGCATTCAGGTGCGCGGCTACCTGGCTCAACTGGGGCCGATCAGGATCAGTCAGCTGGACTGGGACCAGGTGGAACAAAACCCCTTTTTCTGCCCGGACCCCGATCGTGTGGCGGAGATGGCCGACTACATGGCGGCCCTGAACAAGCGCGGGGACTCCATCGGCGCACGTATCAACGTGGTGGCCAGTGGCGTCATGCCGGGGCTGGGCGAGCCGGTATTCGATCGCCTGGATGCTGACATCGCCCACGCCATGATGGGCATCAACGCCGTCAAGGGCGTGGAGATCGGTGCCGGTTTCGCGGTGGTCGAGCAGCAGGGTAGTGAGCACCGAGACCTGCTCACGCCCGGTGGCTTCGTCGGCAACCAGGCCGGGGGTGTGCTCGGCGGCATTTCCAGCGGCCAGGACATCACGGTCAGCCTGGCCCTGAAGCCCACCTCCAGCATTCGCCAGCCGGGTGCCAGTATCGATACCGCGGGGCAGCCCCTGGAGGTGGTGACCCACGGGCGTCACGACCCCTGTGTCGGTATTCGCGCAACGCCCATTGCCGAGGCCATGTTGGCACTGGTGTTGATGGATCACCTGCTGCGCCACCGGGGGCAGAACGCCGATGTCCGGTGCGAGACCCCGGTCATTCCCGCGGCAGCGCCGGAGCGGGGCTAGGTATGCGCCTGTTTCGCCGCGGTTACTTGCGCACGGCGGTGCTGGGTACGGTCGCCATGGGGGTGCTGGTCTGGGCGGCGGTGGATCGCTTCGAGGTGCCCGCGGAGCGGGTCTGGGAGATGTTCCAGGTGGCGCTGTTGCTGGTCGGCCTGCTGGTGCTGGCCGCCGCGCTGCCAGCGGCACTCTGGGTGGCCTGGCGGCGCTGGCGCAGCTCGCGCTGACAGCCTAGCCCGCGGGGCTGAGGTCGATGTCCAGGGTCATGTCGTCGGCGATGCTGTCCAGCGCGCCCTGCAGGGCCTCCAGGGTGGCGCCGGCCGGCAGTTCCGCTTCGATGCAGGCGTGGAACAGCTGCTCGCCGCTCATCGGCGCGCTGCTGACTTCGCTTTCCATTTCCACCACGTTCAGTTGCTCGGCCGCGAGGGCGCGGCTGATTTCCCGGACAATACCCGGACGGTCGGGGCCCACGACGGTCAGGTTGACTCGCCGCTCGCCGCGGGGGGCGACCTCGCTGGCCGCGGGCGTAACGCGCACACTCAGACCGCTGTCGGCAAGGCCGCGCAGGGTCTCCTCCAGTCCGGAGCCCGCGCTTTCCGGCAGGTTGACCAGGACCAGGCCGGCGAACTTGCCGCCGAGCTGGGACAGCCGGCTCTCCAGCCAGTTGCCTCCACTGCGCTCAATGGCGCTGGAGAGGGCCTCGACCAGCCCCGGGCGGTCGTCCCCGATAAAGGTCACGATGAAAGCTGATTCCACGCTGCAGGCTCCACTTTGTGAGTTTGAGCCCGTATAGTAAACCGCCACGCCTTCAGGGATAAGGAGTTTGCCATGAAAACACTGCTCGGATTGTTGCTCGCCCTCGCGGTGCTGCCCGCGCACGCGCAGCTGGACTGGGATGCGGCACTGGCCGGTGAGCACCGCAGCGAAGCCAATCGTGCCCGCGATGACGCCCGGCACCCGCGGGAAACACTGGAATTCTTCGGCTTGCGCGAGGGCATGACGGTGGTGGAGCTGTCCCCGGGTGGCGGCTGGTATACCGAAGTTCTGGCACCGCTGCTGGTGGATAATGGCACCCTCTACGCCGCGCACTTCGGCCTCAACGCACCAGGCGCTTATTTCCGCAAATCCCTGGGCGGTTATCTGCAGAAGCTGGCGGCGAACCACGAGCTCTACGGCCCGGTCGTGGTGACGCAGTTGCAGCCCCCCGCGGAGACCACCGTCGCACCGGCCGGTTCGGCGGACCTGGTGGTGGCCTTCCGCAATGTCCACAGCTGGATGCGCAGTGACAGCCTCGACGCCGTGTTCCAGGCCGCCCATGCCGCGCTCAAGCCCGGCGGTGTGCTGGGTATCGTCCAGCATCGCGCCGAGGCAGGTCGCAGCGAGGAGCAGATGGCCAGCACCGGCTATGTGACCGAGGCCCATGTGATCGCCGCCGCCGAGGCCGCCGGCTTCACCCTGGACGGCCGCAGCGAGATCAATGCCAATCCGCGCGATACCCGCGATCATCCCCAGGGGGTGTGGTCACTGCCGCCCTCACTGGTCGGTGGCGACGAGGGTCGCGAAGGCTTCATGGCTATCGGCGAGAGCGATCGCATGACCCTGCGCTTCCGCAAGCCGGAGTAAGCGCTTGGCGGCATTTCTGGATATTCCCCCGCTGGCACTCAGCGAAGAAGCCCTGGAGGGTTTGCTTGAGGAGTTCGCCAGTCGCGATGGCACAGACTACGGCGAGCGGGAGCGCAGCCTGGCGGAAAAAGTGGCCGATCTGCGCAGTCAGCTGACCCGTGGTGAGCTCTGCCTGCTCTTCGACCAGGACAGCGAAACCTGGGACTTGTGCCCGCGGGAGGAGGCCCGCCGACTGCTGCAGGCACAGGAGGCGCCCGGTGACGGTTGAAGCGGAACACACCCTGGACACCTCGGGGCTGTTTTGCCCGGAGCCGGTGATGCTGTTGCACAACAAGGTCGCCGAGCTGCAGACGGGGGAGACCCTGCGGGTTATTGCCACCGATCCCACCACGCAACGCGACATTCCGCGTTTCTGTCGCTTCCTCGGGCACGAACTGCTGGTCGAGGAGGTCGCCGACGGGGTGTTTGTTTACCTGCTGCGCAAGGGGGCGGGGTGACGGCAGCTCAACCAGAACCCCATTGTGCCGCTGCACTGGAGGCGATCTTTGATCGCTGCTTCGCCGAGAGCGAGGCGACGCGACTGCGCGGCGGTGTCGACGAACCGCTGTATGTTCCCGCTTCCCCAGAACAGGGCCATGCCGTGATCTGGTACCGCGAGGATTATTCCGCGAGTGCGCTGCACGAGGTTTCCCACTGGTGTATTGCCGGCCCCGAGCGTCGGCGCCTGCCCGACTTTGGCTACTGGTATCACCCCGACGGGCGTAGCCCGGCACAACAGGCTGCCTTCGAGCGGGTGGAGGTCAGGCCCCAGGCGCTGGAGTGGTGTCTGTCGCGGGCCTGCGGTTTCCGCTTCCGGGTCAGTATCGACAACCTGATGGGGGAGGGGCCCGAGGCAGCGGATCACTCGCGCTTCGAGCGGGCCGTGGTGGTGCAGGCCAATGACTATCGAAAGCGCGGTCTGCCGCCACGCGCGGCGGCTTTCGCGACCGCCCTGGCGCGACACTGGCAGTGCAGGGATCCCCTGGCGGAGTCATTCAGTCTGCTCGAGTTGCGCACGGGGCAGCCCGGATGACGGCACTGCGCATTGTGGCCGACAGTAACCTCCCCGGTGTGGAGACGGTGTTTTCACCCTGGGGCGAGGTGCGGCGGGTAGAGGGTCGGGCGCTGCAGCGGGAACACCTGCTCGAGGCCGATGTGCTCCTGGTCCGGTCGGTGACACGCGTCGATCGCGACCTGCTCGAGGGTACGCCGGTGCGCTTTGTGGGTAGCGGCACGGCGGGCCTGGATCACGTCGACCGCGACGGCTTGCGGGCCATGGGCATCGGTTTCGCCGCGGCCCCGGGTGCCAATGCCAACGCCGTGGTTGAATACGTGTTGGCGGTTGTCGGCGCGGTGGATGACTTTGCCGAGCGCCTGTTGAATGGCGGCAGCGTGGGTATTGTCGGGTGTGGCCACGTGGGGCGCACGCTCGCGGCGCGCCTGGATGCGCTGGGCATCGCCAACTGCCAGTACGACCCCTGGCTGGCGGAGGACAGGCTGCCGACGCCCGGCAGTCTCGCGGAGGTGCTGGCCTGCGATGTGATCAGTCTGCATTGTGAGCTCACCCGCCAGGCCCCCTGGCCCAGCTACCACCTGCTGGATGCGGCCTGTCTTGCGGCCCTGACTCCGCAACAGTTGCTGATCAATGCCTCGCGCGGTGCGGTGGTCGACAACCGCGCACTGGCCACGCGTCTGCACGCCGCTGATGCCCCCCGTGCCGTGCTCGACGTGTGGGAGGCGGAACCCCGGGTGGATGCGGCACTGCTCGAGCGCCTGGCGCTGGGCACGCCACACATTGCCGGTTACAGCCTGGATGCGAAGTGGGCAGCCACACGCCTGCTCGCCGATGCACTGGCCGAGTTTCTCGGTCGCGCCGGTGCCATGGCGGGTGCGCTTCCTTCACCCGAGGCCATCGCGTTGCCCGGCCACCTGGCGGGTGCCGGCCTGTGGCGGGTGCTGCTCGGCAGTCGCTACGACCCGCGGGAGGACGACAGCGCCCTGCGTGCCCTGGTGAGCGTCTCGGAGCCAGCGCAGGTGCCCGCCGGTTTTGACGCCCTGCGTCGCCACTACCGCGAGCGCCGGGAACTGGCGGGCAGTCGCGTGCATGTGGCGACGGAGCACCAGCGCGAATTTGCCGAGGCGCTGGGCTGTCAGGTGACTCTCGGCTGAGCGAGCCGCACGACCCGGCGTTCCCGTATTTGCTTCCTTGAACCCGTGTGGCTACCCTTGAAAGAAGTGGCAAAGGTGCCTGTTAAGTGGCTGATTGATGGACGTATCCGTCACTAGACGGCGGCTTCAGCCACACCCAATGCCATTTTCGTGCATCCTCCATTCGCCCGGCCTTGCAGTTCCCCAATCGTTGATGAAGACACTCAAGCACAAACTGATCGTTTTTTTCATTGTCGCCCTGCTGATTCTCGGCAGCCTGACAGCCGTGACCCTGGTGATCACGCGTCAGGAGCAGGCCAACAATCGACTGTCGGAACAGAGCGTCGAGCATCTGCTTTTGCTGGATAGCGTGGTGACAACCCTGTTCGAGGCGGAATCGAGCCAGCGGGCCTATGCCGCGACGGGCAGCGGAATTTTTCTGGTAGAGCACCAGGTGCAGCGAGACCGCCTCGCCCGGGGCATTGCAGAGCTGGAAAGTGTTGCGAAGGCCCACAACGAGACATCGCTGGCGCGGGATTTCGTCGGGCTGGTTCGTCAGCGCCTGGCGATGATGGACGAGTTGATACTCACCGTCGAGGCACAGGGGAGTGATGCCGCAATCGACCAAATTGCGCTCGGCACTGGCAAGCGCCTGATGGATCAAATCCGCAATTCGGCATCCGCGCTCCTCGGTTTTGAACACGACCAGATAACAGCGCGCAGCATGATTACCGAGCGACATTTGCAGCAACTGCTGATGATGGTCCCGCTGGCATCCGGTGTAAGCATTGTGCTGTTCATCATCGCGATTGTCTTTACCCTCGCCGCGATGCGACGCAATCAGCGTCTGCTCGACGAGCTCGACAGCACCGGTCGGGACATCAGGGTCATTAATGAGCTCAGCAGCAGCCTGCAATCCTCGGAGAGTCGTGAAGACGCAGCAGCTATCCTCAGTCACTACCTGACGAGGTTGTTTCCCGCGGCTGCGGGTGGCCTGTACCTGATGCGCTCATCGCGCAATCATCTGGAGCTGGTGGCCACTTGGGGGGAGCCCGGTGACGCCATGGCGGTGTCCATGGCGCCATCGGATTGCTGGGCGCTGCGCCTGGGCAGGACCTATCAGCGAAGCGGCGACAGTGATCTGCGTTGCCACCACCTGACCCTCGACGATCATTCCACCCTCTGTGTGCCACTGATGGCACAGGGGGATATTGTCGGCATGATTCACATTGAGAGCTCTACCCTGGAGACACTGGAGAAGATCAAACCTCTCGCCGAATTCACCGGCACCCACATCGGCGCAGCGCTCGCCGGTATCTCGCTGCGGGAATCCCTGAGACAGCAGAATATCCGGGACCCTCTGACGGGTCTGTTCAACCGCAGATACCTTGAGGAAACCCTGGACCGCGAACTCCATCGCGCGCGCCGCGGCAATACGCGGCTCAGCCTGATCATGCTGGATATCGATCACTTCAAGCAGTTCAACGATCATCACGGGCACCAGGCGGGCGACCTGCTGCTCAAGGAGTTCGGCAATAACCTCCGGGCCCATGTGCGGGGGCAGGATATCGCCTGCCGTTACGGTGGTGAGGAGTTCATGCTGGTGATGCCGGAGGCCAGCCTGGAAAATGCGGTCAAACGCGCCGAGACACTCCGCCAGAGCCTGGTGTCCCTGGCGGTCGATTACCAGGGCGCCAGGCTGCCGAGCATCACCGCGTCCTTCGGCGTTGCCGCCTACCCCCAGGATGGTGATGACGCTGAAACCCTGCAGCGGCTGGCTGACCGGGCGCTCTACCATGCCAAGGCCAGTGGCCGAGACCAGGTGGCTGTCGTGGCGGATCTCTAGCAGGCCGTTGAAAAACTGTAGAAATCAATGAATCGACAGCT